>Ga0172382_10003065_pt1 | contig 26895 bp, 26 predicted proteins | sample Leawel138RmetaG_FD_122245 | JGI IMG/M metagenome (GOLD analysis project Ga0172382, IMG submission 122245) | Leachate microbial communities from a municipal landfill in Southern Ontario, Canada - Leachate well 138R metaG | ecosystem: Engineered > Solid waste > Landfill > Unclassified | place...
GCTCCCACGCCGCCGACCACCGAGGTGGCCGCCGTCAGGAACCGGCGCCGACCCTTATCAACGCCTTCAGTGCTCATCAATACTCTCTCCCGAAGTCAGGCAAAAAAACAAAAACCCGGGACACACGCCTTGTGCAGTTTACGGCCGTGACCGTACCGGGCAAACGCTAAAAAACCGTCTTGGTGCAGTTCGAAATTGCTTCCGTTCCTACTCAATTAAGTAAGTCAGAAGATACCTATAGAGAATTAGCCGCGTAGTTTCGTACAAAGACCCGCGCCGGGTCAAGGAAAGAACGTCGCCGGCGGTGGGCTTTCAGGCAGGGTTGTCGATCTCGATAAATTCATGATCGATCGCAAATTTCCGAGCCAAATGGTCACCTAAGGCCTGCACCCCGTAGCGCTCGGTGGCATGGTGGCCGGCAGCGAAGTAATCAATGCCCAGTTCGCGCGCGATATGCACCGTCTGTTCCGACACCTCGCCGCTGATGAAGCCGTCCAGCCCCAATGCCGCAGCCTGCTCGATCCAGCCCTGAGCCGCGCCACTGCACCAGCCGATACGCAATAGCGGACGCTCACCACCGCTGACGTGCAGTGGCATCCGGTCCAGGCGCTGGCCGATATGAACAGCCAGTTCGGTACCAGACATGGGCTGCGGCAGGGCACCGTAAAGAGCGATGCCACCGCCCGGCCCCTTGCCGAAACGCCCATCGGTGGTCAGGCCCAGTACCCGTGCGAGCTGGGCGTTGTTGCCCAGTTCCGGATGGCCGTCCAGGGGCAGGTGGTAGGCCAGCAGAGTGATGTCATGGCCTAGCAAGAGTTTCAGGCGGCGCTGCTTCAGCCCCACCACCCGGGGATCCTCACCGTTCCAGAACAAGCCATGGTGCACCAGCAGGGTATCGGCACCGGACACCACCGCCGCCTCGATCAGCGCCAGGCTGGCGCTGACGCCGCTGACCAGCCGCCGCACCTCGCTGCCCCCCTCCACCTGCAGGCCATTGGGACAATAGTCCTGGTAATCATCCACCTGCAGCAGATTGTTGCTCCAGGTCACAAGCTCGTTCAGCCGTACCATGCCGCACTCCTGCAATTACTGTAAAATCAGTTCCTTCCTAATCCCAACACTTGGCGCGGACTCCCTGCATGAAGCTCTACCGGCCCATCGTCTTTCTGATTCAGTCCGTCACCATCGGCCTGGCCATCGCCTTTCTGGTCTTGGTGTGGAAGCCGGACCTGCTCGACAACGGCAAGAAGGTGGTCGCCTTCATCGAGAGCGCGCCCGACGGCGCCCGCCCGACGCCGGCCTCCGGCCCCGTATCCTACGCAGACGCGGTGGAGTTTGCAGCCCCGGCGGTAGTAAATATCTACACCACCAAGACCGTCACCACGCGCAGCCCGCTGTTCGACGACCCGCTGTTCCGCCACTTCTTTGGTGACCGCTTCGGCGCAGTGCCGCGCAGCCGCCAGGAAACCAGCCTCGGCTCCGGCGTCATCGTCAGCCAGCAGGGCTACATCCTCACCAACAACCATGTTGTGGCCGAGGCGGAGGAGATCGAAGTGGCCCTGCGCGACGGCCGCACCACCCGCGGCAAGGTGGTCGGCACCGATCCGGAAACCGATCTCGCCGTGATCAAGGTCGAACTGGGCGACCTGCCTGCCATCACGCTGGGCGACTCCGAGCAGTTGCGCGTGGGGGACGTAGTGCTGGCCATCGGCAATCCCTTCGGCGTCGGCCAGACCGTAACTCTCGGCATCGTCAGCGCCACCGGCCGCAGCCAGCTCGGCATCAGCACCTTCGAAAACTTCATCCAGACCGATGCCGCCATCAATCCCGGCAACTCCGGCGGCGCGCTGATCAATGCCGGCGGCGAGATGGTCGGCATCAACACCGCCATCTTCTCCCGCTCCGGCGGGTCGCAGGGTATCGGCTTCGCTATCCCCGTCAGCCTGGCACGCGGCGTGATGCAGCAGATCATCGAACAGGGCCATGTCAGCCGCGGCTGGCTCGGCGTCGAAATCCAGGATATGACTGCGGCCCTGGCCGAATCCTTCGGCCTCGGCGAACAGCACGGCATCATCATCGCAGGCGTGCTCAAGCGCGGCCCTGCCGACCGCGCCGGTCTGCAACCGGGCGACGTGATTCTGGAAATCAACGGCAATGGCGTACGCGACGTGCGCTCCGCCCTCAATGTCATCACCCAAACCAAACCCGGCCACCGCATACAGATCAAGGGGTTGCGCAACAAGAAGACCTTCGAACTGGAGGCTGAAGTGGCTGAGCGGCCAGGGAAAAATGCGGAATAACCGGGGAGGCTCTGAATCTTGCGTAGCCGCATAGCAAGGCCATAGCCCGCCCTGAGTATGCATCGTCACCGTCTGTAAGGACTGATACATCCCCAACTGCTCAGTGGCGACACGGCCAACTCGGTCTGGCGACGGCGTGCGGGCCACACGGCATACCAACGGCCAATCCAGACCTACACTCATCGTCCCTGCCCAGTTGTTACTTGTCGGTGGTGATAAACACACCTGGAATGACGGTCTTTTTGAGTACTTTGGTTTCCGTCAGCACGTCCGTATCATGCAGGGAAAAACGCAGAAAGGTCTGCCCCAGGCGGATGACATCGTCGTTGCTCAGGGCCTGTTCGCTGATCTGCCTGTGGTTGACGAAAGTACCGTTGGTACTGCCGAGATCACGGATGATGTAACGTACCTCAACCGGCTTGCCGAGTACCGCCACTCGTTCGATCAGCGCGTGTTCACGGCTGGCAAGGTCATCATTGACAACAATATCGTTGTCTTCACCACGACCGAGACTGCAGGTCTCGCCATCCAGGAATATCTTCACGCCTTCCACCTTGTTGCGAATCTGGATCAGTGCCGCCATATCAATCCCCTATATCCGGAACCCATCGGTGCAGCAGGCCCCAGTAGTGACAACCCTGCGGATAACAAATTCGACCATAGACCATAGGCTAGACTGTCATCCATGGCTGATGAACTTCCCATCGAAAGGCCCAATCCGCTCAAGGGCGCAAGCAAGGTCTCCCGCATCCCCGTCAAGGTTATGCAGCATGGCACGCCGCTGAAAAAGCCGGGCTGGATCCGAGCCCGCGCCCCCAACAGCCCTGAAGCGCTGCGCATCAAGGCGATTCTGCGCGAACAGAAACTGCATACCGTGTGCGAGGAAGCCGCCTGCCCCAATCTAGGCGAGTGCTTCGGCCACGGGACCGCGACCTTCATGATCATGGGCAGCATATGTACGCGGCGCTGCCCTTTCTGTGATGTGGCCCACGGTCGGCCGGAACCGCTGGACGCCGACGAGCCACGACATCTGGCCCAGACCATCGTTGCCATGGGCCTGCGCTACGTGGTGATCACCTCGGTGGACCGCGACGACCTGTGCGACGGCGGCGCGGCACACTTCGCCGCCTGCATCCGCGCGGTGCGCAGCGCGGCCCCGGCCATCGGCATCGAGATCCTGGTGCCGGATTTCCGCGGCCGCGGGGACATGGCCCTGGCCGCACTGGATGACACGCTGCCCGACGTGTTCAACCACAACCTGGAAACCGTGCCGCGCCTGTACCGGCAGGCCCGTCCCGGTGCCGACTATCACGGCTCGCTGCAACTGCTGCAACGCTTCCGGGAACGCCACCCGCAAGTACCGACGAAATCGGGCCTGATGCTCGGCCTAGGCGAGACCAATGATGAAATCGTCGCGGTACTGAAGGACCTGCGCACCCACGGCTGCACCCACCTCACCCTGGGGCAATACCTGCAACCGTCGCCGCACCACCTGCCGGTGCAGCGCTACGTGCCGCCCGAAGAGTTCAGGATGTTCGGTGACATGGCCCGCGAACTGGGCTTCACCAACGTCGCCAGCGGGCCGATGGTACGCTCGTCCTACCAGGCGGAACGGCAGGCGCGGGGGGAAGAGGTGTCGTGAGTGCGGAAAACCGGGTTGCGCGGTCGAAAGTGACACTATAGTATCACTTCATGCGCACCGAACTCGTCACCCACCTCAAGCGGCACGCCACCGAACTCCTGTCCGAACTGGAGCGGGACCGCGAGCCCATCCTCATCACCCAGCACGGCGTACCCAGCGCCTATCTGGTCGACGTGGAGAGCTTCGAACACTTGCAGCAGCGCATGGCGATCCTGGAAGGCATCGCCCGTGGCGAAATGGCTGCCGCAGAAGGCCGCGTCCTCCCCCATGACCAGGCGAAGGATCGCATGGGCCGATGGCTCAAATAATCTGGACCGAACCGGCGCTCAACGATCTGGACGCCATCGCCGATTACATCGCCGTGGAAAATCCGCAAGCCGCTGCCACCCTGGTGCAGCGCGTGTTTCGTCATGTGGAGCAACTCAAGGAACACCCGGAAAGCGGCAGCCACCCGCCCGAATTGAAGCACTCGCGCTATCGCCAGATTATCGAACCGCCCTGCCGGGTGTTTTACCGCTTCGACGGCGACCACGTCGTCATCCTCCACGTGATGCGCTCGGAGCAGTTGCTCAGGCAACATCGCCTGGACGTGCGCGGCAAACCATGACCTCATTGCGCGGCCCGGATTCCGCTGCTCTTCAGTCGGATCGAGTCGTGTTGGTCGGCAAATCAACATGCAATTACACCGCCACAGAGATTCCTGCATGGCAAGATGGGCTGTCATCTTATTGAGTCTGATTTCGCTTAACGCCTCTGCAGGTGAATTGTCTTTCTGTCCGCCTGAAACACGGGAAGTTGCGGATGAGCGCTTATATCAGGGACAAATCGTAAACATACGCGGCTGCCTCAACAGTGAAGGAGCACTTCATGGTCCGACGTTGTTGACGGACGGCGGCATCGTGATTGAGAAATGCGCATACCTGAATGGAGTGGAAGAAGGCACTTGCATCAAGTGGTATTCAACAGGACAAAAGCAACGCTCCATGGAGTTCAAAGGCGGTAAGCTTCATGGAGAAACGAAGAGCTGGCACGCAAACGGTCAATTGGCTGTTCAAGCATTCTATGAAGATGGCAGGGCAGTTGGAACCTGGCGGGAGTGGGATCAACACGGCAACCGGCTAAAGGTCATCAGCCACCGCTAGAACACACAATGTAGAAGTGAACGTATCTGTGCGGCGGAAGGCGTTGTAAGCATTCCACGGAGTCTCAAACGGTTCGTTGGCTGTCACGCAGCTACACAACACGCGCACTCTTTAAGCGCCGTCAGCCGCCGCCTTCGTACAACACGCGCCAGCGCTCCGATTCGCGGGTCAGGTACAGGCGCTTGCCCATGTCGCTGTTGAAGTTGTTGGAACGGTAGCGCTGGCGGAAGCTGGCGACCACCAGGTCGCGCCCCCCACTGGCAGATTGCGGATAGGCAAACAACGACAGGTTGAACAGCTCCACCTTCTGGAAGGTCTTGCCCCGCGCCACCGCGCGCTTACGCGCCCGCCACTTGTTCAGGTCGAAACCGGGGCTCCAGAAGTCCGTGGCGTAATGGGACAGATAGCGGTCCACGTCGCCACTGGTCCAGTCATCCACCCACACCCGCAGCGCGTCGAGCAGTTCCTGCTGCTCGCGGCGCCAACCCGCTTCATCCACCCACTCCACCCGCGCCGTGATCACCAGGGGGGTCACACCGGGACGGATAAAGGCCGCCGCCTGATCCAGATCGATGTTGGGCAACACCACACAACCCTCGCTATCCAGTGGCGGACGGCTATAGAAGGCATTCTCGGTGCCGTGCAGCCAGATGCCGTCGCCGGTCTTGCCCAGGCGGCGGTCCAATTCATTGGGGTAGTTGAGCGGGAAGGCGCCGCTGCCGTACTTGTCGGGCAGGGCACTGGCGGGTATATGACGGGTAATGAAGTACACACCCTCCGGGGTGCGCAAGTCGCCGCGCAGGCTTTTGTTGCCGTTGGCCCGGCCAGTGCTGACGTAGTAATCCCGCACCAGCCGCGGCGGCTCGCCCTGGGCCTGGCGTTCGTAGATGTACAGGCGGTGGCTTTCCTTGTCGACCACGATGGCCGTCTGCACCTCGTCCCCCAGAGTGAGCAGGGTTCGCGGCAGGCGGTCCTGCGGCAGGGTGTCGAGGTAGGCCTTGAGCCGCACCTCGGCCTCGGCGCGCAACTGCGCCAGGGCCTCCTCCTCCGCCTGCAGGCCGGCCAACAGCGGAGTGGCTCCGATGTCGGTGACGGTCTGCGTCTGCGCCAGCAGCAGGTCGCCCTGTACCAGATGGGCGAGATGGAACTTGGGAGCACGGCGGGTGAGCCGGGCCAGTTCCTGCCGCGCCTCTTCCAGGCGGCCGGAACGAAACATGATCACACCCTTGAGCAGGCTCGCCTCATAGTCATCGGGATAGTGCGCCAGGCGTTCCTCCAGGCGAGCAAGGGCACGCGGGTAGAGCGCCATGTCGCCAGTGGCCCCGGACAGTTCGAGGGTACGCAGCGTACCCCCTTCATCGCTGTCCTGAAAACGGTGAGCGCCATACAGGCCGACGGACAGTGTCAGCAGAACGGCGGTAAACAGCATTTTTCCGAAACGGGAATGCGGCATGATGGCTTAGCGTTGGACCTTCAGGCTGGTTTCCGTGGTGATCACCCAGTTTCCCTCCCGTAGCGCCAGGGTCAGGCGCTTGAGAGTGGTATCCTTGTAGCCGGCAGCGGCATAACGCTGGCGCAGCGTGACCACCGCCTTATCCGGCAGCGGCGCCTCCATCCGTATATCTTCCAGTTTGACCTTGATCCAGGCTGGACGGGTGATACGGGCGCGACGCTCCTCCTCCCAGGCGTGACGCGCCACTCCCTCCGGGGCATAGTCCGCGTCGTAGTACGCCAGATAGGCATCCATATCCTGCTGCGACCAGGCCTTGGCCCAACCATTGAGGGCGGTAACCACGGCCAACCGTAGCGATTCCGGCACATCCGCCACGCTTGGCTCTGTCACCGTCACCGCGGCGGGATTTGAGGCTGGGGGCTCCACCACAGGCGGTGCCGTCAGTGCGGGCTGCCCCGCAGGGGGCGCCGCTTGCCCAGCGGGGGCAGCAGACGGTACCAACGACACAGGAACGGGTTCCTCTGCCGGCGCCGCCTGCGGTACAACAGGAGCAGGCACCGACGCCACCGCAGTGGCCACGACCTGTTGCAGCGGCACCGGTGGCGATGTATCGGTAAGGGAGGTCAGCACCGTCAACCGCGGCGGCTGCGCCCCTGTCTCCATCCGCAAGGCCTTGGCATAGGAGCCGCGGGCCATCTCCACGTAGATGGTGCTCAGGTTCTCGTATACCGTGGAATAACGCTCGTCGGTACGCAGGGCACGTTCCAGCAGGGCCTTGGCCTCGGCCAGCTTCCCCTGCTGCGCGCGCAGGGCCGCCAGGTTGTTATAGGCCTCGGGCAATTCAGGGTGCGCCGCGATCAATCGCTCGAACAGCAAGGCCGCCTCGTCCAGCCGGCCAGTGCCAGCCAGCGCGGCGGCGCGCAGAAACAGCGGCAATGCCCCGCCTGCGGCACCACCCTCGAGACGATCGAGGGTCGCCAGCGCGGCGCGGTAGTCACCCCCCGCCACCTGACCGGCCGCCGCACTCAGCGCATCGCTGGCATGCGCCGGGGCACCCGCCAGCAAAACCAGACCCAGCACCCAGCTCAGGCTAACCCGCATCATCTATCCTTTTGTTTGGACTGCGCAACTCGGCAGCGATTATATCAGTCTGGCGCGCCATGTCATGAAGACTCAGGAATCAGGGATACAATATCGGCCCGGAGCCACGACAGGACAATCACCATGGACCACCTGCTGGAACGCATCGAGAAGCTCATCGACATCGGCATCGCCCTGTCGGCGGAGAGCAATATCGCCCACCTGCTGGAGATGATCCTGCTCGGCGCCAAGGACATCACCAATGCCGATGGCGGCACACTGTACTCGGTACAGGACGGCGAGGCAGTGAAAATGGAGATTCTGCGCACCGACTCGCTCGACTTCGCCATGGGCGGAACCACCGGCACCGCCATCCCTTTTGCCCCCATTCCGTTGTACAGCGCCGATGGCCAGCCCAATCACCACAACGTGGTCACCCACGCTGTGCTCAATGACTGCACCATCAACATCCCCGATGCCTACAGCGCCGAAGGCTTCGATTTCACCGGCACACGCGAATTCGATCACAAGACCGGCTACCGCTCGACCTCCTTCCTCACCGTGCCGCTGAAGAACCACGAGGGCGACATCATCGGCGTGCTGCAACTGCTCAACGCCCAGAACGACGCCGGGAAGGTGATCCCGTTCAGTCCCGAGGCGCAGCGGCTGACCGAGGCGCTGGCCTCGCAGGCGGCGGTGGCGCTGACCAACCGGCGCCTGATCGAAGACCTCAAACATCTTTTCGAGTCCTTCATCAAGCTCATCGCCGACGCCATCGACGAAAAATCGCCCTATACCGGTGGCCACTGCCGCCGCGTGCCGGTGATCACCATGCTGCTGGCCGATGCGGTGGCCAAGGTCAAGGACGGCCCGCTGCGCGACTTCGCCATGAGCGCGGATGACCGCTACGAACTGGAAATGGCGGCCTGGTTACACGACTGCGGCAAGGTCACCACGCCGGAATACGTGGTGGACAAATCCACCAAGTTGGAAACCATCTACGACCGCATCCACGAAGTGGATGTGCGTTTTGAGCTCCTGCGCCGCGACGCCGAGATCGCCATGCTGCGCAAGCGGCAGGACGCCCCGACGCAGGCCGACCTGCTGCTCAAGGACTACCAGGATACGGTGTGCCGGCTGGAGGATGATCGCGACTTCATCCACCGTGCCAACCAGGGTGGCGAATTCATGCGCCCGGAGGACCAGGCGCGCGTCGAGGCCATCGCCCAGCGCACCTGGATCGACGCCACCGGCGCCGTGCGCCCGCTGCTCAGCGAAGATGAGATGCGCAACCTCAACATCGCCAAGGGCACCCTCACCGACGACGAACGCCAGGTAATCAACAACCACATCGTCGCCACCATCAACATGCTGGAGGCACTGCCCTTCCCCAAACACCTGAGGCGCGTGCCGGAATTCGCCGGCGGCCACCACGAGCGCATCGACGGCCACGGCTACCCGCGCGGCCTCACCCGCGACCAGATGTCGGTGCAGGCGCGCATCATGGCCATCGCCGACGTGTTCGAGGCCCTCACCGCCCGCGACCGTCCCTACAAGCCGGGCAAGAAGCTGTCCGACACCCTGCGCATCATGGCCTTCATGAAGCAGGACGGCCACCTCGACCCCGACCTGCTCGATGTGTTCATCAAGGAGCGGGTGTTCCAGCAGTACGCCGACCAGTATCTCGACCCGGAACAGGTGGATACCGTCGACATCACCCGCCTGCCCGGCTACGAGAACACAAGTACGAGGTAAAAGGTGTGCGATACGGGCGGCGATCCAGACACACTGTGTTCCGCAAGGGAGCTACCAGCTATTACCGCATATATTCTGCTGTTATAGTGTGGCGCCATAAATGTCCGTGATACACGGGCGCACAACAATAAGCGGGCAGACCATGATGCACGATTTTTCCAATCGGCCGGTCACTGCGGTGATGAACCGGGAGGTGGCTCAGGTCGAGCCACAGACACCGCTGCGTGTCGCACTGGAAATGATGCGTGAGCGCCGCATCAGCTCCATGGTGGTCGCCGCCGACGGCATCGCCATCGGCATCCTCACCGAACGCGACGTGCTCGGCGCCCTCGCCACCCTGCAGCAGCAGCTCGACGCCCCCTGCCACCGCTTCATGCACGGCCCGGTGCTCACCATTCCGCCGGAGGCAGGTTATCTCGACACCTACCACCGCATGCTGGAACACGACATCCGCCACCTCATCGTGCTGGACAACCACGGACGCATTGCCGGCATGGTGAGCGAAAGCGACATCGTGCGCGAATTGGGGCCGGAATACTTCATCCAGTTCCGCGATGTCGGCAGTGTGATGTCGCCCCAGTTGTGCACCCTGCCGCCCGACGCGACCGTGGCACAGGCTGCCACGCGCATGGCCCGCGACGGCCACAGCTGCGTCGTCGTTACCGACGCACAGCGCCGGCCCGACGGCATCGTCACCGAACGCGACGTGGTACGCATCGGCCTGGAGCAGCATGACCCGCACACGCTGACACTGGCCCAGGTGATGACGCAACCGGTGCTCACCATCAGTACCGACACCCCGCTGCACGCGGCGATGGAGCGCATGGGCAAACACGGCCTGCGCCGCCTGGTGGTGGTGGACGAGAGCGGCCAGATCTGCGGCCTGCTCGGCCAGCGCGATGTGACGCGCGGCCTGGAAAGCCGCTATGCCGCCTTCCTGCGCCGCATCATCGACCGCCAGAACGAGGCATTGCAGCAGCAGCGCTTCCGTACCATCTTCAACTCGGTCAACGACGCCATCTTCGTGCACGACGCCGACAGCGGCGCCATCATCGACGCCAACCACCGCGTCACCGAGATGTACGGCTATACCCTGGAGCAACTGTGCCAGATCAACATCGAACAACTCTCCGCCGGCACGCCGCCCTACACCCAGCAGAAGGCGACGCATTACCTGCAACGTGCCGCCGCCGGCGAGCCGCAGACCTTCGAGTGGCAGGCGCGCCACCGCAACGGCCACCTGTTCTGGGTCGAGGTCAACATGCGTGCCGCCGTGGTGGACGACAAGGAGCGCGTGCTGGTATCGGTACGCGACATCGGTGCACGCAAGGAAAATGAGGAGAAAATGCGCCGCCTCAACTGGGCGCTGGCGGCGCTGAGTCGCGGCAACGCCGCACTGGTGCACGCCGAATCCATCCAGGAACTGTACGACACCGCCTGCGATGCCATCACCGATCAGGACGCCTACGCCCTGGCCTACATCGGCATGCCGCAATACGATGCCGAACTGGGTGTGGAGATCGTCGCCCAAGCCGGCGGCGCTTGTGACTACCTGGATGGCTTCAAGGTGTCCTGGGGCGACAATCCGCTGGGACAGGGTCCCGTGGGTTGTGCGATCCGCGGCAACACCACCGTCGTCTACAATGACATGCTGCATGAGCCCAGCTTCAAGCCGTGGGCAGAGCGTGCGCGCAGACATGGCCTGGCATCCGTTATTGCCGTGCCGCTGCGCAGCAGTGGTGAGGTCAGCGGTGTGCTCGCCGTGTATGCCAATGTCACCGATGCCTTCGGCTCTGAGGAAGTGCGCCTGTTCGAGGAACTGGCCGACGACATCGGTTTTGGCAGCGACAGCCGCCGTACCCGCGCCGCCTACGAGCAATCGCTGCTGGAGCGCGAACACCACGCCGAACAGTTGCAGGCCACGCTGGAGCAGGCCATCGGCGCCCTCGCCGCCACGCTGGAAAAGCGCGACCCCTATACCGCCGGCCACGAGCGCCGCGTCGCCGATCTCGCCGTCGCCATCGGCCGCCACCTCGGCCTGGATGAAAACCGCCTGCACGGCCTGCGCCTCGCCGGCTACATCCACGACATCGGCAAGGTGCAGATCCCTTCCGAACTGTTGAGCAAGCCGTCCAAGCTGAGCCCGGTGGAATTCGAGCTGATCAAGCTGCACGCCGAGGCTGGCCACGACATCATCAAGGACATCGCCTTCCCCTGGCCCATCGCCGACATGGTGTGGCAACACCACGAATGCCTCGACGGCAGCGGCTATCCGCGCGGCATCACCGGTGAGCAGATGCTGCTCGAATCCAGAATCCTCGCCGTTGCCGACATCGTCGAGGCCATGTCCTCGCACCGTCCCTACCGCCCGGCCCTGGGCGCCGAACCGGCGCTGGCGCAGATCGAAAAGCTGCGCGGCAGCAAACTCGACCCCGCCGCGGTGGACGCCTGCCTGCACCTGTTCCATGAAGGCGGCTATCAGTTTCCGGAATAAGCCGCGTAGTTATGGAAGCATCCGGGCCGCCTCGGTAGCCGGGAGCTGGCGCTTCGTGGCCGAGCGCGAGAAACAGGCTCCTGCAACACCACGGCATCAGTCATTGTGTGGCGCTGCGACATGGTCAAATCACTGCACAGAACCCATGACCAGGTAGGATCGTCAAAGCTTGAGCGCCACGTTGCGCGTATCCATCTCCAGCACCACCCGAGAGGTTTCACCCGCCATCGGCTTGAACGATTCGGCCGGAATGATCGGCAGGCGGACCCGCATGCGTATTGCGGCATACACCCCGAGCAGGGCCAATACCACGGCAAAATAGAGCAGCAGACTGCCGGGGCCGAGCCGGTCCATCAACAGACCAGCCAGGGCCGGACCGATGACCGCCCCCATACCGTGCAGCAGCAACAGGCTGCGCGTCGCCTCCAGTACCTGCTCTTTCCCGAGGTGGTCGTTGGCATGTGCAACGCTGAGAGAGTAGACGGTAAAGGCAAACCCGCCGTAGAGGAAAGCACTGACATACAGGGCACCGGGAAGCGCCAGCACAAAACCATAGGTGGCCAGTGCCGCCACGACACCACCGAGGCAGACCGCCGCCAGTACCCGACGTCGATCGCTGTTGTCAGACAAACGGCCGATGGGCCATTGCAACACCGCACCGCCGAGGATGGCGGCGCTCATGAACCATGCAACCCCTGCAGGCGCCAGGCCGATACGGTGGGCAAACAATGGCCCCATACCCCAGAATGCGCCCGTAGCCAGGCCGGCGAACAGGGCACCGACCGCCCCCAGCGGCGCGGTTACAAACAACATGCGCAGCGACAGGCGTGGCACAGCCGCGATTATCGGTTGGGGTACACGTGTCAGCGCCACCGGTACCAGCGCCAGCGCGAGAAATACGGAAGTCAGGGCAAAGGGGATGATACTGGCGGGCTCACCTACCAGTATCAAATACTGGCCGGCCGCCATCGCCACCAAGGTAGTAGCCATATACACGGAAAACACCCGACCGTGCCGCTCGCTGGGTGTAATGGCGTTGAGCCAGCTCTCCACCACCATATACAGCCCCATCATGCAGGCGCCGTTCACTATACGCAGCGTAAACCAGGTGAGCGGATGAACCACCAGGGCATGAATCAGCGCGACTGCCGTGACGACAGCCGCCATGACGGCAAAGGCACGGATGTGCCCGACGCGCCGGATTAGCTGTGGACACACATAATTGCCCACGATGAAGCCCAGGAAGTAGGCCGACATCACGAGGCCGGTAAGGGGCGGACCGAACTGTTCGATACCGGCCCGTACACCGAGGAGGGTGCCGAGCGAGCCCATGCCGACGAGCAGCAGGCCGATGCCGAACAGTAGCGACGACAGTGAAGCGATGAACTTCAGCATGGCCACAGCTCAACATATGCGCCGACACCAGCGTATTTCTGCCATGGCGAGGTGCCGGTAACGTTATTCCGCCGGCGGATAGGCACCGTCCTCATCGTGCACCTCGCGCCCGCTGATGGGCGGATTGAAGACGCACACCAGACGCAGATCGGAGATGGCACGCAGTTTGTGGCGATCATTCCTATTGAGCGCATACATAGTACCGTCACGGATCGGATGGATAATACCTGTTTCCAGATCCTCGATCTCACCCGCGCCGCCAACGCAGTAAACAGCCTCAAGGTGGTGCTTGTACCAGATGGGGGTCTCCGTACCTGCAAAGATTGTGGTCTCGTGCAAGGAAAAACCCATGCCATCGTCCTTGAGCAGGAAACGGCGGCTGACCCAGTTGCCGTTCTCGGCATGCACATCCCGCTCACCGCCGATAATCTCTTCCAGGGTGCGTACAATCATGAGGCCACCCCCCGCCGCAATGCATCGCCCCTGGTCTGCAGGGTGCTGATGACTCTATCGATGATAGCCATGCCTTCACGCAGTGTCTCCTCATCAATAGTCAGCGAAGGCAGGAATTTCAACACATGATCCTCCGACCCGGCCAGTTCAATCACCAGATTATTGGCGAAGGCCTCTCGCGATATGGCCGCAGGAAATCCGGGTTGGCTGCTGAAGTCCAGCCCCCATACCATGCCGATACCACGCAGCTTGATATCCAGTTCCGGGTACTTGTCGACGATACCCTGCAACAGTTCCTCCATGATGCGTCCCTTGTAGCCAACCCCTTCAGCAAAATCGCCGTTGTCCCAATACGACAATGCCTCAGCGGCAGCCACGAAGGCCAGGTTGTTGCCACGGAAAGTACCGGTGTGTTCACCCGGCTTCCATTGATCCAGTTCGGGACGCATCAACACGATGGCCATGGGCAGGCCGCCACCGATGGACTTGGACAGGGTTACCATGTCAGGTTTGATGCCGGCACGTTCAAAGCTGAAAAAGTGTCCGGTACGGCCATTGCCCATCTGTATATCGTCGATGATCAGCAAGATATCGAATTCACGACATAGCGCCTCCAACTGTTGCAGCCACTCGATTCCTGCGACGTTGATGCCGCCCTCACCCTGCACTGTCTCGACAATAATGGCTGCAGGCAGGTCGACACCGCTGGATTTGTCGGAGATGAAGCGACGCAAATATTCGATGGTGTTGACGCCGGGTCCGAAATATCCGTCATAGGGCATACTGTCAGCATTGGCACGGGCACCGTAATGCTCATCACGATAGAAATCGTTGCCGGTCACCGCCAGCGACCCCATGGTCAGGCCGTGATAGCCATTGGTAAACGCAATGATATTCGAACGGCGCTTGACCATGCGTGCCAACTTGAGCGCAGTCTCCACTGCATTGGTGCCGGTAGGGCCGGTAAATTGCACCTTGTACTCCAGATTGCGCGGTCTCAGGATGGTGTCATGGAACTTCTGCAGAAAATTCTTCTTTGCCACCGTCGCCTTATCCAGGCCATGCACAATGCCATTACGGCTTAGATACTCGATCATGGCCTGGGTGATGAGCGGGTTGTTGTGGCCGTAGTTGAGCGTTCCGGCACCGGCGAAAAAGTCGATGTAACGATTGCCGTGCTCGTCATACAGCAAGGCCCCCTCAGCCCGATCGAATACAGCCGGAAAGGCGCGCACATAACTGCGGACCTCGGACTCCAATTGTTCAATGATGCGCATGTAATATCTCCTCTACATAGTGTTTGTGGCCGGTATGTCAGCCCGAACCAGCGATTCCGTACACGCCGTTACGTGCACGCTTCAGGATCATTTCCTTGGATGGACAAAGGGCCTATGCGTAATAACACCTCTTCCTCATGCGCCTCAGCGCCGAAGTGCTCGCGCGCAAGAAACACATCCTCCTGCCAGGCGGCATGATGCCGGGCGGCAAAACGGGAAAATACCTGGCGTGAGGCGTGATTGGACGGCGACACCGTAGTCTCGATGAAGTGCACACCGGCGCAGGACGGGCGCGCCAGCAGCTCCGCCAGCATGCGTCCGGCGAGCCCGCGCCCCCGTACCTTGGCATCCACGGCCACCTGCCAGACAAACAGGGTTTGCGGTGCCTGTGGCAGGCGGTAGGCGGAAAGAAATCCGACCATTTCGGCACCCTGCTGCACCACGACACAGGTTTCCGCGTGGTGGCTGCAAAGCAGGAAATAGCTGTAGCTGGAATTGAGGTCGAGAGGAGGACAGCGGCTGACCAGCGCATGTACCGATTGGCCGTCTGCCAGTTGCGGCCGACGGAAAGCCATGCCGCCGACAGCGGCTGCCACCTCAGATTGTGTTTGTGTCATAGGCCTGTCGAACACGGCATATTGCCGCATCGCCATGGTTCATCGAGCGGACGAAAGCGGCAAAAAAATCCATGCCCCGGCACAGGAGTGCCACATCGTCGTCGGTTTATCGAAGCGGCCGCGCCGCGCGGTATGGCACTGGTGCGCCATTGGGGTGTGCACCGTTTCGGCGCACATTAACTGACTTACGTGTTTCGCTGTGGGAAACACATCGTCCTGTCAGAGGGCAATTCGGGTATTCGAGGCCGTCTTCCCGCCACGAACGTTTTTTACCCTAACACATTGCGGCGCAAACCCCAAGCCCGCGCGAACCGAGAGGATATGCACAAGACGCCGCATTCAGGCTAATATGCCTGCGCCTATTGTGTGCGAGATGGAGAAGATTTGGTATGTACAGTCAGGACGTAGAGACGATCCAGCGCCGCCTGGAAGAGTTGCGGCTGGAACACCGTGATCTTGATGAAATCATCGAGCGCATCGCTACCGATCCCGGCGCCGATCACTTGCAGGTCCGCCGTCTCAAAAAGCGCAAACTTGCCATCAAGGACACCATCGCCCGGCTGGAGAGCGAACTGATACCTGATTTGAATGCTTAAGCCGGATTAAAGCATCGGCGAGACGAGGCCTGAGGCAAGTTCACTTTTGAGCCTATGAATCTCACTCCTTCCCGGCCAGCCCCAAGGCACGCAGACGTGGGGTCTTCTTGTGCTGGTGCGCCTCCATGCGCTGCATGATGTGGTCGAGCAGGCGCACTGCATCGAGCACGTAGGGGCCTTTATTCAACATCACGCATTCCGCACGTACCCCCATCGCCGCATCGGTCAATTCAGGGCGTGAACGCATGCCTTTCTGCGCCAGGGTTTCCAGAACCTGGGTAGCCCAAATCACCGGCACATGGGCGGCCTCGCACAACCAGAGAATCTCCTCCTGGATCTCTACCAACCGCACGCCGCCCAGTTCAACGGCCAAATCACCACGGGCAATCATGATGCCCAGGGTATGCCGGCCGATAGTTCCGAGGATCAGCTCGCCCAGATTGTTCACCGCCCGCACCGTTTCGATCTTGGCAATAATAGGCAAATCAGGGCGGCCACGCCGGGCCAGTTCACCTATCATTAAGTTCATGTCGTCCAGCGTCTCGACGAAAGAAAAACCCACCATGTCGGCATGACGACAAATGAAATCCAGATCCTCCAGATCCTTGACCGACAGCGGCGGTAAATCGAGTCGGGTGTCAGGAAAGTTGATCCCCTTGTCGCTGCGCAGATTCGTACCGTTCGGCGCTGCATGCACAACCTTGAGCAATGCACCCTGCGGCGACAAGGCCTCCACCTCAGTACCGAGCTTGCCGTCGTCGAACCACACCGGATCACCCACCTGCAGCAGACCGATAACCTCAGGCAAGGTACAACCGATACTGGCAGGTGCCACCACGTTACCGGCCTCGTCGCGTTGCGCCGGTTCACCCTGGCGGTCGTCACGACGCAACAACAACTGGTCCCCCCAATACAGGCGCAGTGCCTGCGGCTGCCCTGGAAACGGACATAGGGCATAGCGACCAAGCCGACGCCATCGTTTGCGGCTATCGCGACGTCGCAGCTCCAGTACGGTGTCGGCAGAAAGATAGGCGGAGCGTGCGCAATGCACCAACCAGCGCTCGGCTGGAGTGTACGCTATCACATTGAGAGAACGTCGCTTGCCGCGGCCATCACTGAAGCAAAGCCGATCACCAGAGCGTAGACGTTCATGCAGCTCCAAAGGGATTTTCAGTTGCAGATAGGTGCCTTTCAGGGAGCCCTCTGGATCCAACTGAAGTTGCCGTGCTGGCTGCAGCAATATCTGCGCTGGCGTGACCACCAGCCCGAATGCATCGCGCCGCGGCCGAATGTGTACTACTGCTGGCGCCAAGACCGTGGGGCCGGTACGCAGTTTGTGCCCCGCAAGATCCATCAGGATGCGGCAACGCATCCCGCTGTCGCGTTCCGCCTGGCGTATATTGCCGATCATGGCCTCCCATACAGCCACATCGTCGTGAGCGCAGTTGATGCGCGCCACATCCATCCCCGCATGCAGCAACCCCTGTACCAAATCGTAATTTACCGCCGCTTCACTGGGCAGAGTCACCATCACCCGCGCTTGGCGGGAACGCATGCCATGACCAAACAGGCTGGCCGTATGCTGCATCAACAGATGGTGCCCTTCGCCAAAAATTGGACCGCCATTTTGTTGCACGCTCACAGCGCGGCCCGTAGCGAGCGATAGCAGGGCGATAATACTATCCAGTGTTGCATTCACGTGGGCCTCGCCGCGCCCCAGGGACGATAGGCCAACTGCCGCCAGCCGCTCCTGTAACGGTCGCAAATCGGTGCGGCGCAATTCCAGGTAGTGCGCCAGATTGAGTGCACTGGGTGTAAAGCGGCCCTCGTCATAGTAATCACGCAGGTGTTCCAAGCGCTTCAATGCGCCGGCCACAATATGCGTACGCAAGGACGTAATCTCGTCGAGCAAGGCATTCAACCTATCATCCATCGGCGCCATGTTTTCGGTACTCACATATTCGTGTTGAGGCAGGTGGAGGTGGCAGTCGATGCCCCCTGATCAGGTGCCTCCCCGGGCTGTGTCGCTGGGGAGGAAAGACCAGACAGCATATTCGCCCGCCGCGTCACCAGGCGGCCGCCAATGCCTGACTACAGGACAAGCTGGCGGTATGGCGCAACCTGCATCATAACGAAAGGCCAGATTCCGCCACTGCTCACCCCTATTTTTTGCCAAATGCCCATTCCACCGCCAGGCAAGCATGCCACAATCTGCCACATCTGACTGCCAGATAAATTTCAACTTTGATTTTCTTTCCATATATGTATAGTGGCCATTGGCAGCCAATACCGCTGCCGTGCGCAGGCTTATATAACGATCAAAGCAAAGGAGGAGTTTGAGAATGGGGTCGATAACACTATTCAAGAAAATGGTCTTTGCCGGGGGACTCGCCTTGAGTGGGGCTGTATGGGCAGCCACGCCATCGGCCGTCATGCTGGCCAACACCTGCGCCGCCTGTCATGGTACCGGTGGCTCCAGCGTGGCACAGATCCCGAGTCTCGCCGGTGCGAAGGCAGAATACTTCGTGGACACCATGAAGGCATTCAAGAGCGGTGCACGCAAGGCGACTGTGATGGATCGCGTGGCCAAGGGCTACTCCGATGAAGAGATCGCGCTGATGGGCGACTACTTCGCCCAGCAGAAGCAAATCCCCATGAAGCAGGGCTTCGACAAGGCCAAGGCCAATCAAGGTATGCGTCTGCACGACAAGTATTGCGAGAAGTGCCACGAGGATGGCGGCCGCAAGCCCGACGAGGGCGGTATCCTGGCGGGCCAGTCCATGCTCTATCTCACCTTCTCGATGGATGATTTCCTCAGTGGCGAGCGCGAGATGGAAAAAGACATGAAGAAAAAGGTGAACGAGATGCTCCGGGACACTGACAAGTCCAGCATTGAGTCACTGATCCATTTCTACGGCAGCCAGCAATAAAGTGGGGGAGTACACAATGATTTCACGTCGTAATTTCATCAAGCTCTCCGGCGGCGCGGTAGCCGTCGGCACTCTCGCCGGCTGCGCGGGCGGCATGAGCCGCGGCGGTGCCGGCGGCAAGGTCGTGGTGGTGGGTGGCGGCCCCGGTGGTGCCACGGCAGCCAAATATCTGCGCATGGCCGATCCCTCCATCGAGGTGACCCTGATCGAGGCCAACCCGCGCTATTACACCTGCTTCATGAGCAATGAGGTACTGGGCGGCGAGCGCACACTCGACTCCATCACCTTCGGCTATGACGGGCTGCGCCGCCATGGTGTGCGCGTGGTGCACGACACCGTGACCCAGATCGATCCTGCCTCCCGCAAGATCATGACCAAAGGCGGCCAGACCTTCGCCTATGATCGCGCCATCGTCTCCCCCGGCATTGACTTCAAGTGGGGCGCCATCGAGGGCCACAGCGCCGAGTTGGCGGAAAGCACCATCCCCCATGCCTGGAAGGCCGGTCCACAGACCGTCGCCCTGCACAAGCAACTGCTCGACATGAAGAACGGCGGCACCGTGGTCATCGCCACGCCGGCCGGCGCCTTCCGTTGCCCGCCCGGCCCCTACGAGCGCGCCAGCCTGATCGCCCAGTACCTCAAGCGCCACAAGCCCAAGTCCAAGGTCATCATCATGGACGCCGGCGACAAGTTCGCCAAACAGGGCCTGTTCATGGCCGGCTGGAAGAAGCACTACGGCTATGGTACCGGCAACAGCATGATCGAGTGGGTGTCCGCCGCGCAGGGCGGCAAGGTGGAGGGCGTCGACGGCAAGGCCATGACCGTGCAGGGCGCAGTGGACAAAATCAAGGCCGACGTCATCAACATCATCCCGCCGCAGAAGGCCGGCAAGATCGCCTTTGATGCGGGCCTGACCGACGGCGACTGGTGCCCGGTCAACAAGAAGACCTTCGAATCCAAAAAACACGCCGGCATTCATGTCCTGGGCGATGCCAGCAACTCCGCCGGCATGCCGAAGTCCGGCTACAGCGCCAACGTGCAGGCCAAGGTCTGCGCCATGGCCGTAGCCGACCTGATGGCCGGCCGCGAGCCGGGCTTCCCCTCCTACATGAACACCTGCTACAGCGTGGTGGCGGAAGACCACGGCATCTCGGTCAGCGTCGTCTATACCTTCGACGAAGCCAAGAACGCGATCGTTGCGGTCAAGGGCGCCGGCGGCGTCACGCCGGCCGATGCCAGCGCCGAGGCCCTGCGGCGTGAAGCGCATTACGCCCACGGCTGGTTCGCCAATATCACCAACGACATCTTCGGCTAACGCCGCAGAATGTGGTGACCTCCTTTTGACGGGGCCGCAAGGCCCCGTTTTTCTGTATCGGCAACACCCATGATCTCGGCCAGGGCATCGCGCTTTATCCCACGGTTGTCTTACAAACACACGCTCACGCGTAATCACCACTTTCCGCAATCGCCCGCAACCGCTCCAGCCGCGCCAGCGGATCTTCCAGTTGCAACAGGTATTGCTTGAGCTCCAGCTTGAGCGGTAGAAATTCGGTAAGACGGGAACCCAGCCAGGCCGCGTCGTCGTAGCGGCGCTCCAGTTTGGCATAGGGAAAATCAAGCTGCTCCAGAATGCCCTGGAGCAAGCGCACCAATAACTGGCAGTCGTGCGGTATCGCCAATACCGGTTCCGGCGCCAGTAATTCCACCTCGGCGCGGATCAGCTGATCGGGCTGTACCTCGCTGGCGAGGATACGGAAACGCCGCTCCCCGTCGACGGTAATGCCGAGCAGACCATCATCGCGGCGTTCGAACCAGCTGATGCGCGCCAGCGTGCCGACCTCGTAGGTACTCGCCGCGGCACCGATCTCCTTGCCCTCGCGGATCAGGCAGACGCCGAAACCGCTGTCCTGCCGCAGGCAGTCGCTTACCATGTCGAGATAACGCGGCTCGAAGATGCGTAGCGGCAGCACGCCGCCGGGGAACAGGACGGTGTGCAGGGGAAACAGCGGGATGTTCTGCCTGCGCATGGTGCGTGCCTAATCGCCCCAGCGCGGGGCGAGCTGCTGTTCCAGGCCGAGATGATCGAGGATGCGTGCCACCACGAAGTCCACCAGGTCGGATACCTGCCGCGGCTGATGGTAGAAACCGGGCGCGGCCGGCATCACGGTGACGCCGAGGCGGGCCAGGGTGAGCATGTGCTCCAGATGGATGGCGGAGAGAGGCATCTCGCGCGGCACGATGATCAACTGGCGCCGCTCCTTCAGCATCACGTCGGCGGCGCGCTCGATGAGATTGTTGCTGGCGCCGGTGGCAATGGCCGACAGGGTGCCGGTGGAACAGGGACACACCACCATCGCCCGGGGCGCACTGGAGCCGCTGGCCACAGGCGCCATCCACTGATCCTTGCCGAACACCTGCAACTGCCCTGGTGCCGCCGCGTACATACCGCTGAAGAAGGCCTGCATCTCCTCCGGTCGCCCCGGCACCTTCAACTCGGTTTCCGTCGCCAGCACCACCTGCGCCGGACTGGACACCATGAGATACACCCGCTGCCCCGCCTGAATCAGGCACTGCAACAGGCGCAGGCCGTAGGGCGCGCCGGAGGCGCCGGTGATGGCCAGACTGATGGCGTCGCGGCTCATGTCGGCGAAAAACCACGGTAACCGCAAAGGTCGTGACGCAACGCAAAGTCAGCTGACCTTACGCTCGCTGCCCACGGGTGGCTCAGTCGCCCGGTGCATTTCATAGTGCCGTTACCTTCGCGTTACTTCGCGACCTTTGCGGTCGAATGTTCTTCCGTCAGCGCCGTCAGCAGTTTGCCGTGGATGCCGCCGAAGCCCCCGTTGCTCATCACCAGCACGTGGTCGCCGGGGCGGGCCGCGGCGCGCACGGCGGCGACGATGGCATCGATATCAGCGTAGACGATACCCCGCTCTCCGAGAGATGCGGCTGCCGCGCCCAGATCCCAACCCAGGTCGCTGGGATGGTAGAGGAACACCAGGTCGGCGGCGGCCAGGGACGGGCCCAGGGTGTCGCGGTGCACGCCGAGGCGCATGGTGTTGGAGCGCGGCTCCAGCACCGCCAGGATACGCGCCGCGCCGACGCGGTTGCGCAGTCCCGCCAGGGTGGTCTCGATGGCGGTGGGGTGGTGGGCGAAGTCGTCGTACACCGCGACATCACCGGCCACACCGCGGAGTTCCAGCCGGCGCCGCACGCTGCGGAACTCGCCCAGCGCGGCGCAGGCCTGCGCCGCCGGCACCCCGGCATGGCGCGCCGCGCCGATGGCGGCGAGGGCATTGCTGACGTTGTGCTCACCGAGCAACCCCCACTGCACCGTGCCCTGCACCACCCCGTTCCAGGCCACGGCGAAGCGGCTGCCGTCGTCCGCCTGCAGTTGCGCACTCCAGCCTGCCGCGGCGCCAAATTTCTCCACCGGCGTCCAGCAGCCCATCTTCAGCACCCGTGCCAGCGCCGCATCTCCGGCCGGCGCCAGGATCAGCCCCTGCCCCGGCACGGTGCGCACCAGGTGATGGAACTGCCGCTCGATGGCGGCGAGGTCGGGAAAGATGTCGGCGTGGTCGTATTCCAGATTGTTGAGGATCGCGGTGCGCGGCCGGTAGTGCACGAACTTGGAGCGCTTGTCGAAGAAGGCGGTGTCGTATTCGTCGGCCTCCACCACGAAGAACGGCGTGTCGCCGGCGCGGGCGGAAAGGCCGAAATTGTGCGGCACGCCGCCGATGAGAAAGCCCGGCGCCATGCCGGCATATTCCAGGATCCAGGCCAGCATGGAGGCGGTGGTGGTCTTGCCGTGGGTGCCGGCGACGGCGAGCACCCACTTGTCGTGCAGCACGTGCTCGGCCAGCCACTGCGGCCCGGAGGTGTAGGGAATATTGCGGTTCAGCACATGCTCCACCGCCGGATTGCCGCGCGACAGGGCGTTGCCGATCACCACCCTGTCGGTGTGGGCCGGGATGCCTGCCGGGTCGTAGCCCTCGGTGAGGGCGATGCCCGCCGCGGCGAGCTGCTCGCTCATGGGCGGATAGACGCCGGCGTCCTGGCCCGACACCGTGTGGCCGGCGGCGCGCGCCAGCAGCGCGATGCCGCCCATGAAGGTGCCGCAGATGCCGAGGATGTGTATGTGCATAAACTCCGCCTTGCTTAATCAGACACAAGAGGAAAGAGAAAAGATACCCGGGGTGGAATGCGCTGCGCGCATGGTTGTCTTGCGTCAAAACAACACGCGCGCAGCGCGTTCATGCCCTTGTCACTTGTCACTTGTTCCTCGGTTTCAGACCACCAGTCCCATCACGCTGTAGGCGAGGATGGTGTAACCGAGGGCGAACAGCAGGGCGATACCCTGGCTGACCTCAAGGGCGTGGCGCAGGACGTGCACCGTCACCACCACACTCCAGATGATGAGCAACAGCGACAGCAGCGAAGGAACAATGCGCGCGCTGTCGCCCTCGACGGCATAGAACCACAGTGTCGGCGGCAGTGCCAGCAGACCCAGCAGCACCTCGCTGCCGGCCAGCGCGGTCGCGGTCTGCTGCAGCCGCAGCGGTTTGCGATGCACCAGCAGAAGTCCCTGCACCACACCCAGCAACAGTGCCGTGCCGATCACGGCGGCCAGCAGCGCCTGCGGCAGGGGCAGCGTGAACAGGGCGAATGTCAGTCCGAGCAGCACATGCATCGCCAGGGTCAGCGCCAGCAGAAAACGCGACGCCGGTAGCTGCTGCGGCCCGGCGCGCAGCAGGCAGATAGCCATGAAGACCTTGAGTAATTGCTGCATCGTATCCCTATCCAAGCCCCGGCAGGTGGGGGGCATGATACCTTTCGCGCCGACGCCGCAGCAATGCAGGGCCGGGAACCGTATACTGGGCACACCTTAAAAAGAGCAACGAGCCGCCACATGTCCGTACCCTACATCGACAATCCCGCCGACCTCGCCACTTATTGCGCCGAACTGCGCCGGCATGACTGGTTCGCCATCGACACCGAATTCATGCGCGAGAAGAGCTATTACCCGCAGCTGTGCCTGATCCAGATCGCCACCCCGGACGGTGCCGCCTGCATCGACCCCTTCGGCATCGATGACCTCGGTCCGCTGCTGGAACTGCTGTACGACCCGGCCATCCTCAAGGTATTTCATGCGGCGCGGCAGGACCTGGAGATATTCCACGTCATGCGCGGCATGCCGCCGGCACCGGTGTTCGACACCCAGCTTGCCGCCACCCTGCTCGGCCACGGCGATCAAGTAGGCTACGGCGCGCTGGTGAAAGAGACCCTCGGCGTGGAGCTGGAGAAAGCCCACAGCCGTGCCGACTGGAGCCTGCGTCCGCTCACCGCGGAACAGCTGGAGTATGCTGCCGACGACGTGCGCTATCTGGTGAAGGTTTATCAGAAACAGCGTGCCGCACTGGAACAGAACGGCCGCCTGCCCTGGCTGGCGGAGGACTTCGCCGCCCTGTCCGACCCGCGCACCTACGAAAATCCGCCGCAGGAGGCCTGGCGCCGCATCAAGGGCGTCAATTTCCTCAAGGGCGTGCAGCTTGCCGTGCTGCAGCAGATCGCCGCCTGGCGCGAGCAGGTGGCGCAGGACTCCGATCGGCCGCGGCGCTGGGTGCTGAAGGACGAGGTGATGTTCGACATGGCCAAGTTGATGCCCGACAGCCTGGACAAACTGGGCCGCATCCGCGGCCTGGAAAAGGGCACCGTGGAACGCAACGGCAAGCGGCTGCTGGAGCTGATCCAGCAGGGCCGGAAGATGCTGAAGGAAGACTGGCCGCAACTGGAGACGGTGGTCCGGCTGACGCCGCAGCAGGAGGCGCTGGTGGACGCGATGATGGCGCTGGTGCGCCTGCGCGCCATGGAACAGCAGGTGAGCGTGTCCACCCTGGCGCCGCGGCGCGAGGTGGAGTGCCTGCTCGGCGACGATGCCGATGCCGCGCTGCGCCACGGCTGGCGCGCCCAACTGGTAGGACACGACCTGGAACGGTTACTGCAGGGCAAGCTGTCCCTGCACGTACGCAAGGGCCGCCTCGAAGTGGTGGCGACAGGCGACGGTGGGGCATGCTGATGTTCGAAGCCGGCGTTGTTGTGCGCAACCCGAAACGCGCAACCTGGAACACGAAACTGTAGTCGCCGACCATGCAGGCCCCGCTGCCCCTCAACCGCAAACGCTTTCCTTGGCGCAACGGCAACCGCTTCGACCTGCTGGTGGACGGTGGGCACTTCTTCCCGGCCATGCTCACCGCCATCAAGGCAGCACGGCACCAAGTGCTGCTGGAAATGTACCTGTTCGAATCCGGCACCATCGCCGGCGAGTTCATAGACGCCCTCGCCGCCGCCACTGCACGCGGCGTGCAGGTGTATCTGCTGCTGGATGACTTCGGCGCACGCGGCCTGCTGCCGTCCGATCGGCAACGCCTGCGCGACGCCGGGACACACCTCACCTTCTACAACCCGCTGCGCTACGGCAAACTGCGCCGCAACCTGTGGCGCGACCACCGCAAGCTGCTGCTGGTGGACGACACGGTGGCCTACACGGGCGGCGCCGGCATCACCGACGAATTCGCCGCCACCGACCCGCTGCACTGGCATGACGTGATGCTGGCGGTGCGCGGCCCCTGCGTGAACGACTGGCGCACGGCCTTCGAACAGGCGTGGCATGCCACCCAGGGCAACAATCGTGCCGCGACAATCCCGCCCCTGCCGCAGGCGGCCGCCGCAGGAACAGCGAACACTTCCGCCCCCCCCGGCCACAGCACCGGACGCGTCACGCTCAACGAACCGATCCGCATGGAGATCAAGCGCTCGCTGCTCAAGCGCCTGCGCGGCGCCGAACGCCGTATCTGGATCGCCAGCGCCTACTTCATCCCGTCATGGAAGATCCGCCGCGCCCTGTACCAGGCCGCGCGCCAGGGCTGCGATGTGCGCCTGCTGCTGCCCGGCCCGCACACCGACCATCCCGGTGTGCGCCATGCCGGCCGGCGCTATTACAGCAAGCTGCTGGCCGCCGGCGTGCGCATCTTCGAATACCAGCCGCGCTTCCTGCACGCCAAGATCCTGCTGTGCGACACCTGGGTGTCCATCGGCTCCAGCAACATCGATCGCTGGAATTTCAGCTGGAATCTGGAGGCCAATCAGGAGGTGGAGGATCACGGCGTGGCTGAACAGGTCGCCGCCCTGCTCGAGGCCGACTTCACCCACAGCCGCGAATTTCTCGCCGGCGAATGGCGCCAGCGTGCCTGGCACCGGCGCGCCCTGGAGCGGTTCTGGGGTTGGGTGGAATTGTGGCTGGAGCGACTCAGCCAGGGCCGCCGACGCGGCCCGCGGCAATGAGCTCAGGCGGTAACGTTGAGATGGTTGCCGAGATTGGCGGGCAGGGCCGCCGTGGGCTGCGGCAGCGCCTGCAGCAGCGCCACCGCGCCGGCCGCCTGCACATCGAGGGCCTTGCGCAGCACGCTGACGGCGACCGCGTCACCCACCTGGCGGGCCTGCATGGCACTGGCAACGGAGACAAGAGAAGTAACATCCACGGGACTGTACCTGCGCAAGGACTGTCGCCCTTTAGCGGACAGCACGGACGAAACTTGAGCCCTGCCCCTTGGCCGCCTGCCGCCCGCCGTGGCACCATGAAGACATGAAAATCTGCCTCGTATCCGACAGTCACGACAATCGCTCCCTGCTCACCGCCGCCGTGGGCGAGGCCAAGGAGCTGGGCGCCCAGGTGGTATGGCACTGCGGCGACGTGGTGGCGCC
>Ga0172382_10003067_pt1 | contig 26863 bp, 21 predicted proteins | sample Leawel138RmetaG_FD_122245 | JGI IMG/M metagenome (GOLD analysis project Ga0172382, IMG submission 122245) | Leachate microbial communities from a municipal landfill in Southern Ontario, Canada - Leachate well 138R metaG | ecosystem: Engineered > Solid waste > Landfill > Unclassified | place...
ATGGAGGTGCAACCGGTGGCACAGGCAGTGATGGTTGCCGTGATTGGACCCGTCGCGCCGGTCATAATCGATATCTTCCCTCCCACCATGTTAATGCAGGCGTTGGGGTTCGTAAACGGATGAGGCAACCTGCCATCCGAAACCAGCCGCCGGTCAGCCTTCAGGACCGCGTCGAGACCGCCGATGGCCGAACTGAAGGTGATGGCCGTACGGGGTGCGATGGACGGGGTAATTTCTATGCCGCTCATTTGCAATGCCCGATGGACCACCAGCATGGCGTAGGGAAATAGGGGTGATGTCCATTGGGACATATCACGGGAGACAAGGAAAGGGTAGGCCCCGGTATCTATGGCGCCCACTTCTCCGGCAATTCGAACGGGAAAGCCCTCGCGCAAGGGGAAACGTGTCAGGGGGCCGATACCACTGCATCCCGCCGATGCCTGCTCCCATTGCTCCGTCAGATCCAGTCCCAGGGGAGACACAGCATCATAACCCAGAATCACCGGCCGTCTTTTCCCCGCTTTTCCCTTTGCCAAGACACTCATGAAGGGAAACTACCAGGGGATGAAACGATACAACTTGGCAAACATCTCGTATACTTCGATCCAATTTTGGAGATCCTCTGTCGAACGCAGATGTTCACGCTTGTTCACCATCACCCAACTCATATGGGCTGCCCCGTCCTTGCAGGTGGAACAGTCCCGCGTTTCGGAAGTACAGCACCGATGCATGGTCTGAAGGTCGGAAGCCCAACGGATAAAATGAATGAGCCGTTTTGGTCGGGGATTCCGCGTGTCAAGCGGTTCCGTCACGGAGGGACATTCATTCCACCCGAACGTCCGTCCCATCATTTTACCCGTTGTGATGATCTCATGATAATAACGGCAGGAGACAACCGTTCGTGGGTAACGGTCGAGCATGTCGTCCATCTCGCTTCGCACATCGCGCAATTTACCCTCATTCCAGGAAAACCCTTCGACACCCTCATCATTCGTCAGGAGCTGAAAGTGAACTTTCAACCCCGCGTCGGCTATTTTTTTGACCACCGACTCGATACGGCCAACCTGTTTCGGCGTAATGGTGTAGAGATAGTAAGTATACGGGTCCCCCTCATAATGTCGTCGCGATACGGCAAACGTATCTTTCCCCCGAAGCATTATTTCGTCTTCCGCGTCTCCCCAAAGTGAAATGCCCACCATCATATCAGGGAAGCGGTCCCGCGGGATCTTTATTTGCCCATTGGTAGCACAGTAGGTCGGAAGCTGTTGGTAGAACGCCTCGACCCGGTCCAGATAAAGTGTCGGCTCACCACCGATCAGTATGGCAAGATTAACACCCCGCCCTTTTTCCTCGGCAACAAAAGCGTACCACTTCGTCAGGTCCATTTCATCGGACGCCGCCATATGTTCGTTGGAAGAAAAGAAAAAACATCCCTTACAGCGCAGATTGCACTGGTTGGTCACATCGTAAATGGAGCTGCGGATATTCAGGCGTGCAATGTTCCGGTAACGCTCATGCCAAGCCGCATCCAATAAGGAACTAATCGTTTTCATAAGATATGATGGTATTTCATCCGCTATTTTATCATAAAAACATGACGATACGAGTGGTTACTAATCCGAACAAACTTTACCGGGTGGTTCTACCATTTTATCGCAGAGGTTTCTCCCCTTCACATAACCCATTACCCAAACAGCCAGGTAGGTATCTACATAATCCAGCCAAGAGCTGAAGGTTTCCGGATCAATCACATGACGATGTAGACGGGCGGTGACCACAGCGCTGCCGGCGGCGTAATGCCGACAATCTTCGCAGTCCGTATCCGGAACACAGCAGGCGACACTTCGGTCCCAAGAGAGATCCGTCCGGTATTGACGGAAAGATCGGCCAAGACCTATGTCGGTGGAAGTGTTCATCCGGGGATACGAACAGCCGTAAAGCGTGTGAAGCCCGGCGTGTTCAGTGTGGGCCACAACATTGTAGGCTGAAAACAGTATGTTTTCTGGATACCGTTTCAGCAAATCCATCATGGTGCGACGGGTTCGCAACAGTGAGGTCCCGTCATGCCTAAGCCCCCCCGTATAAGCCACCGGGGAGGAAAATATGTTGAAGGTTACAGAACAATTCCGGTGGACGAGTACGTCTATGACATCGTAGATCTCCTCGATGTTGTCATGGGTAAATGTGTACACGAAAACGGCCCTAGGATCTCCCGCATAATTGTCGATCTGGTGTTCCAGAAGATTCTTTGCACGGCGGGTGCGAAAACTTGTCTCATCATTCCCCCAGACGGAAATATGTATCCGATAATCCACACTTTCAGGAATTCGAATGAGGCCGTTGGTGGCAATGCAGCCCAGAGGAATTTCCTGGTAACAAACTTCAAGCAATTCTGGAACAAGGGATGGTTCAGCACCCGCGAGCACCACATAGGTTATACCACGGGACCGTTCCTCCCGCATGAGTCTGCGCCACGCCTCCGGGTCACAGTTCTCCGGAGCGAACTGTTTTTCTCCTTCATAATAATAACAGCCGTCACAGCGCATGTTGCAGCGATTGGTCATGTCATAGGTCGACTCCCGCAGGAAAAAATACTTTCTGACCTTCTCCCAGCGCAACGCAATGTCCGGTTCTGCTAAAAGCTCGGCAAATTTCCACTTCCTGTTGCCGATATCCGCTGTTGCCGCGGCTATGTTTCCCGTGTTGTTCATGAATTCGCTGTCAGCTCTTATCTTTGGGACCGTAGTCTTTGTTCAATATAATCCGCTATCAGACGAACATTCCTCAGTTTTGGATAATCATCCTCATCAATCGTAATGCCGTATTCATCCTGCAGCACGAGCACCACTGTCGCGAGGTCCATACTGTCCACCCCCAGCTCGTCCACCAAATCAAGATCCGGATCAAAGATGTCCGGCGTGATGTCCTGCAATTTCAACTCGGCAATGACAATCTCGGCGATTCGGATGATCAGGGTCTCTTTTTCTTTGTTCACGGATATCTATTCCTCCTGAATATATCAATACGCTTTCATTCAACTCAAGGACCATGCCATCGTTCAACGGCTCCCCTCACTCTCCCAGGCAACATTCCGAAAGAATAGCCGCATCCACCACACCACTGCAAACCGGGTTCGTGTCCAGAAAAACCCTGAACGAATAGGAAAGGTTTTCTGCCTGCCTCGATCGGGTGAAAGAGAGGGTCAGTATGTCGTCCGGTTTGACTGGCAGTCGGAACCGCACTCGCCGGACATGCTCAACCCGGATCGTTTTCCCCCGAACGGACTCTTCCTCACAAATCGCTTCTTTCACCATCGCCAGGATGGCCAGGCCGGGTACGATCGGATTTCCGGGAAAGTGTCCGGAAAACCAGGGCGAATCCTTTTTTACAGTAGCCCGGATGTCTGCCATGGCACCCATGGCGTCCCGATCCCTGAATAGGTTGTGCCATGGTTCTGCGGCCATGTGTCATGCACCTCACATAATCGAAACCCATTCATCTGATGCACACCGATACGACCTTCATCGCCATATCGCGTTTCCGTGTACCCTTTACTCGCCGTCCCTGAAAGGGCTCTCCCCGGCAGAGCGATGTGGTCACGGAATAAGGTCAATAATTCACGATACGTTTAACTTAGATGCCTTATCATCTATCCCCGTCTGTATCAATATTTTTTTGCCGATGACGTTCTCAAGGGATCAATCGTCGCCTTTTTCTATACGGGCCATAACGGGCCGACCGAGCAATTCCGTCAGGGGAATGATACGAAACCCTCTCTCCATGAGACCGACGAGAATCGATTCGACCTCGGCAATCCAATCCACGGGCGCAATTTTCCCCGGCGGACAGATATCGTGCAGCACGATAATGTGGTCAGGTCGGGCCTTCTTCGCAACGCGACGCCCCATACCCCGAACGAAACGGTTTCCGGCATCCCAAGATCGACAGGAAAAGGTAACACAAAAAAGGCCATGGCGTTGCAGAACGGAGTCCAGCTTCGGATTGGTAATCCCCACCGGAGGGCGAAAAGCGAGGGGACGGATTCCGAAGCGCTTTAACTGTATTTGCGTCTGAACGATTTCACGAGAAAGACGCTTTCTTGTCCGCAGCATCAATAAAATATCATGACTGAAGGAGTGATTGCCGATTTCGTGACCTCTTCTGGTCATATCGTCTATTAATCGACCGTACTTTGCGGTCCGTTCCCCGGTGACGAAAAAGGTGGCTTTCACATTGTGTTTTTCCAGCAAATCAAGAAGCAAAGGGGTGGTGGCCGGATCCGGTCCATCGTCAAAAGTGAGAGACACAACGGTCTTGTCTGTTGTCCCCCGGCTGGTTACGGGAAGAAAAAAACCGAGTCCGGGTATGAAAGAAGCCACAAGACAGCAAAGAATAAAAAACGCCAAGGGTATGACAGCCATAATCGGAGAAACAAGACCCAACAGCGGGGCGCCGGCGAGGGTGATAAAACCGAGAATCGCCGCCGAAGAGCCTGCTTCCCTCCAGATTTCTTCTCGCTTCATCGTATCAGGTACTCCCAGAGGGGACCTACCCGACCCCTTGCGTACATCCTCGCAAGGATCCGTGCGGTTTTTTCCGCGCCGGAACCCACCAGCCAGTTGGCTTTGCCTTCCGTATGACCCGCCAAGATCTCCCGTGCTTTTTCTTCATCCAGTCCAGGGGACCAGTAAAAAATCGGTTTGAGCATATCCGTCGCAGGGGAAATCTGGCCTTCCCGGAGGGCGATGTCGTACAGTTGCGTGTGCGGGTATAGGCGGATACCGTTGAAGACAAAATAAACGGCCCTGCCCAGGTCCGATGTCTTGTCAAGGGTTTCCCTCAGGGTGGACTCAGATTCACCGGGTCCCCCTAGCATGAAATAGTGGGCGATATTGAGTCCCGCTTCTTCTGCCCTGTGATGAGCCTCCCGGACATTTTTCATCCGAAAAGGTTTTTTGTACGCCGCCAGCATGATGTCGCTCAGGGATTCCGTTCCGAACTCGACGTGACGAAGCCCCGCCTGTGCGAGTAGGGCGTAGTAATGCCGAGGGGGATTGGTCGGGGTAAAAAAGGCACCCCAGGGAACGGACACGCCGGCTTTTTGAAAAGCTGATGCGACGGCCAGGCTCTGGTCATAATCTCCGTTGAAAGTGGAATCGGTAATGTAAAGATAGCGTGCTCCCGCATCCTGGAGCATTCTTGCCGTGGCGGCAACCTCATCGGGAGGAACGGGACGGAAGGTCTTGCCCTCAATATGTGGATAGGTGCAATAGATGCAGCGGAAGGGGCAACCCCGTTTCGTTTGCAAATTGAGCATGCCCCCGCGTTGCAGGTAGAAGGATGTATTGTCACGGTTCGGCAGCGGTCCGCGATGAAAGCTTCCGGACCAAGGTTCGGGAAAAACAACGGGGTCACCCTGCCGAACAATCCCGGGAAGGCGCGCTGGATCTTCCTTTTTCTCCAGAGCCGTCAACAGAAGAGGTAAGCGTTCCCCTTCACCAATCACCCCGAAATCCGCATCGAGGCAATGCATCCACGCTTCAGGCATAATTGTGAAACCGCTTCCCCCAAGGATGATCCTTGCCTGGGTATGATTCCGAATCAGGCGGATCAACTCTCCGATGCTCTTCGAAAAAGCCCTCACGTTAGTCGAATCGTTGGTGTCGATATTCCGGATGGACAGACCCACCAAATCGGGTTTTTCATGCAACAGAATGGTCACGAGCGCTGCGTCATCGCTTATCAGGTTCATATCGATGACCAGAACCTGGTGACGGTCTCCGATTGCGCGGGCAACATAGTCCAGACCGATGGGGTAGACCGGATAGGGATCCGTCTCGGTATTGGTGGAAATCAACAGAATTTTCAACAGCACTCCTCCATGATTTCCCGGGTAAACCTTTTATGGCCGATGATGCGCCTGACCACCTGAAATGAGCCCAGTGTGGTACCTAAGATTCCGGGAGCCAGAATGTTCTGGCCCGCGAAATACAGACCTGCCAAAGAAGGACGGCTCAGGCAGGCGGTCTTCAGGAGCTGCGCGGACGAGCGCATAATCCCGTAAGCCGACCCCCCGGGACTGCCCACCCAATCGCGAATTGTCAATGGCGTATAAATATCGATAACCCGCATACCCTGTAAAGAACCAAAAAGGTCGGTTGCATCGGCAAGCAAGGTTCCGGCCCTTTTCCACTTGGCCTCTTCATACTCCTCCCCCCGCTGTCCGGTCCGGGTATCCAGCCAAGGCGCCCATTCGTCAATCCCGCTTGTGGTCATGATGGTCAACAGAAGCGTCTCCGGCTGGTTACTTCTTCTGATCTGATGGAAGGACCCGCGTGACAGGGAACCGTCCGCTTCCGGGTAAAGGCGGTAGAGGTTATAGGGCCGTTCTGCATGGTACCTGTCATCCACTGCCAATGTAACGACGAGTAGCCCCTTTGTATTTTCCAGTCCCGTTATGCGCGCCTCGTGCTCGGACCGAAGGCTTTTTGGGGGAAGCATGGATAGGACGTTGCGTGGGTGGATGGCCGCGATGACGGTATCCGCCGGAAGGCAGCGGCCCGACTTGAGGCGCAGGCCTTTTATAGCCCCGGCACTCACGGTGACACAATCGACAGCGTCACCGACAAGGAGTTCCCCACCAAGAGACTGAAATTGTTGGATAAACCTGTCTGTCATGACGGTGGTGCTTTCAACAAGCCTCCAGGATGAAAGAAGATAGGAGGCGAGAATCATATAGTAGTAAAAGCGCGGGCAATCGTGGAATGGGATGCCTATGAGGGTAGTAGGTACTGCGAGGACACTGACTAGGCGCAAAGAACAGTTCAGCCGAGCCACATACTCACCCATAGGGGAAAAATTATCCAGTGAGCCCTGTATTCCCCGGGTTGTGAGCATGTCAAGACGCGCAAAACTTTCGAAAACCGGTCTCATTTCCTCAATAAATGCCGCAATCTGCCGCTGTTCCGCTGGAAAGGATTGCCTTAGGCTATCCTCAAAGGCTGCCAGGCCTTCGGGAAGATCGAAGACGAAATCGTCAAAAACATATCGGTCGATGGGTCCATCAAGGCCCATCCGCTCGAGGGGTACATGTTCTGTTACCCCCAGGCAATCCCACAATCGCCTGAGGGGCTCACCTGGGGCCAGAGAGCCCAGATAGTGGATGCCCACGGGGCAATCGATTCCTGATCGTCGATACCCGCGGAGAAGCCCTCCCGGTACGGCGTTCTTTTCCACAATGGTTACTGAATAGCCCAGTTTGGTCAGTAAAATGCCCGCCGTTAACCCGCCCACCCCGGAACCGACGACCAGAATTTTTCCAGGATCCCTCGCCCGCTTCACCATGGGGAAACCTCGAGTGCCGTCACATGACGGCCGAACCCTAGGATCAGGATACCCTTTCCCTCCAAACCCACAAAATCATTGCCGCAGAACGCGGCCGGTATCTGCCCTGTTTCAACCATGTACACCGCCAAAACCGCCGCCACGGCGGAAGTCGAAGCAAAATCGCCCAGCAATCGTCGGTAATCAACCACGGGCTGGGTGAATGCCGTCAACGCCAGAAAGGATGCCATCTGAATTTCCGCCTCCTCACGCTCAGCCGGTGGGAGACCCGCGAGAACGAGACCAAAACGTTCCCGAATTCCGGCACCCCCCCCCAGAGAGGAAATCATTGCGGGAATGCAAGCACTCTCAGCATCGGCAAGGACCGCAAAGCAGGCGTTAACCCGACAGATGGCGCCCGAGGACTGGCTCGACATATACAGAGCTGCACCGCCGTCTCCGGGGGGCGCTTGCGCCGACGGGGAAACATCGAGCAGCGGCGACAGGGTTTTGTGGTATTCATCTGCGCCGACCAGAAGAACGGGGCCATCCTGTTTCAGGAGACTCGCACAGTAGAGGGCCTGTTCAAAAGTGCCCTGACCGCCGGTTATGGTGACGTTCGGGCCGGTCGCCCCGAAATGAATGGCGGCGTGTCCCGCCGGCGCGTTGTGTACAGACCCGATAAAATCGGTCGGACTCGTAAAACGCTCTCCAGAAGCAAAAAGTTTACTGATAAAATCATAGGTTTCAGAGAGGCTTCCCCACCCGGTCCCAAAAAAAATGGCGCGGGGGGCGGCCCGCGCCGCTTCATTCCGACAGGCAGAAAATGCCAGGGATAAAACCATGCGCGAAAGCCTCTTCATCCGACGTACAGCTCTATTATCAAGGGGTTTCAAAATATCCGTATCTGGCACAATACCCCGAACAGACTTCCCCTCCTTCAGTTGCGCCATGGTCTGTTCAATATCACCCGCAGCAGAAAGACAGGATCGGCCATGGACATAAAAATAGGGTTGCCTCGTAATCGCGGAGGCGGCAACCGGACGACTGTCCCTGTGTCCATCCGGTTCCCCAAAAGCCAGAACGGCATTGTTCCCGCCGAAACCGAAGGCATGCACGCAAACCTTCTTCACGCGGGCGGTTTGAGGTCTGCCCAGGGGAACGGGAATCAATAAAGGATCCTGTGCGCTGAAGCCTACATTGGCGGGCATGAGACCATACTGAACGGCAAGAATGGATATGACTGCGCCCATGGCACCGGCCCCAGCCAGGGCGTGACCGTGTGCACCCTTTAGGGAAGACAAAAACGGCATGGACTTCTCACCGAACAGATGTTCTATGGCTCGAGCCTCCGCCTGGTCGTTATCGGCAGTTCCCGTTCCGTGGAGATGGAGGTAGTCGATCTCTTCCGGCCTGATCCCGGCATCATCCAGGGCCACTGTCATGGCTCGTAAAGCGCCTTCCCCTTCCGGATGGGGCGCGGCGGGGTGATAGGCATCACATGACAGGCCACCGCCGAGATATTCTGCCAAAGTCCCAGGTGGAGGCTCATCAGCAGCGGTCAACATGAGCATCGCTGCTCCTTCGCCCACGGTCATGCCCCGTCGCATGCGGTCGAAGGGACGGGCCCCCGTCGGGTCAACGAGCTGCAGGGAATGGAAGCCATAATATGTCAGGCGACACAGGGCGTCCGCGCCTCCGGCCAGTACCCGCCTGGCATGGCCGGCCCGCAACATCTCCGCAGCGACCTTCAGGGCCGCAAGACCCGAAGCACAGGCTGTAGATAACGCCAAAACGGGCCCCTTGCAACCGAATCTCCTGGCAACGATCTCCGCGACGGTGGATGTAGAATGCAGGTTATAGCACCGGGAATCCTTCTCTTTTTTTTTCAGGAGTTCTTCCGTCAAGGTCATGCCACCGGTGGTGACACCGATGATCACGGCATCCGGCGGCCCGGCAGCTTGCCCCATGGCTTCCGTGGCGGCCTTCATTGCCAGAAGGTGGGTACGGGGCATGCCTCCCGATGAATCGGTTAAGTCAACTTCGCCGACGGCCAGGGGCGCCTGCGGGGTAGAGAACATCTGGAGGGGTTTAAGGCAGCAACGGGCCTGTTTGATCGAGGTGAGGGTTTCCTCGACACCGATTCCAAGCGGGCTGACGATTCCCATCCCTGTAATGAAAATTCGTGGGGCACTCAATCATTTGTCTCCGTCCGATGATGGAACACATGGTTTGCCAGGGCAGCGATGGAAGCAAAAACTTCTATTCCCAGTTCCTTGGTATCGATAATGACCCCGTAATCCTTTTCCAGCATCATCACAAGCTCGAGCACATCGATGGAATCAAGTCCGAGGTCGCCGCCCACCAACTGTGCGTTGACATCCATATCCGCAGGCGATACGTCGATGAGATTAAGACTGTCTATGATTTTAACCTTCAATTCTTCTATCAGTTCATTCATGGCATGTCCTTTGACCCGATATATTGTTTGGCCGTTCCGATCACATGGTCTGACATCGGCGCAATATCGCCGTTCATCCCTTTTCTTGTCCGGAACACCCAACATGATCACCCTGGGGGCCCAGAATCCTTTCAAACAGACCTTTGATGAGCCGCTTGATCACGGCCTCCGCATAGTCTCTCCCGGCCAGATATAGACCGATGAAGAACACCAGACTCGCCACGGCGTACACAACAGGACCGCCCACAATCACAATCACGGGCAGTTCGATGCGATAAGCAAGCCACCCCAGCGCGGCAATGACCGGCCAGCAGATCACATAACTGATGAACATAAGGAACAAACCCGCCATTCTGAGGCGCGACCGGTTCGTATATACACGACAATCGCTGCCTTCCGCAATGGCTTTTCTGATTGCGTCTTTTTGGGCCAGGCGTGCCGCGATATTTTTGATCAGGTATTTCATATCGAGATGATTATTCCTCCAGTTTCCGTCCGAGAAAGGGTTCAAAATGGAACCAGGCATACGGATGCTGACGGACAATCCGTTCCAGTCCATCGATATAGGTCTGGGCCGCCTCCCTGATGGCACGTTGCCGGTCCTTCCGATTTTTGGCCTCCACGTAAACTGGTGTGAGAACCTGGCAATGGTAGGCAAAACGTCCAACCCTTGTGGCGAAGAAGATCAGGAGAGGGGTACGGGACAGCAGGGCGAAGACAAAGGGACTTTCAGGAAGAAACACTTCGTGCCCCAAAAATCTTACCGGTACGACACGCTGGTCTTTACGCCAGGACCGGTCCCCCGTCAGGGATACAATACCGCCGCTCTTCAGAAAATTGATGCCTTCCAGAATATCAATCGGGGCATTCCCCTCCTTTTCTACGGTAACGATTTTGATACCTCGAGCCGCCAGGTCTTGCTTCTGGCGATGCTCAATTTGTTCCTTGTGTTTCCGGCCCATGTAAAGCAGGAGTTTCATTTCCGGAAGATCCCGGCCATGGGATTGCAGAAGTCTATGGGCGGCCAGTTCCCAGCTGCCCAGGTGACTCATGAGCAAAATGCCTCCCGTGCGCTGTTTCACCGCGTTTTCAAGATATTCCCAGCCTTCATGGGTGAAGTACATGGGGTAAGCCTCGTTCTGGAGAAAACGGTCCAGAAAGACATCGGTGAACTCGTGAAACTGCCTCCAAGCGCAACAGAGGTGGCCTATCCTGCGTCTGTCCGGAAAGAGTGCGGCGTAAAAGCGGACGCTCACAGCGACACGGGATGGAAACAGAAAAAAGTACCCCGTGGCGATAATCCAGGCGACCAGGCGAAACAGCCAGATCCCCGCTCCTTTCGACAGAATCATCAGCAGATGGTAGAAACGGTCCTTCATGTCCTCCCCCGCGGTTCATTCATCGTGCAGACCTGCGACAAACCAGACTTCTTCCCTGCCCGGGCTGTCCAGCTCCTGATGGAGGATCTGGAAACGCCCTCGGGAAAGAATTTCCACAATTTCTTTTGCCGTTCGGAAACGGGAAACGCCTCCCTCCAGTTTGATTCTTGTTCCTTCAATTTTGCGTAACCAGGGAGACCGCTTCCCTTGCTCTGACGGTATAGTGGCCCGAATGATGACCGTTCCTGTTGGGGTGAGCACCTCCCTGACACGTTTTAGCGTCAAAAATAACTCGTCGTCCGTCAGCATATGGATCATGTCGAGCAACAGAACCGTATCGGCCCGTCCGGTAAATTCCGGCAGATCGGGAGCCAGGCCTGCCTGGACGTGACCTCGAGTACCGATCACCCGCGATGCGACAGCCACCCGCTTCCGGTTTGGTTCGATCCCGTAAAGACGCGCCTGTGGATGCAGTTCCAAAAGCCAGGCGGCGGGCACCCCGAACCCCGTGCCGATATCAATTATGACTTGCGGTGATTTCACAAAGTCCGCCAATCGCGGAAACATGGGGTCGATCATGATCTTGAAGCGCGCGAAAAGTCGCGGATAGCCGTCGAGGTGTCGATAGCGTGTGAAAACCCTGGCCAGGTGCCGGGCCGATCCGGGGGCAAACGGTTCATCCGGCAGCGTTACGGGGATGAAGATCCTTCCCAGCAGCGGTGGAACGATCAGGACGGCCCCCAAAAAGGAATATCCGATCCCCAAAGCGAGGGCAAGCCCCGCGTTCTTCAGCATGGCGTTATCCGATAGAGCCAGAACCGCCACACCAAGAAACGTCGTGGCAAAGGAAAGAAACACGGACATTCTAACCAGGCCCATGGCGGGGTGATCATCCTGAAAATAGCGCTGATAAGACCTCACAAAATACAGGGAATAGACCACTCCCATCCCAATGATCACCACGGAAACCATGACAACCGGAACGCCCAGAGGTTCTCCGAGAAGATTTAGCGTGCCCAGCGTACAGATCATCGCGAAGACTGTCGGCAGAAGGGCGAGTAAGGCCAGTCGCCAATCGCATAAAATGATAAAAGTCAACAGGGCGGTTATCCCCCCCACAATCACCGCCATGCGGATGAAAGCGGACATCATGACCGATCCAAGTCGTTCGCCGAAAAAAGTCGGGTCAAACACCCGGGCGGAATCGATTCCCGAGAATGCCCGGAAAAAAACGCCGGCGTCATACTGTGGACCGGGGACGAGGGCGGCAACGAAAAACCGGTGCGACCCACTGTCAATACCGGAAATACCCAGCAGTCCGGCGAAATGTTCCGGCAGATCGAGCTTCGCTTGCGAAATCTGACCACCGGCGATTCGCTCCGGAAAGGAATCGAAGGCTTCTGCCGAAAACCCGAGGAGGCGGGCCTCCGCCGCCAGCATGTCCTTGAGGTTTTTTCGGCGCTCAGGGCTCCAGAAGCGCTTCCAGTCGCCAAGATTGGATCCGGCCAGTTCCTCACCGGGGAAGATCAGGGAGGGAACAAAGAACCGGGAAATGCGTTTTCCCTCCACTTCCCGATTCAAAAGCACCGTCAGACGGTCGCATTTTCGCTGCAGATCCCGGGCATCTCCGCCCTCTACCAGAATGTAAACCTTGCTGAAAATATCGCCCCAGATGTCCCGAATCAACTGTTCCGCCTTCAGGGTCTCTTTCGTTACGGCATTCATTGAATCCGGATTCACATTAAATTCCGGGCGGGCGAAACAGAGCATGATCAATCCCAGCAACACGGCCCCATAGACCTTTCCCAAGGAGCGGGACGACGTCAGACGGTTGACGAAGCGCTGAAGGGGCAACAGAGGTTCTCGTTTGGCCGGCGGCATGACGGGAAAGATTACGGGATAGACAAGATGGACGAAAATGTAGGTAAAGATCACCCCCAACGCGGCAAACAGGCCGATTTCGGCCAAAACGGGGAATCCGGAAAAACCCAGAAAGGCAAAGCTGGTCGCGGTACACAGCATGGCCAAAAAGCCCAGGCTCCAGACCTCCCGCGTGGTGTCCATCCCTCGTGTTTCGTAGGGGCGGTCAAGAAAAAGCAGATAGGTCAGCCCGTAATCGACGGTGAAAGCAATGATGGCACCACCGAAGCCGACCGCCATCAGCGAAATGGATGGTTGAAAAAGGGAATAGACAAAAACGGCCGTCATCGTGCCAATGAAAGCCGGCAACAGGGCCAGCAGACCTATAAGGGGCCGGGGAAAGCCGACCAAAAGTAACAGGGCGATGGCCAGGGTAGAAAATGTGATTGCCCGCCGGATGTTTTTTTTCGCGTTGATCTCGTTGTCAAGAGCCGCCCGGTAGGCGCCGACCGGGGTCAAGGCCAAGCCGCTTTCCCTGCCATAGTGTTCCGTGATTTCTTGAGCTGTCTGCTCCATGAAAAGTGCGATCTGGCGGGCAAAGCGGGTGTCCATTCCGGACTTGACGGGTTCTGCGACAATGAGCAGATGCAGCCTGTCAGGCGAGAGTAGCTGACCGCGATGTATCGTGGCCCCTTCTGAAGGGGAGAGTCCGGACAATCGGGATAAAACAAGGTTTCTGAAGTCCAGAGGATCGTCGGCAATCAGAGCGGACTGGCCGATCCCTTCCAGACTACGAAAAGACTGGATATGCTCGCTCAGTGTATGTCTAACCTGTTCCGACGTCAGCAGGGGCACAACCTGTCGCTCCAACTCTTCCGCGCTGAAAAGCAGGGGCAGGTGGTCAACCGTGTGGCGGAGAAGCTCCGGCAAGAGCCGACCCATCGATTCGAGTCCAACCCGGCGAAACAGGCCGCTTTCCCTCATCCGTCGTTCGATCAATCCGGCGGCGGCGACAAGCCGTTCCGTATCGCCCTCAGGCTGACCCAGATCAACCACAATACGACCCTGAACGGGGTGATGTCGGAAAACATAACGACCATCGACCAGCACAGGGTCATTCTGGGGAAGGGCGTTCAAAACGTCGGTATCGAAGTGGAGCCGATAAACGCCGACGGTAAAAAGCACCGCGACAGACAGGAAAATCAGTATCGCCAGAATCCAGCGAAAAAGACGCGGCCGATACCTCAGCATCCCCTGATCCTGACAAAAGGCAGAATGAACCACCGCAGGATAATCAAGCGGCTGAATGTGGAGGCGTTTCTGAAGAAATCGACAAATCCCCGGTAATGAGATACGCGCTCCCCGCGGGGAGCATAGGTGACGCCGACCGGGGCTTCCAGAACGGGCATCCCCCGCCACCCGGCCCGAACCAGGATTTCCACTTCATACTGGAAGCGTCGGCCGTCTGCCGGGACATACAATATGTCAGGTAGGGGGTAGAGTCTGAAACCGCTCTGGGTGTCCCGGAGGGAGGGACCACCGGATGTCCGAACCCAGAAGTTCGAAAAACCCCGGCCGAAACGGCTGGCGAGGGGAACATGACGACGCCCCATGCCCTTGCGATACCCGACGACAATGGGTCGCTGTTCGGTGGGTACAACGCGGAACAGATTCCAGGCGTCCGCCGGGTTGTGCTGACCATCGGCGTCCACGGTAATCGCCCATTCGGATGTACGGGCGGCGGCGGAAAAACCCGTCATAAGGGCGGCTCCCTTGCCCATGTTCTTCGCGTGACGGAGGACGGTGATGCCTGGAATGTCCTTAATCCGCTCGTAAGTGGCGTCGGTGGATCCGTCATCGACAATAAAAATAGGTAGGAACAGATCCATTGCCTGCCTGATGACCTCTTCCACTTTTTCTTCGTGGTTGTAAACCGGAATAATGACAGCCGCTCTGTTACGCTTCATTCGGGATATTTCGTTCACCGGTTATTCTTTATCGACCTCCTTTTATATTCAAGCCCCACAAAGGCAATGGAATTCCGCAGCCGGATAAAATCTCGCAATCCTGTCCCCATGGATGACGCCACACACCATGTATTGTGCAAAGCCACACTCAGGGAGCGGCAGTATAGGAAACGACACCGTCGATGTCAATACGCTTTGTAATTTCAGAAACGTGCAAGGGGACACCCTTTTTTCAAGGACAAACCGGAAATGAGCCCTAAAATTAAAGTGATTGTGGCCGAAATTGGCTATTTTGCCTCACTGAAAAGCAGGCCCGTAAGGATGCCGCGGATCGCCGGACGATCATCGATTCACTCCAGGATGAAACCATCCGTGGGCATGTCTTATGCAGCTTTCTGGTCCCGGTCCTCCGCAAAGAACTGGCTCTCAGATCGATCATCGTTTCGAATGGGCCAACATCGAACGGGACCTCAAGGCGCTGCAAGAAATTACGATCGAAGCTAAGGGCAAGGTTCTCGCCCTAAGAAGTGGATACCTCGGCGTCTGTGCAGAGGTTTTCCAGGCAATAGGCGCGGCCATTCAGCCGACCATACGGGAGATTGTGTGATGTCCGGCATAAGCGAACCGTTGAGCGGCCAAGAGCCTTTACACGACTCGAAGAATCAGTGCAGGGCAACGGAGCGTAAAAGCGCATCCGGGCGGACGCCGACGGGTCAAGCGGTCATGACGGCAGACTCCAAACCGGTTTCTCCAGGCGGAGTATGCGGTTGGTGCATTTCGGAATTTCGCTTTCGTAGTGGGTAACGTAGATGACGGTGGTGTCCGTCCGGCTGCCGACCATCTCCACCATATCGAGAAACAGGCGTCGATTCTCCCGGTCCAGTCCCTGGCAGGGCTCGTCCAGGACGAGCATTTCCGGCGATTTGACCATCGCCCGGGCCAGCAGGATCATGCGCCGCTCGCCGTAAGAGAGCCTCGTGAATATCCTGTGGGCCATATCGGCAATACCGAAAAAGCCAAGCCACCTCTCAACCTGTTCTGTCTGCGTCGCGGTCAGTCGTCGATAAAGCCCGATGGAATCGAACAGGCCCGACGCCGTCACGTCATAGGCCGTAATGTCCCGCCTGTATCGAGCCTGGAGTTCCGTTGAGACCATGCCGATACGACGCTTGATTTCCCAGAGGCTCTCACCGGTTCCCCGGCGCCTGCCGAAAAGATAAATCTCGTTGGCGTAGGCCTGCGGATTATCGGCCGTGACAAGGCTCAGGAGGGTTGATTTTCCCGAGCCGTTGGGGCCGACGACTGCCCAATTCTCCCCCCGCCTGACCGTCCAGTCGAGGCAATCGAGGATGACCGCCTCGCCGTATTTGACCGTCACCTGCCTCATTTCAACCATGATCTCCCCCGTCCCGCCGAAGGCGGTGTCAAGGGCACGGCCCCGGTCCAGACCTGGCCGGGTCCCGCTCTGCTCGCGAAGATACAGTCTTTTGAGATTTTCCGGGGTGAGCACTTCATCTCGCGATCCCTGGGAAAACACCCTGCCATTTTTCAGGCAAATAACATGGGAAATCCATGGGAAGATCTCCTCCTGGCGATGGGTCACGAGAATTACCTGCATGCCCCCGGCAATGAGCCCCTCGATCGTCTCCCGTACCGTCTTCCGGGAACGGGCGTCCAGACCCGCAAAGGGCTCGTCCAGGATGAGCATTTCCGGTGACCTGATGAGCGCCCGGGCGATGATTACCCTTCTCATCTCTCCGGAGGAAAGATGACGAAACCCCCTGTCGAGGAGGCGGCGAATCCCCAACAGGTCCACGATCCGGTTGAACGCGCCCATGTCGGCGGGACGATCACAAAAGCCTTCGAGAATCGTCTCCCTTACCTTCAACCGCCCTTCCAGTCCGTTGTGCCCCATGTCGCGGGCGTCTTCCGCCGCGACGAGATATTCCTGCAGGTCAAAAGAGACGTAACCGACGGCCTCGCGGGTCTCTTTCCGAAAGTGACACGTGATCCTGCCGCGCACGCAGGGCAGCTCGCCCGTGAGCGCCTTGACCAGGGAGGATTTACCGGCGCCGTTGGGGCCCAGTACGGCCCACTGTTCGCCGGTTCTGATTTCCCAGGACGTCCCGGGCAGAATAAACCGATCCCTGACGCGAATTGTCGCTTCTTTCAATGTGATGCAGGGGAGTCCCCGTTCCTGAACGGTGAGCATGGTTTTAATGACAGGACCGCAAAGCGGGAAAAGGGAAGCGCTTACCGGCTATCCGCCAGACCTGCCATGTCGGACAACGTAAGTCGCTCAATGTCCCGATGAAAAATTCGGGATAAATTCTCATTTACTTGAAAACTCACTCATGATGGCAGTACACCGTATAACCGCTTGTCCTCACCAGCTTGTCCCGTTCAGCCATTTTAAAGTCCTCTCTGGCCATTTCGGCAACAAGCTCTTGAAAGGAGATTTTCGGCATCCATCCAAGTTTATTTCGTGCTTTGGTCGAGTCGCCTAAAAGGGTTTCCACCTCTGTGGGCCGGAAATAGCGGGGATCAATGCGAACAATCGGCTTATCTTCAACCGCCGTACCGTTCGAACACCAATAGCCGATCTCGTCCAACCCCTTGCCTTCCCAGCGGATTTTCATTTCCAGTTCTGTTGCCGCCGCATTGATAAAATCGCGAACACTGTATTGCACGCCTGTAGCGATGACAAAATCTTCCGGTGCATCTTGCTGGAGCATAAGCCACTGCATTTCAACGTAATCACGGGCGTGCCCCCAGTCCCGTTTCGCATCGAGATTGCCCATATAAAGTGCATCCTGCAGGCCCAGTTTAATGCGCGCCAGAGCCCGCGTGATTTTGCGAGTAACAAATGTCTCTCCACGGACAGGGGATTCATGATTAAAAAGAATGCCGTTACAGGCATACATCCCGTAAGCCTCACGGTAGTTGACGGTAATCCAATAGGCATATAATTTGGCAACTGCGTAAGGACTGCGCGGATAAAACGGCGTTGTTTCTTTTTGTGGTATCTCCTGAACTTTACCAAACAATTCAGAAGTGGAGGCCTGATAGAATCTGGTTGTTTTGTCCAGTCCCAGGATGCGTATGGCTTCCAGAAGGCGTAAGGTACCGAGCGCATCAGAATTGGCCGTATATTCCGGTACTTCAAAGGAAACGGCCACATGCGACTGGGCGGCAAGGTTGTATATTTCAGATGGCTGAATTTGTTGAATAACCCGAATCAAGTTGGACGAATCGGTTAAATCACCATGGTGAAGGATAAAGCGGCGATCACTCACATGAGGATCCTGATAGAGGTGGTCAATCCGGTCTGTGTTGAAAAGTGACGCACGGCGTTTAATACCATGAACTTCATACCCTTTTTCTAACAGAAATTCGGCCAGATATGAGCCATCCTGTCCTGTGACACCGGTGATGAGTGCAATTCGTTTCATTTTATTTTCCTCAAATTCTTCTATACCCTGCCGTAATGATCTTCAAGCCGGATAATATCGTCTTCTCCAAGATAAGAACCACACTGGACTTCTATAATTTCGAGTGTATCCCGGCCAGGGTTTTCTACACGATGCTTTTTCCCAGCGGGAATGAAAATCGATTGATTTGTATTGAGAACAATCGTTTCAGCGCCGTACGTGATCTTGGCCGTTCCTTTAACGATAATCCAATGCTCAGAACGGTGTTTGTGCCACTGTAAGCTGAGCATAGCGCCGGGGTTAAGCAAAATGCGTTTGACTTGAAACCGCTCTCCTTGTTCCAGAGAATCATACCATCCCCATGGGCGATATACTCTGCGATGTACCCTACCCTCTTTCCGGTTTTTTTCCTTAAGTTTTTCCACAATTTGCTTGACGTTTTGTGCCTTGTCTTTCCTTGCAATTAAAACCGCATCGGATGCATCAACCACGACAAGCTCATTGATACCCACACAGGACACTAAACGGGAGGTGGAGATAACCAGAGATGACTCCGTATCCTCCAACAGAACATCACCGGTGACACTATTTCCCTTGCTGTCTTTTTTACTGATCTGCCACACAGCATCCCAAGCCCCTACATCGGACCAGCCCACATTTATTGGCATAACTATGCCGTGGGTGCCTGATTCAGGTAATAAACCCAGCCTCTCCATAACCGCATAATCGATGGAATCGGCAGGACATGCGGCAAACGATTCACGGTCAAGTCGCAAAAAATCAGTGTCGTGTTTCCCTCGCTCAAAGGCGGTATGACAAGCTTGAAACATCACGGGTTGCAGTTGCTTGATTACCTTCAGCCACGTTTCCGCCTGCATAAAGAACATACCGCTATTCCAGTAATATCCACCGGCTGCCAGATAACTTTGTGCTGCTTTGCGGTCAGGTTTTTCTACAAAACGGATAATGGGAAAAATCTCGTCCGAAATCGGGGCTTCATCATCGGCTTGAATGTACCCATAACCTGTTTCCGGTGCATCAGGAACAATGCCGAAAGTAACTATCGCGCCTGATAGGGTGTGTCTTGCACCCACTGTGAGCGCCCGATGAAAAGCGCTGATATCCGATACAACATGATCCGAAGGCATAACAAGCAATAAAGGATTCTGTCCATTTTGTGCCGCATGAAGTGCTGCAACGGTAAGCGCAGGAGCGGTGTTACGACCGAACGGCTCCAGGATAATCGAAGCTCGGCCAATCCCGATGTTTCGCATCTGTTCCGCGACAAGGAAACGATGTTCCTCGTTACAGACTATCAGGGGGAGATTTGAAACGTCAATTTTCGGATGGGTAAAGCCAAGCATCCGAACTGCTGTTTCCTGTAGCATTGTCTTTTCTGATGCAAGGGGCAGAAGTTGTTTAGGATAACTGTCTCGGGATAGTGGCCAGAGACGTGTACCCGCACCTCCGCATAGTATGGTCGGAATAATTAAGGATTTTTTTCTATTCATTGCGTTACCGTTTAAAATAAATCCTTCTTTTTCGCACGGACATCTTTACACAACCGTCTGTGCGTTCCACAATGCTTAATGCGTGCAATATGCTGATCTGATTCTCAGTGGGATGCGGTTTTCATGGGTCATGCACAAAAGTTTCTGTCGGGCACTCTCCCATCCATAAACATTGGGATTCCTGTCTAAAGCTTGTTGCCGAGCTTTTCTGACGGAGAGCCGGGAACTTGATAGGATACTTGTATGCAAACAGATGAATAACGGTTCTTTCGATACCCATTACGGGGCTCTTGTTGGCGTTATCCAGTATCATGTACCCCTTCCGATTATACACCAACATGGCAAGATAAAACCGCTCCGGTCGCCCAGCATTCTGATATGTATGATGACATACAGCCCGAAACCGGCTTGCAACACTCCGATCCTCTTTCACACATCTGCCCATCCACGGCATGCATGTGCAACTTCATACCCCGGCAAGGCAAGGCCTGTTACGGAGCAGCGAACAAGACGGTTTGCCCTTCGTAACAGGCTGAAATCGGCGATGCATCTCTAATGATTTCCATTAAAGCATGCTCGCGCCGATCTCGCAACGGGAATCGATGACTGTCATGCCCAAGGGTCACAATCCGCTAATCGCAAATCCATGACAATGTAAACGGCGCATCTCCCCAAGCCTCCCCTTTTGTCAGGTACTTCGTCACCCTCTATCATGTAAAGCGCCCGGCTAGCTTATCTCGACAGATACGGTCTTTTCGCTCAATATTTTAAATTGTTTCATTCAATCGACTGAACGATTATTTCAGGAAATGAGCGAGAGCTGGAGAACACCTCGGGTGGAAATATAATTTTATACTTGTTATTTCAAATGGTTGCATGATGATACCCGGCTCTCCTTCACCCTGGCATACCTTGTGCTTTAATTAAAGACAAAAAGAGTAAATAAACGCCTCAGGAGGTAACGGATCATGAAAAAAGCATTTGGAACCATCATCTTTGCTATGGCGGTTGTCCTCTGCACGGCGACATTCAGTCTGGCTGAATACGCGGCAGGTGGGCCGGAACATTTTCCCTATTTTCATCTTGGTTTGCTGGTCATTGGCGCCCTCATCATCTTCTCATTGAAACAGAAATATTCCCGGATGTATGTGGGCGAAGCGGTCGGTGCCATGGCGCTTTACACGGTGCTGATGGCCCTGTTCACGAGCCCTGTGATCGAAACGATCAAGACCATGATCAGCTGAAGGGGCGCGCTAGCCTGAACACGGTTGACGGCTCAGTCTCGGAAGGAAAATGCGGGTTATACAGGCCCCTCACGCGAAAATCGTCGTGGGGGGCTCTTTCTTAAATAAAGCGCCCGATTCAACCAAGCCTGTTGCGGTAAAGCGTACACAAGACCTCCATGAGATCCGCGTCACGCCAGCCGTTTCAATTCCGCGGCGCTTGTTCCGGCAATGCGTCCAAAAACCAGGCATTCCGGAATGCTGTTTCCAGCCAGCCTCTTCTCTCCATGTATACCGCCTGTCACCTCTCCTGCGGCATACAGGCGGGGAATGGGTTTGCCCCACACATCGATAACTTGTGCGCGGATATTGATCCGCAAACCGCCGAGGGTATGGTGTACGGCCGGCCACTGGGGCAGCATATAATAGGGCTCCCTGGCCAGGGGGATCATCTGCTCTAGGGGGCTTTTCTCCCATTCGGGATCACGACCGCTGCGAAGGTATCCGTTGTGATTGGAGACGGTTTCCTCTAAAATCACGGGGGACATTTGCAGGTATTTCGCCAGTTCCGCCAAGCTCTCTCCGCGAACGAATCGACCCGCCTCCAGGCCTTTCTCAACCTCATCATTGGTCCCCATACGTGAAATCATTGCCTGGTTAAACAGGGCATAGGTCATCTTGTTATCTCCGGCAGTTCGAATCTGGGCGCGCGAACAGGTATCCGCCCCCGCCAGTTCGTTCACGAAACGCCTTCCCGCCGGATCCACGTAAATCATCCCCGCCGCCGGTCCCCGAAGCGCAAACACAGACGGTACATCGAATCGGCCGGTCATCGGATCGGCAAAGGGATAGACCTGAATGAAACTCATCTGTGTCACATCGGCACCGATCACACGGGCGCAATGAATTATCTCACCCGTTGCACCGGCGTGATTGGTGGAATTATATTCCTTACCGATGGCCGGATTATACGCCTGACGCATCGCAAGATCCCGGCTGAATCCGCCGCTGGCCAGAATCAGGGCCCGCCGGATGGCGATATTGATGGGTTTGTTTCCCCGCTCCACCTCCACGCCGGTAACGGGTGAGGAAAAACTGCTACGCCAGATGCGCGTTACCTTTTCATTCATACGGAGAACGGCACCATTTTGTTCGGTCATCTTTTTCAGTGCCGTCACGAACACCCGGCCCGAACCGCCGATTGCAGCGTGAATCCGAGGCGCAACATGACCGGGTGCCATGGTGACGGTCTCCCGAATTTTGGCATAGCCCTCTTCGAGAAGCCATTTCAGTGCGGCTGGTGCCTGCCCGGCCACGAGGCCTGCCAGATCCGGATGACCATAATAATTTCCGCCTCGGATTATATCCTTCGCGTGGCGTGCGGCACTATCCTCACCCAGGCCGAGTTTCTGACGTAGATGATACATATCATCCCATGCGGCATATTCACCATGACTGATGATGGCGTTTCCGCCATATGCAGGCATCTTCTCGAGAATAACCACTTTCATACCCCGGTCGGCTGCTTCCGCCGCCGCTGCCAGACCGGCGAAGCCGGAACCGACGACGACGACATCCCATGTCTCATCCCACCGTACAGTCTCATTCCGCATCGGGATGGCGGCGCAGGAGTCGGAAGCGGGAAGCAGGCTCCCCATCGCTGTCAGCAAACCGGCGCCCATCGCCCCCTGCAACACGCCACGGCGACTGTAACCGGGCTGTTCCGGCCTTTGTTTCTCTTTCCATTCAGAAGGATTCCGTGCCATCGATACCTATCCGTTTTTACGATCCGTCAAGCTGACCATGCAGCCGGTTGTTGATATGTATCCGCGCCGCCGAATGTAACCCGGCTTTCCGGAAGACCGAATTATCACATTGACGGTTGTACAACAATGGCTTTTTCAGGAAGGCCTCGCCTTTACTAGCCGGGATGTACCCATCCCGGGATATGCCCAGAAAGCAATGAAATAGAGAAACACCGCAACGAACAGCAAGACGTGAACACCCCAGGTTACGGATAAGAGATGGGCCAGCGGAAAAGCGACGATCCCGAAGATTACAAATACTCCGTAAGTCCAGGGCAGGAAAAAAGCGGTCCGCTCACGCAGGCAGGCAAAGCCAAGGGGTAACGGCACACCGGCGATAAAAGCCAGGGGAGCCATCATGATCAGAATCGTCGTCACCTTGATTATGGAGGCCAGGGGGATCAGAACCGACAGGACCGGAATCAAAAGAAAAATATACAGCACCAAGCAAATAATAATCCGTATCACCGCCCACTTGATACCCTCGTCGCTGAAGGGATCAAACTTAAAAGCACGATAGCTCCCGCAACCGGCAAAAAATAGTACACCCGACACCACCACCGCCACGGAAAGGGCCGTATCGTTGAAAAAAAACATGCATCTTTCGATGAGCGCCATCGTAATCAAAACCATGCCCAAACCCAGACATGCAAAATAAACGACCACCCGGAAACTCGATGTGCCTGCCCTGATCCCCCCTTCCCCCATCAGTGGAAGCAGAATCATCCATCCCGCGATAAACGCTACCAGACCAAGGACGGCCAGATTGATTACCGGGTCGATTTCAGCGCGGGCTATGGAGGAGAAACCCTTGATCTTTTTCACCATATCCCCTGTCTCCAAAGTAACATGAAAAAAGGAACGATCAAGCGTTAGCGGCTCAAGCCTGGTAACAGGGGCGGACGACCCGTTTGCCGGTGAAATAAAAAAACGCCCGACGATAAACCGGAGAGCGTCATCCTGTTCGACCGGGCTATCGGACCGATGGGATAATGATGGGACCGGTGGAGGACGGGACTCGTTGTTTTTTTCCGAAGCCATACCGGCATGCCAGGAAACATCAAAGGAGCGCTGCCGGCAAAAGATCTGCAGCGCCCTCACAGTCTGGTCCGTAACCGGCTGTCGGAAGACAAGGATCCTGGCATTCAGTGCCGAACGATATACCAGCACATGCTTGCCTGGATCATCTACACCGCTGCGGCTCAGGCCCTGGTGCACCGTGGCCAAGAGTTTTTCGGTGGAGGCGGAAAAATCCGTGATATATAGCGGCAACGACAGGATGCCATCATCCTTGAGAGCCTTATAATACCGCGTAATGGCCTCGATCGTCAGTGCATAGCGGTTGGCCTCCCCTTCCGAAGGGAATGTGGCGCCCATGTCGATCAGGTCGAATGCCCGTGTCCCGAGAACGGCCAATGGGGAATTGCAGATCAGCGTAACCGCATCCATCCCCGTCAAGTTTTTCCGGACAAGATCACAGAGCACCGGGGTGGGTTCCACCGCAAGGATGATTCTGTTTTGTCCCCAGATTTCATGGATCTTGAACCCGCCCGCCGTGCCGATGAGAAGATAGGTTCCAGTCGGTTTCAGCGTGTAAGGGAAGGCATCTAAAGATGAATGAAAATATGACCGATCCGGGGTTTCTTTCACATAAAGACCGAGAACGCGGTCCCCGTCACGATAGAGACCTTGGGCGACAGGCCCGGCAGAAACGGGGGGGGAACCATCATGGGTTGATAGGCTGAGGTTCCGTCGTTCCGTCAAGTTGTCGAGAGCCAGGTAATAACCTCTGGGGTCAGGTATATCGGCCACAACGCGATTGCCGCTCACCCGCATCGCAGACGACAGGGCCTTGTATTCGGGTATGCGAGCCGAAATCCCATCGATGACATGCCACATGCCAAAACCCGAAAGAAAAAGAAGGCAGGCGAGACCTGTCAGAAACATGGCGTAGCGAAGAATAAAGAGGCGGGGCAGTACCGCCAGTGCAAGCACGGGAAACAAGACCGCCGGGAGCAGAAAGGGATGAACCAGAGACTGGCATACAAACAACAGAAGACATCCTGCAGCCGCTCCAAGAAGATGACAGGCCCAGGCTTTTGAGATATCCCTGTTCAGTTCGATGAAACTGAGACCGATAAACAATCCTCCCAGGAAAAAAACGGGCAGAAGGGTAAGATAATAATTAAAAAGGTTCAGCAGCTCGGACGGCCATCCTTCATCTTGCAAGAGCAAGGGATTAAAAGGATTCAGGGCGGCCAGATGATATGTCAGGGGCGCAATGAACAGAAGAACGAAAGGAAGCCAAAATAGAATCGCTGGACGATGCCGTTCAAAGAAATCGTCACACAGTGATAAACACACCGCACTGATGGACACACCGGACAGCGAGACGATAACAATCGCGATACCGTACTCCGACCAGGTGGTCAGGGCAAAAAAACGGGTCAGAAAGATGGCCCAACCCGAAATGAAGGCGGAAACGAAAAACAAGGCAAGGTAGCGGGTTATTTTCTTGAACAGGTCCTGCATGGCATGGCCAACGCTCCCGGTATTCTTCGCGTAATGCTCAGGGTTGGTACGTTTTCTTCCCCATCGCCCTTATCGGATATCACCCCGCTTGTCAAAACATTTACACAACATTCCTCATATCAAATATCAAATCAGGAACATTCTACCCATTATACAAATAAATGTTGGACATGTTGGACCGGGGGCACGCCCCCTGTGTTTTTTCGATGCCTGTCTTTTATCGTTGCATTGTGTGACAGGTTTTTTCAGCTTAAAAATACCCTCGATTTATGTTATGACTTCCGTACATTGTTGCTGAACCGGAAAATAAAAACCCAAACCCATCATGCGTAAAATCATCTGTATTGCAAATCAAAAGGGAGGCGTCGGCAAAACAACCACGGCGGTCAACTTGGCCGCATGTCTGGCCCTTGCTGAAAAAAAAACCCTTCTTATCGATTGTGATTCCCAGGGAAACGCAACGAGCGGCCTGGGCATCGACAAACAGGAGATAATCGATAAAAATCTCTATCATGCCTTGATTGGTCAGATATCCTTGCAAGAGTCGGTGAAGCCTACCCAGATTACGCACCTGGATTTGATCCCCTCTAACCAGGACTTGATCGGAATAGAGGTCGAGTTTGTCCAGCTTCATGAGCGCGAGAATCGATTGCGCAATTTTTTGCGGCAAATGGATGCCGCCTATGATTACATTATCTTAGATTGTCCACCGTCTCTGGGCTTTATGACCATAAACGCTCTGGTCGCTTCGGATGCGCTGGTTGTACCCTTGCAATGTGAATATTTCGCCATGGAAGGTTTGGGACAATTGATGAACACCCTGAGAATCGTGCAGAACCGGATGAATCCCTCTCTCACACTGGGAGGAATCCTGCTGACCATGTTCGATTCGAGAAACAGACTTTCACATCGGGTCAGCGAGAATATACGCGAACATTTCGGCAGCAGGGTATTCAAAACCGTGATTCCCCGGAATGTTCGCCTATCTGAAAGTCCCAGCCATGGCTTGCCTATCATATTGTATGATATTCGATCCCGGGGCGCGATGTCGTATCTGGAGCTGACCCAGGAATTTCTTAATTGCGGGAGAATGTAAATGCCACCCAAACAGTCCTTAGGCCGTGGATTGGAAGCCATGTTTCCCGACCTGCTGGCAGATATAGCAGAGATCAGGGACCGTCCTCATCTGATTACGTGCGGTATTGAGGAGATCCAACCGAATCGCTTTCAACCACGAAAGAATTTCAGCGACTTGGAACAGAAGGAACTTGTCGCATCCGTTCGTAAAAACGGTATTATTCAACCTATCGTCGTACGCAAAACGGATATGGGTTACGAAATCATTGCGGGAGAAAGACGGTGGCGTGCCGC
>Ga0172382_10003069_pt1 | contig 26852 bp, 23 predicted proteins | sample Leawel138RmetaG_FD_122245 | JGI IMG/M metagenome (GOLD analysis project Ga0172382, IMG submission 122245) | Leachate microbial communities from a municipal landfill in Southern Ontario, Canada - Leachate well 138R metaG | ecosystem: Engineered > Solid waste > Landfill > Unclassified | place...
CTGGTAATGACAACCTAAAAATGACCCACTGTGATCACCTAAAAATGACCCACCCCTGTTTTAGTTAAAAAATATATGTCTCTTCATTCCTTGTCCATTTTTGCCGGAGGTTTCTTCTTCAGGCTTTCCTTCAGCCTGTAGCTGTTCCAGTCACACATAACGATATGGGCCTTATGCGTCAGCCGGTCGAGAAGCGCCGCCGTTAAGGTCGGATCTCCAAACAGCTGCGTCCAGTCGGCAAAGCCGAGATTGGTCGTTATGATCACGGAGGCCCTTTCATACCTCTCCGCCAGAAGCTGGAAGAGAAGCTGCGATCCCTCCCGGGAGAAAGGGACATATCCCAGTTCGTCGAGAATGAGAAGGCCGAACCGCGACATCTTCTGGATTATCCTGCCGACGGCGCGTTCACTGCGGGCCTCGATGAGTTCGTTGACGAGACCTGCCCCGGTCACGAACCGGGTGCGGATCCCCTGGCGGCATGCCTCGAGCCCTAACGCGGTCGCAAGATGCGTTTTCCCGGTGCCTGTCTTGCCGACGAAGATGATATTCCTTTTCTCCTTAATGTACGTTCCTTCGGCCATCTCCCGTATCAATCTTTTGTCGAGGCCTTCGGCTTCGTCAAAATTGAAGTTTTCCATGGTCTTCATGATCGGGAAGCGGGCATCCCTGATCCGCCTTTTCAGCCGGTTATCGGCACGGGCCTCGAGCTCGGACTCGATGAGCGACAATAAAAAGTCCTCATAATCCGAACCCGTGTTCCGGGCTTCGCGTGCACGTGCGGCATAGGCCTTAAGGATGGCGGTCAGCTTGAGCTGTTTGAGGTATTCCGCGAGAAGCGCTTCGGTCGCCGGTCTCATCGTATCACCCCCAGCTGCGCATAATCGGCCACGTCGGGTATGATTGTTGCCGGCCAGCCGGCGAGTGGCGCGAACTTCTCTTCCGGGCCCGAGTAGACGAGCATGTGGCGGATCCCCTCACTGTTAGATAGAGAGTTTTCAAGGGCCAGCTCCACCACTTCCTCTATCTCTTCGGGAGGATAATCCCTGTAGAGCATGAGCACCGAGATAAAGTCCTTTATTCCCGATGTCTCTCCCTGCCTTTCCTTAAACCTCGCGAGAAGCTTCTCGAGGCACGCCGGCCACTCTCTACGCCAGCGGCGGATGACGAGCGCACTGTCGAAGGCGCCGGGCTTGCGTCTGATTAATTCCAGGTAATGCTGGGGATCGAGCTGCCACTTGTTGTTGCCGAAGAGCCTTTCATGGTTTGCTATTTTTCTGCCGTCATAGAAGATGTCGACCCGGTCGATGGATAGCTCTATCCTCATCTTTGACCGGACATATGAGACCGGCACCGAGTAACGGTTCTTGTCGATAACGACGGTAGAATACTTGTCTGCCTTCGTTTCAAGAAGGGCAATATTGGCAAGCGGTACGGCAGGCAGAGGGATCAGACATTCTTTTTCTCTTTCAAAGAGACCGTCGATATTCTCCGTGCGCCCGGCGATCCGGTGGGAGCCGTGTTTGAGGCAGGAGCGCAGAAGGTGTTCGTTAAGTTCCTCGAAGCTCTCAACGACGGGCACGGGAACGAGGAAGTTGCGCCTTACATATCCGATCACGCCTTCCACCCCGCCCTTCTCATTGGCGGACCCCGGGTTGCAGAAGCGGGCCTCAAAATTATAGTAGGACCTTAATTTGCGGAAGGCATCCTGTTCAATGCGGTTTCTACCGGTCAGGACCTTCTCGACCGCGCTTTTCAGGTTGTCATACACAAGGACGGGAAAAACCCCTCCGAAGAAGTTGAAGGCATGCACGTGGGCGTCGAAGAAGGCCTGCTGCCTCTCGTAAGGGATAGGCGCGTACGAAGGGCTTGCCGGAGAACTTGGGTCGCATGCAGAAAAAGTGGAAGGGTGTCCGTATCCCCTTCACTATGGCAAGGGCTTCTCCCCAGTCCGCCCCGGCCTCTTTGCCACATTCGGGTTCGAGGACCAAAAAAGCGCCGGATGTATCCATACCTTCTTTTGCCTTTACCTGGCGCACGTACCGGCGCACGGTCACCTCGCTTCCCGCGTATCCTTCCTCTTCGACAAGGCGCGTGTAGATCCTGCGGGCGGTGTGACGCTGTTTTTTCGGGTTCTCGCGGTCTTCCTTCAGCCAGCGCTCTATTGTGTCCCTGTATTTGTCTAGAATGGGATATTGCTGAACCGATCGTCGCTTATACTCGGGGAACTCACCCTCGAGGACCTTTCTGATCGTCACCCGGGAGTGGCCCGTCTCCTTCTGTATCTGCCGGATACTTTTGCCGTAAACCCGGTGCGCCGTCCTGATGTACTCGTACTGATCCATCGTTATCACCCTTTCCCTCCGGTCAAGTCGGTCTTGTCTTAAGACCAACTTACCGGAGATCGTCCTGGGGGTGGGTCATTTTTCGGTGATCATTTGCCCGTTAGGTGGGTCAGTTTTAGGTTATCACAACCAGTGGGATCTTGTGCAGGCAAAAACGTCTTGTTTTTTGATATTAAGCACAATTTTGTTATTAGATCAGCCCTTGCCCTTGTGTTTAATCCCATGATGAATTTTTGTATCTGCGCTCCTGTGAAGCCTGTAACCCCGCACATTATTCTCTCTAATACCCCTTCCTTACCCTCACGATTGCCAGGAACATAAGGATACAAGGTATCTTTTTGATGCCACATGTCACGGTGAATGTGGGGGGTTATTAGCGCTCGGCAGGTTCTACGTGTGGCGGAGGCAGGATAAATGCCGAAGGAGACTGTACAATCCCGTTGAAAATTCGCGGTCTTTCTTAAAGGTTCTCGAATACGGCCTGAACGCGGGTCCGGATCATGGCGCGGTCGCTCTCCGAGAAGTCTGTCTCCACCTTCAACAGGGGAATCTTATGTTTTTCACGAACGTGGTTTTCTATTTTATACGATTCAATATTATATGAATGACAGGCCCGAAGAACAACATCAACAACAGCGTGAGGCCTGAATTTTTCGATCAATGCGTCGAGGGCTTCCAGACGTCCCATGTTCGGTGTCATGCAGGAGCAGGGAATCTTAAGGTAGGCACGCGCCAGGGAAGAAACAGGGTCACCCGTGCCTTCCTCGATCGCGAGCGTATAGCGTTTCATGCCGCTGCACGCCTCCATCGCAACGATGACCCCTCCGGCTTCCTCGATCACCTTGTACACCTTGTTGGCATCCCCGCCAATGGGACAGCCGGTGACGAGGACGCACGGCGACAGGGCATCTCCGATATACTCCCCGTTATCGCGGCGCATCTCGAGTCTCTGTGCCAGGCCCTGCAATGTCCCATCGAGTTCATCGGCATTCGACACATATTCAAGACTGAAAACATCGTACATTTCATTCCAATTGACAAGAGGCGGATAATGGGCCATGTATCCGAAGAAATCATTCATAAGCCGGTTCTTCCGGTTTGTCTGCCGGATCTCGCGTTCAATGTCCTCATCGGCGATCTCTCTCCCGAAGGTCCCTTCAAGAAAGGCTTTGAGCTTATGCACCATTGCCGTCCATGTCGTAATGGCTTCCTGCTCATCCGGTTTCTGCGGGAGGTCCATGATATGGGTCGGTTTAATATGCTGGATCAATTCGAACATCTTCTTTTTCCCGTCACAGGTCGTCTCTCCGATGATAGCCTGCGAGAGCCCGTAGAAAGGGCAGGCATCCGATATGATAAAACCGAAGCTCGACTTGATGAGGGGGCAAAGATTGTGCGGGAGGACGGTTTCGGCGGCATCTATCGTCCTTTGCGAAAAAGCGCAGAGACAGGCTGGGACCGCCCCCATGGCGCGAATAAGTTCTACGGGAGCGTACGCGCAGTATACGCCGATGACAGGCAATCCGATATTTCTTTCCCAGATGATAGAATCGAGTATTCTTTTGTTTGGATTGCTTATGAATCGATCATTGATGAGCGGTTCCATACTTCGATCCTTTCCGGTTATTCCTTCACAATGCGGGCGAGCAGGGACCGGGCGGCCGGGAATCCGGTAACAGGGTCAAGGGCCTCGTCATCGGTAAGCAGGTTTACATTTGCCGCATCCCAGCCGTGAGACATTGAGATGACGCCGGGAAGTATTGACGACGTGTACTTTGCCCTGACAGCGATCCTGCCGCGCAACGACTCGATGAAAACAGTTTCGTCGTCCATTACGCCATAATGCTTCGCGGTGACCGGGTTTATCTCAATGTACGGCCCCGGCGCGCGAATGGAGAACGACTTGAGGTTGTGGAACCGGGAATGAAGATATTCCAGTCTTCTGGCCCCGGTCGTGAGGACGAGGGGAAACTCACGGGTGGTTCCGGTGAGTTCGACCGGGCTTTCAGCCGGTTCATGATAGGCCGGGACAGGGTCGTACCCCAGCCGGTATAACGTATAGGAATAGAACTCAACCTTTCCCGAGGCGGTCTTAAAACCATTCGTTTCATATTTTCTTTCCGTCCATGTATGGTATGCGTACCCCTCGGGCATGTGTCGCAGATCATCAAACGTGAGCTTGAGAGTTGTGAGCCTGTAGTTTATGGCGTCTTCTTCCGTCTTCCAGGGAAAGAAATCCGCGTAGCCCATCCGCGTCGCTATCTCTTTCCATATCTCCCAATTTGTGGGCAGCCCCCTGTCATCGCATACTTTTGTGGCGACGCCGATCCGCGGTTCGAGCGACATATGGGAGGATTCCCATATGTCGTGGCCGCCGAGGAAAGATGCGCAGGGTAGCACAAGCCGGGCCATGCGTGCGGTGGCAGTCATGAAAGGATCGATAACTGCCAGAAACGTGAGCTTCGCCAGCGCAGAACGTACATGCCCAGTATTGGGCCATGTAAGCACGGGGTTACTTCCGGCTACAATGAGGCCTTTCAAGGCGTAAGGTTGTTCCTCAAGAATGGCTCGTGCAAACAGGTTGGCCTGTGCATTTTTCGTTGCGCTGTAGAAGAGCGGGTACATATCCGCGCCGATCGCCGGTCGCATGCCGGCCTCGGATGTCAACTGAAGATCAGAAAGCGGGGCGTCATCCAGAAAGACGGCCCCGCCTGGGATATCGAGATTGCCCGTGATGGCTTGGAGGGCCGCTATGCCGCGGGCGGCCTGAAAACCATTCGTATTGAGCTCGATCGCTACCCCGACGGAGATAGATGCGGGGGATGCCAGCGCATAGTGCCGGGCCGCTTCCCGTATCTTCGGGGCGGGTACCCAGGTAATCTTTTCAACTTTTTCCGGGTCATAGGAGGCCGCAGCGCGCGAGAGCGCATCGAAGCCCACCGTCCACCTGTCGACGAATTCCCGACTGTAAAGTTCCTCCGCGATTATAACGTTGAGAAAAGCAAGCGCAAGCGCACCGTCGGTTCCCGGCCTTGGCTGGAGATGAAGGTCGGCCTTTTCGGCAAGCCCCGTTTTCCGGGGATCTATGACAATGATCCTGCAACCTGCCCCCCTCGCCGACATGATCTCGGAGACAAGGGACGGGGCCGATGAAGCTGGATTCTTTCCCCATAGCACGATGCATTTGCTCCGGGCGAAATCAGCGATAGGCATGGAGCCGAAGGTGACCGTGTTTGCCATTGATTTGGATTCGAAACAGTGGCTTCCACAGGTTGAAAAATTGGGGGTCCCATAGAGGCCGCAGAAACGTTCGGCGTACGGGAGGAACTCCTTTCCGACCCCTGCATGGCCGACATGCACCGCCAGAGCCTCGGGCCCGTATGTGTTTTTTATGTCATTCAGGCCCCGGACGATAAAGGAATATGCCTCATCCCATGATATCTTTTCCCAGGTGCCTGATGACGTTTTCTTTATGGGGTATTGCAGCCTGTCGGGACTGCCGATAAGTTCAGGGACGGCCCGGCCCTTCGGGCATATATGCCCGGCGCTCACAGGATGGTCCCGGTCTCCTTCTATTGCCAACACCTTTCCGTTCCGCAGCTTGATCGTCATGCCGCATGTGCCGCTGCAGATGCCGCAGACAGTTCGGTTATGGGTAAAATGTGCTTCGTTTTCCACGGTTCTTGCGGTTGTCATTTTCGCGCCTCAAGCTTCCCGCTCATTTTCGTCAGTTTAATAAGGTAAATGCCCCCGGGTTTTTCGGAGACCTCCATCAAATACCCCGTATACAGCGCCAGAGCGGATATATTTTCAACGGGTATGAAGGCGTCCACGAGGATTGTCAGTTCATTGTGAGTTTCAAGGGATTGTCTCGCCAGGATGACCGGCTGCGCACATCCGAGCCCTCGCGCGTCTATAAACTCAGGCATGCCTTCGTCCTCCCTGCAAATTGCGGCCGGGGTCCAAGCAACCCGTTCGAATCGGCGCGTTGCAGGGTATTTTATAAAAGTCTTCGATGGAATAAAGCGTATGCGTTCTCCTGTGATTGTCCGGTCGCTGATGCCCCGGCCAGAGTCACGGGAGATGCTTCAAGATCAGGCCAGGAAAGCTTCAGATTCCGAGATGACAGGGGACCTCACGGGTCCCGTAAACATTCCTCAGCCCGAAGGGGGGAATACATTGTCTGCTCGATATATAGTCTCGATTAACATGACTGTAATAATTTATAGGAATATAGTATAAATGTCAATTCCTGACTCGCCAGGTTATGCGATCTACACCCATTTAGAGTTTTCATTAATATATGGAATCATATGACATGTTTCAGCTATCATTCCGTGCGTAGTTCAGGGCTTCTATCATGGCGAAGGAGAATGTGCCCATAGTATGAACGACGTGATGGCGTCGTTCAGGCTCGCGATGGTCTCTGTCGCCATGCGCTCGAGATCGCTGTTCATTTTGAAAAGCGTCAAACAAACAGGCAGCCTGATCTTCATCTATCCGGCTGCCTGTTTCGATCTCCGTTGCAGACCTGCAACGTCTAACCCTTTCAAGACTTTCATTTGTGGCATCTCTTGGTGCTATCCTTGGCAAGCGCCTCCTTGATGCCGCGCCAGAACATGGCCTCTTTCTCCAATGCTCTTGCTTTATCCGCCTTTTTCATGTAAATCACCTCCTCTATCGCGTTTTACCTGAACCAAACAGCGTTAGTTTAAATATAACACGGTATCGGAAAGCGTCAACCGGCGAGAGGGCGTAAGGCTTAAGGCGCTAAAAATACTTAACTTCTGATGAGCTTATGATCGCATCGGTAATTGCGAGGGTGAGAACTCTATCCTTCCCTGTGCCGCGTCCTGGCTGTGTCGCGGAAAGAGGCAGCGGCCTCCCGTTCAAGTATGGCGAGGATCCTCTCGGCGAGCGGGCCGTATGAAGGGTGGGCGCGAAGGCGGGGCCGCTCCATGTCCACGTCGATGACGTCGAGGATCCTGCCGGGGCGCGCGGACATGATCATGATGCGGTCAGCCAGGTAGATGGCCTCGTCGACGCCGTGGGTTACGAAGAGGATTGTCTTGCGATGGCGCTCCCAAATGCGAAGAAGCTCCTTCTGGAGAAGAATGCGCGTGTGAGCGTCCAGAGCCCCGAAGGGCTCGTCCATAAGAAGGACGTCGGGGTCGTTGGCAAGCGCCCGGACGATAGCGACCCGCTGTCTCATCCCGCCGGAAAGCTCATGGGGAAAAGCCCGCGAGAAATCCTCCATCCCTACAAGGCGCAGGTATTCCGTGGCCTTCGTCTCCCGTTCGGCGCGTGGCGCACCGAGAAACTCCGGGCCGAGAGCGACATTGTCGAGAACGTTTCGCCATGGCAGCAAGGAGTACTCCTGGAATACCATCCCGATTTCCTTGAGCGGCCGGGAAATCTTTTCTCCCCGGTAGACAATCGTGCCGGCGGTGGCCGCCTCGAGGCCCGCGATCATCCTCAGCAGGGTGGATTTGCCGCATCCCGATGGTCCGACGATGCACACGAAATCATTCTCGGAGACGGGGAATGTCACCTCGCTCACTGCCTCAACCACCGTGCCGTTGTTTGTCGGGAAGTCCTTCCGCAAGGCCTCGATGCGGAGAATGGGGTCGGCCGTCATCGCGTCAGCCTCGTCCACGCGAACTTGCGGTCCTCGATGATGCGGAAAAAAAGGTCGAGGATCGCTCCGACCACACCGATGCTGATCATGCCGGCGACAACGATGTCCGTCCTTGCCAGCGTGTAGGCGTGGGTAATCAGGTAGCCGACACCCGAAAGGCTCCCGGGAAGCATCTCCGCGGAAACGAGGCACATCCAGGCTACGCCCAGTCCGATCCGCATACCATTGATTATGGACGGCGAGGAGGCGGGCAGGAGGATCTTCCGGAAGATATCCCTTTCACTCGCCCCGAGCACCCGGGCCGAATCCAGAAGTGTGCCCCGCACGCTCATAACGCCATGGATAGTGCTCGTCAAGATCGGGTAGAAGGCCCCGATGAAGATGATAAAGACCATGGAGAACTTGAGATTGTTGAGGTAGAGGTACGCCGTTCCCTTCTCAACGTTGAAAAGAGTTGCCAGGCTGGCCACCCCGAACCAAGCGAGCACCAGGGGAACCCACGCCAGCGGCGGGATTGGACGGAAGAGGGCGAGGAAACCGTTCAGGAGCCTGAAAACGGTCCCGTAGTAGCCCATGAGAACCCCGAGCGGTACGGCGAGGCACACCGCCAGAAGATAGCCGGCAAGCACCCTCACGAGGCTAACGGCGATGTTCCTGGAAAGAGACCCCATAGCGATGAGGTTCTCCGTCGGCTCCGTGAACAATCCGGCCACCTGCCCGACGCCGGGCAGGATGACCTGGTTGTTCACGTGCCCGGCCATGAAGGCCCAGAATGCGAGAAAGAGGCAGGGCACCAGGAGATAGACGGCGACCCTGACGAGTATAGTCCTTATCATCCTACATCTTGACCTTATCGATAAAACGCATGTCAAAGAGGAGGGGCTTGCCCTCTTCGATCGTCTTTCCTTTCAACTGTCCCTTGAAATTGCCCATGCCGTTGAGAATGGTCATGAGCTTGTCCGCTCCCTTCATCCAGCCTTGCGTGAATCTCGGCAGGTAGACGAGCATGGAGGACTTCGCCGTTTCGGAGGGAAGACCTATCCACTGCGCCGTCAGCGTACCGGCCTCGAGCCTGTTCTTGTTGCACCAGACGTTAGTTTTCGCGATGAGTTCCACGAATTTTGCGACTACCTCCGGATGCCTCGCGATAATCTGATCGCTCGCCACGGTGACACAGCAGGGAAAGTCATGCCAGTAACCCTTAGGCGGAAGATCGCGCAGATCGACGATGACCCTTCCCACGCCGCGGTTGACGGCCACCTCGGGGAATGGAGAAGGTCCTACGATGGCGTCGACCTGTTTGCTTGTCAGGGCGGGAACCATGTTCGTTGTTTCCTTGAGGTCCACAAGAAGGGCCTGCGCCGACTGGTCGTTCGAATCCTCCGTTACCTTGATACCGGCCTGTTTGAGCGCTCCTTCCAGGACTATCCGGGGCGCGCTGGTAGGCGAGTGATACCCTATCTTGACGGGCTTCTTCGTGTTTTTCAGGTACGCAAGGAAAGAATCCCAGCCCCTGAGATGAGAGTCCTTAGGCACAACAAGCCCCATCCCTTCCGTCTGGAGGGGGCCCACGATCTTCATGGGTATCTTGCTGTCGATCCCGGACATGATCGCTGCAATCGATGCCATACCGAGGTCCAGCTGGTTGCGTGCGAAGAGCGCAACGGCCTCACTCCCGCTCTTCGCGACGATAAGCTGTATAACGGCTATGGGTTTGCCCGCTGACACCAGCTCATACTTTTCCTTTTCCACGACGGGTTTCAGATAAACGCCCATACCCTTGAAAGCCTCGCCTTTCTGCGCGGCGACGATGAGCGGGGTGTGATGGGTTGTGAAGATGTAACCCACCTTTACGGTGGGAATGTCAGCCCCGTGCGTACCGGAGACAGCGCAAAAGACCGCAAGGGCCGCAACGAGAAACGTGAGTCTCAAATTTTTGAACATGGATATCTGAACCTCCTTTAGGTGTGATATTCCCGCACCGCGGGACCATGACTTTCCGCGGTACCGTACTCATTCTTCAGCATGACTCCAGCAAGGCCTCGACGCGCGTGCGTATCTGTTCGACATCGCCAAGCGAAAAGTCCGTCACTATCTTGAGAAACGGAAGGCCGTGGCGCTTCCCGACGTGCTCCCCCACCTTGTGGGATTCTATATTGAAGGAATGGCATGCCTGGAGCACGATGTCGATAACGGCGTCGGGCCTGAACTTTTCTATAAGGCGGGTCGTTTCGGTCAGACGGCGCGTGTTGGGGGTCATGCAGGAGCACGGTATCTTGAGATAACGCTCCGCCAGCGCCCGCACGGGGTCGCCCGTCCCTTCGGCGGTATCCGTCATATAGGGTTTGAACCCGGAGCAGGCGTCGAGGGCGACGATCACGCCGCCTGCCTCCTCGATAATGGCGAACACCTTCTCGGCATCCCCTCCGACGGGACACCCGGTGACCATGATCCGGGGAGCCCCTGCCGGACCGTAACAGCATCCTTCGTCACGGCGTTTCTCGAGTTTCGCCAGGGCCTCGTCGATGACGGGCTTCATGTCCTTGCCCGACGACCCCTGGGCCAAGAAAGTGAGGTCGTACAGTTCTCGCCACCCCACAACGGCCGGCCTGAGTGCCGCGAACTCGAAGACCTCCCGCATCATCGCGTTCCTTCTGTTTATGTCCCTTATCGCCGCCTCTATCTCGTCATCCGCGGCGTGGGTCCCGAAGACGGATTCGAGAAAAAACTGGAGCTTGCGTATCATGGCCGTCCAGTTGGCTACGGCTTCCTCCTGGTCCGGGACCTGGGGAAGGTCCATGATCCATGTGGGTTTAAGGTCGGTTATCAGCTCGAACATTTTCTTTTTGCCGTCACAGGTGGTCTCGCCTATCACCGCGTCGGAAAGCCCGTAAAAGGGGCATGTGTCGGTGATGATGAAGCCGTAGCTCGATTTGACGAGGGGGCAGAGGTTGGCTGGAAGGATGGTTTCCGCAACCTCTATGGTGGCATTGGAGAATGCGCAGAGCGTGGCGGGCGCAAGACCCATGGCCAGGATCAGTTCTGTCGGCGCGTACCCGCAGTAGACCCCCGCGACCTTCATCCCCTTCTTCCGCTTTTCCTGCAGCCGGGCAAGGACCCTTTTCGTCGGCGGCCCACCCGTGTATTCATCGTTGATAAGCGGTTCAACGGTCATATTCATAGTACGCCCCTTTCACGGCCGGTCGCCGGAATAGCCCGGTCCGGCTGGTTTTTGGTCTTGAACTCCGCAGCCAAAAGGCTGCTGATGGCCTCCGGTGCCATTTCGGACGACGTGTCCCCGGTACAAATGAGCCCGACCGCGTCGGCCCGACATCTCCGGCAATGGTACATTTGAGGAACGTGGACCGAGGCCCCATCGCGAGCCGCCTTGATCTCGATATCCGTGGGTGCCCCCAGGTATTGAAAGGGCGTGCCCGCCACGGGTATCATCGGGATGCAGTTCATTATGTCAGCGCCCAGCCGGGCGGTTTCCTCGGCAATGGCGGGGATATGGCTCAGGTTTATACCCGGGATGATCACCGTATTTATCTTCACGGTAAGGCCGCGTTCCTTAAGGGCGGCAACGGCCTCCCTCTGCCTCGACAGGAGAAGCCCGGCGGCCTCGACACCCCTCAGGACGACGTTCTTCATCATGACCCAGGAATATATTTTCGCTCCGACCGAAGGGTCCACGGCGTTTATTGTCACCGTTGCATGGGTCACGCCGGCCGCAGCGAGATCGTCCACGTGTTCCGCCATGTTCAAACCGTTTGTGGAGATACAGATAAGCACCTCCGGGTATTCGCGGTGCACGGCCCTGACCGCCTCGAGCGTATGACCGGGTTCACACATCGGGTCCCCGGGCCCTGCTATGCCGACGACCGATATGTCCGATCTTTTTTTCAGGATCTGCCCGAGGTACCCGGAGACATCACCGGGCTTAAGGATCCTCTCTGTTACGGCTGGACGGCTTTCATTGGCACAGTCGAGAAGGCGGTTGCAGAAATTGCACTGGATGTTGCACTTCGGTGCCACCGGCAGGTGAACCCGCCCCCACCTTGCACGGGCGGAACCGTAAAAGCAGGGATGATCCGTGAGAGCCCTTCTTGCATACATTCCTGACGGCGCCATGTCATCCCCTCTTCCTGCCTATCTTGATCGCACCGACGGGGCACGATCTCAGGCAATCACCGCAGTTTGTGCAGTTGGTCTCATCGGGACGGGTACCCATCTCGCAGGCCCTGAGGCAGGCATTGCAGTCATTGCATGCGGTGGTCTTGAAAACGCGAAAAAGCGAAATACGCTTGACGAGTTCCAGCGCCCCGCCGGTAGGGCAGGCGAAACGGCACCACAGGTTGGCCACAACGAATCCGGCTGCAACAAGACCGAGGACGACGAATGTCCGGACGAGCCAGAGGGGGAAGGCATGCTGGAACGACAGTTTAAGGGAACTCCAGAATTCGCCCACGCGAATCGGCACCATCGACCGGGGATTGCCAAGGCCGAGCCACAAGACGAGGGCGAGCAACAGCCCCGTGAAAAGACCGAGTAAAGCGAGCTTCACATGGTCCTTCCCCAAACGCATCTTCAGCACGGACGCCTTGCCGATGAGATGATTGACAAGACCCCCGGGGCACAGCCAGCCGCAAAAGGCCCTGCCGAAAACGATCACCGACAGGGGCAGGAAGACCCAGAAACTGAAGAACAGGGGCGTGATCCTTCCCCAGCAGGTAATGACGGGACAACTCTGGCAATTGACGAAGGGGACGAGAAAGGGGCATCGGAAGATGCCGTAGAAAGACCATTGGCCCAGGACGAAAAGCATTCCCGCCTGGGTGAGCCTGCGGACCCATGTGAGGGGGCCCGCTCCGGGTGTCGCCGGTCTATCACTGATCTCAGGCATCCTTCACCCCCAACTTTTCCACCAGCGCCTTGCCTTTCTCGCAAACGGCCGGTATGAAACCATGTCTCTCGAATATGGCCTGTCCCTCAGCGGAGCACATGAAATCAACGTAATTGTCGGCGAGGGTACGGTCCCGTGCGTACTTCATCACCCCGATGGTGAACGTGAGCGGTCCCGGCGGAAAGAGGCTTTCCGGTATGGGGATTACCTCCACCTTGCCTTCGAATGCCGGCATCCGTGTCAGACGTCTTTCCACGATCGAAACGCTGCCTTTCCCGTCTATGATCTCGGGCATCATCCTGACGACACAGGATTGTTTTTCCGTCATGTTCTTTAAAACGGCCTTTTCAACGCCTGCCTTCTTCAGTATCCCCATCACGGCATCGCCGCCGGGAGGGGATGCACCGAGGGGGAGTATGACATTGACACCGGGGCGGGCCATATCTTGCACCGATCCAATGCCGGCAGGGTTCCCGGGCGGTGTCACCAGCACGTACTCAGTAAAACAGAGCGGCTTGAAATAGATCATCTTGTCGGCCGCCCTGAGATTCTTTGCGAGTTTCAAGACCCGTCCGGCAAATATCTCCGTCACGGCCCCCCCGAGCAGCGATTTGCCGAGCGCCGCGGCAAATGCACCGGTGTACGAGATCTTGACACCCGTCCTGTTCTCGTAGACCCTGTTCGCGGATGCGAAGGCCTCCGACAGGCCCCCGCAGGACCAGACCTGCAGCGAGCCGGTCTTGAACTGCCGGGCATCGACCAAACCGGGGACAACCCCGGCCGCGACCGTGGAAGCCACCGCCGTCTTCAGGAAGGTCCGTCTCTTTATTCCACTCGTTCTTTCTTCCATTTTCTCTCCTTATCGTGCCGACCCGTGAGCGTAAAGGGCCGCACCCAGGGCGCCCACTCCCTGCGGGTCCGGGGGGACAAAGACGGGCCGTCTGAGGTCTTCCTCCAGAAGTGCCGCGACACACCCGTTCAATGCCACTCCCCCGGCGAAAAAAACCTCTCCGACGGGTGCGATGCGCCTCAGCAATGTTGTGGACCGGCTCACGATGGCTCTGTGAATGCCGAGAGCAACCTCGGGCCGTAGAGCGCCTTTTGCCGTGAGCGAGACAACCTCCGATTCCGCGAACACCGTGCACATGCTGTTTATCTTCTCGAAGCGCTCCGCAGAAAGCGCCGCCCGCGAAAATTCCTCCAGGGTATAGCCGAGCGCCTGGGCCATGATCTCGAGGAATCGGCCCGTGCCGGCAGCGCATTTGTCGTTCATCTCGAACTTGCTCATCTCGCCCTCCTCGTTAAGGGAGATGGCCTTGGTGTCCTGTCCCCCGATATCGAGGATCGCCCTCGCGGACGGATGAACGAACGTCGCCCCCAGGGCGAAGGCCTTGATCTCGCTTATGACGGCGCAATCGAGATGTTCTTTCAGGAGGTGGCGGCCATACCCGGTGGCCACGATCACGTCGTATTCGGTCCCGTTCACGAGGGCGCGCGCCGCTTCAAGGGGGTCGTGCGAGGTGAGGCCCTTGCGTGTGAGGACCGTTTCGCCCCCCTGAATAACGGCAAGCTTTACGGTCCGTGAACCAATGTCGAGGCCGGCCGCCCTCATACCTGATGGATCCTTTCCAGGAACGCCTCAATCCGTGTTTTGAGTTGACCTATGTCTTCCTGGCTGTAGTCTGTTTCGAGCCTCAGGACCGGGATGCCCGAATTCTCAAGGGCCGCTTCCGCGGGGCCGCTCTCCACCAGGTAGGGCTGGCAGAACTGGAGGCTGTAATGGAGCACGCCACCGGCACTGTACCTGCCAGACATGTCCCTGACGTGGTCGACGCGGGTGGGGTTCGGCGTGAAGACGGCGCAATCGATCTTGAGGTAGCGCTCGGTGACTGCATCCAGCATCTCAGGCAGGGTAGCGCCCTCCACCTCGGTCAGCCACTGCGTACCCCGTTCGCCCACGCAGGATTCCTCACCGACTATCACGGCCCCGCTGGTTTCGACGATGAAGGGAACCTTCCAGTTCGGCACAGCCATGGGACATCCCGAGACGACGAGGCGGGGCGTTCCCTTCGGAAACACTCCTTCTCCCTTTCTCACGCGCTCCTCAACCTCGTCGCACAGTGCGTTGACGGAAGCTGTGAAACGGACCGGGTCGTCGTAGAAGAAGACCTGGTTGACAAGAAGCGCGTCAAGGCCCGAGATAGGGGCGGGGTCGGCCCTGCGGAGCTCGGAAAGGCGTTTTATGGCATTCCTCTTCGCGTTGACAATCGCTATGCTTTTCTTCAGGTTCTCGGCTGTAACCTTCCGTCCGCTCTTCTCTTCGAGCTTTGTTATGAATCTTCCGTACTCTTCCTTAAGAAGCGTTTTCCCGGTGCCGTGCTTCATCTGCGGCAGATCGATGATATAGAGGTCCTTTGCCATGGGGCCCAAGACCTCGTAGGCCTTTTTCTTGCCGTCACAGGTGTTTTCGCCGACGACGATATCGCTTGCCTCGACGTAGGGGCACACCAGGCCCCTCTTGAACCCGAAGGCGGACTTGATCAGCGGGCAGAGGTTTCGGGGGATCACCTCTTCGGCGCCCTCGAAGTTGAACTCGGCTCCCGCGCAGAGCCCGACGGACACCCCGTCCACCGCGAGGATGAGTTCCTCGGGCACGAAGACACAGTAGGAGCCCACGACGATGCGGCCCTGCGCCTTCGCGTCCATGAGCTCTTTGATCCTCAGGCCGTGCACCTCGCTCATCACGAAGTCAAAGTATTTCATCCCCTCAGGCCGGTTCTTCTGGGAAAGGAAGACGTCCTGATAAGCGCCACCAAGGACGGAGAGGAGCGCATCGTGGGCCGCAAGATCAAGGCCGAGGGCCGACCACATCTGTGTATAATCTGACATGAGAACCTCCTGAAAAAATAAAAGATCCGGCCGCGGATACCCTACCGGACCCTTTCAGGAAGGGATTGATAACTTAAGACGGGGAAACCGCGAACACGGTCGTGACGGGGAGCCTCCCGGGCCCCCGGTATAGCGTTCATCCCAAAGGAATGAATATGTTTGGTTTTTTGTACATAGTCTTTACGGTTATTTGTGAGATAATTTAACTGAATGGAAGTAGAGATGTCAAGCTTTGTGCGAGCGTGGGTAAACGGATCGTGTCAATGACGCACGTCGCGAAACCCTGTGGAACAGCGGATACTTCATCGGCACCGATAGTACGTTTCACTCCGCTCAGCGGCACCGGCTGCAGGTCCGAGAGCGGTGCCTGACTGAGGAAGACGGCACCGCCGCCGATATCGAGATTGCCCGTAATCGCCTGAAGGACAGCAACGCCGTGGGCGGCTTGAAACCGTTTGTGCTCAGTTCGACAGCCACGCCGACGGATATGCAGGCGGCCGGTGCCGATGCGTAAAGCCCGGCCGCCTTTTGGACCTGTCCCGCCGGTATCCGAGTGATCCTCTCGACCTCCTCCGGCGGATACTCCTCAACAGCGTGACAAAGAGCGCCAAAACCGACCGTCTATCTTTCGATAAAACCCTTGTCGTAGAGATGGTCCCTGACTATCAGGTGAAGAAAGCCCAAAGCCAGGGCTCTGTCCGCGCCCGGCCTTAGCTGGAGAGTTCCCCTTGCTGCCACTTCTTTCGGACCCGCGGGTGTATGCCGCAGCGTGCGGTCTTCTCTTCAGCGTTATCGAGAAGATGCTTCCCGGCTCCTCGGCGATTTCCATCGCGGACCCCGTGTGCATGGCCAGGACCCGAATGCTGTCCAGGGATTCCCGGGTATCTACGATGATCGTGGTCTCATCATGCAGTTCGATGGATCGTCTTGCAAGGAGGACCGGCCGAGCGCAACCCAAGCCTTTCGCGTCTATACAGTCGGACATGCGCGGCAGACTCCCGGATCGTCTGTCACGCGGCCGCCGGGCTCGTCTCCCCGGCGCCTTCCTTCCCCTTTCTGACTATAGCCCTTTTCTCCTCGGGAAGAGGCGGAGGAACGGGTTCGCCGACGATCCTTTTCACCGCGCCGAACCTGGGCGGACAGGCCGCAAGGCACGTCCCGCACCGGATGCATTTGTCCTGATCGATCACGTGAACCTGGTTCTTCGCGCCAATGATCGCATCCGCCGGGCATCTTCGGGCACAGGTCGTGCACGCCTGGCACCTGTCCGGATCGACCCAGTACGACGGAGCTTCCCTGATAAGGCCGTCAATTTCCTCCGAGGTATAGAGCTTCGTATAATCCTCGTTGATGTCGTGGAGAGCGAGCTTCTTCATCTTCTCCAGTTTTATGTAGGGAATAAGCTTCGCGACCTTCTCTATCCTCGCTTTGAGTTCAGCAGCCCCCTCCAACCCCTCGCTCTTTCCGAGAGGCCCCAATTCCTCAATCTCTCTGGCAAACTCATTCATAATGTTGGCAAAACGGATCCCCTCGCCGGCGGAAACCCATTCGATGCGCAATCTCTTCGGATCTATGCCAATATGCTCGAGGAGCTTTTTGCAGAGGTTCACCATGCTCATCGCGTCGTAATTCCCCTCGGGGTTGTAATGGCAGTCATTGATGTGACAGCCGCCGACGAACATCGCATCCACTCCGTTGGCAAAGGCGAGGAGTATGTGCTTGAGGTCGACCCTTCCGGAGCACATCACCCGTATTAGTCTTATGTACGTGGGGTATTGAAAACGGGAGACCCCGCATAGGTCGGCCCCTCCGTAACAGCACCAGTTGCATATAATGCCCAGCATCTTCGGTTTGAACTTGCCTTCTGAACTCATCCCTCTTTACCTCCCTGATCTACTCTATTCGAGCGGTACCCTGATATGGTCTTTACGCGTTTCCAATCGCTGCATCTTCCTTTTCCATGATATCCCCTTCGTGGAGCCCCGCCAGTATCTGGCTCGATATCGCCTCATCGGTGTAGTGTTTGAGCTGGATCGCCCCGGTCGGGCATTTCGAGTTGCACAGGCCGCATCCCTTGCACAGAACGGGGATGACCTCGGCCTTTCTTTCCTGCTTTGTCTCGCGAATCTCGATCGCGTTATACGTGCAGGCCGGGGCACAGGCCCCGCACCCCATGCACTGCTTTTTGTTCACCGTGCAGACGGAGCCGGAGGCCACCACGGTATCGTTTGCCAGAAGCGTCAGGGCACGCCCCGCGGCCCCGTAAGCTTGACTGATCGCTTCGGACATAAGTTTGGGGTAGTGTGCCGTCCCGCAGAGATAAACCCCCTCGGCAGCAAAATCGACCGGCCTCAACTTCACGTGGGCCTCCTGGCAGAAACCGTCCGGCCCGAGGGCCACTTTAAATAGCTTGGATACCTCCTGGCTTGCCGCCGATGGGACAATGGCGGCTGCCAGCACAACGAGGTCGGCATCGAGTTCGACCACTTTCCCGAGGACATAGTCCGGAGCTGTAACCTTGAGGACGGCCCTGCCGTCATCTGCCGTGCCGGGTTCCACGAGCGGCTTGTTGTCCGGCTCGTAGCGGATGAACCTTACCCCTTTTCCCGCCGCTTCCCGGTAGTAGTCCTCCTTGAACCCGTACGTCCGTATATCCCGGAAGAGAACGCAGACATCCATGTCCGGGTTTCTTTCCTTAAGGAGAAGGGCATTCTTGATGGACTCACTGCAGCATATCCTGCTGCAGTAGTTCCTCTCTTCGTTCCTGCAGCCCACACACTGGATCATGACCACGCTTTTCGCGTCAAGGACCTTTTCGTCTCCGGCGGCAATCTTCTCCTCCAGTTCCAGATGGTTCATCACCCTGTCATCTTCCCCGTAAAGGTATTCCGTCGGGGTGTGCAGGTCGGCCCCTATCGCGATGACGGTGGCACCGTGCTTTAACTCGATCGTCCCGCGGCGTGACTCTATCTTCGTTGTGAAGTTGCCGACATAGCCGGTGGCCTCCGGGATGGCGGCACCGGTGTATACGTGAATCATGGGGTGGTTGTAGACCTGTGCAATAAGGTTCTTAAGGAACGCCTGGACGTCGAGTCCCTCGAGGGTGTAGTGGAGCTTCCGCACCATCCCTCCCAGTTCCTCCTCTTTTTCCACCAACCAGACCTCGTGCCTCTGCTTCGCGATGGACAGTGCGCTCGTCATTCCGGAGATACCGCCTCCAACCACGAGGGCCCTTTTGTCGACGGGCAGGTCGAACTCCTGAAGGGGCTCAAGGTGGATGGCCCTGGCCACGGACATCCTGATGATGTCCTTCGCCTTCCGGGTGGCCGCCTCCTTTTCCTTGGAATGTACCCAGGAGCAGTGCTCCCTGATGTTGGCCATGTCGTAGTAGTACTGGTTGATCCCCGCCTCACGCAGGGTGTCCCTGAAGAGCGGTTCGTGCGTTCTCGGGGTGCACGCTGCAACGATGACCCTGTTGAGGCCCCTTTCCTTGATGTCCTTCGCAAGCATTGCCGCCGCCTCGGTGGAACAGATGAAAAGACTCTCCTCGGCATGAACGACATCAGGCAGCGTAAGGGAATACGCCACCGTGCCGGGCACGTCAACTATCCTTCCGATATTGGCGCCGCAGTGGCACACATAGACGCCTATCTTCGGCTCTTCCCCGGAGACGTCCCTCTCCTCGGGATAGACCCTCTCTTTCGAGAGATTGCCACGCCTGTAGGAGAGGATCTCCCCGCAAAGTGACCCTGCCCCGCTCGCGCTCAGGACAGATTCGGGTATGTCCATGGGCCCTTGGAATGCACCGCTGACAAAAATCCCCGGACGGGTCGTCTCGAGGGGATTGGCAGGGCTTGTTCTGCAGAAACCATGGGAATTGAGCTCGATGCCGAAGGCGTCCGCGATACCTTTGAGATTGGCAGGCGGGGCCAGGCCGACGGAGAGCACAACCATGTCAAACTCCTCTTCCTTCACCCCGTCGTCGGGGGTGGAATACCGTACGGTCACGTTCTTCGTCACCGGGTCTTCCCGCTCTATTGAGACGTAGCTCCTGATGAAACGGATCCCGGGGAGGCTCTCCGTCCTCTGGTAAAACCGCTCAAAGTCCTTGCCGTAGGATCGGATGTCGTTATGGAATATAGTGCACCTGGCACCGTCGTCATGGTCCTTAGTGAGGATCACCTGCTTCTGGGTGTAGGTGCAGCACACGGCCGAACAGTAACTGTTGCCCCCCTCGGTGACCTGCCGGGAACCGACACAATGTATCCACGCTATATTATGGGGATGCTTCTTGTCGGAGGCGCGCAGTATCTCCCCCTCGTAGGGCCCCGTGGCGCACAGGAGCCTTTCGTAATCGAGGGCGTTGACAACGTTGATGAAATGGCCGTAGTGGTATTCTTCCCTCAGGCGGGCGTCGAAGGGCTCGATACCCGGCGAGAGGATGATGGCACCCACATTTATCTTCATGATTTCCGGCTTCTGGTCGAAGTTTATCGCCCCCGTTTTGCAGGCCGCCTCGCAGACGCGGCATTTTTGTTCCTTGAGATAGAGGCAGCTCTCATCCACGTAGGTCACGAGGGGGATAGCCTGCGCGAAGTAGATGTGGATGGCCTTATTGTTCGAGATGCCCTGGTTGAACTGATCAGGGTATTTGACGGGGCAGTATTCCACGCAGACGGTGCAGCCGGTGCATTTGGCCTCGTCCACGTACCGCGGTTTCCTGACGACCGTCACCGTGAAATCTCCCGCCTTCCCCTCGACCCTCTCCACCTCTGAATAGGTCAACATCTGAATATTGGGATGCCTCTTACATTCGACGAATTTCGGGGATTCGATGCACATGGAACAGTCGTTGGTGGGAAATGTCTTGTCGAGATGCGCCATCTTCCCGCCAACGGTCGGCGATTTCTCCACAAAGTAGACCTTGAATCCCGCTGTTCCGAGGTCAAGCGCGGCCTGTATGCCGCTGATGCCGCCTCCGACGATCATAACGTCACCGAAATTGCCCTGCGGGAGATTCTTGCGAAGACGACTCTCGGTCTGTTCACTTTCCATAAGCTCTTTTTCCACTTCTGTCACCTCATCTCATTATTTATTACCCGAAAGGCTCGGGTACTGTTCCAAAAAAGGATTTGGTTCACATGCCTGCGCGTCGCCTCCCGGAAAGACAGTGCACATGCTCAATCGCTTAATCATGCCTTCCGGATATTCACCGCACATGCCTTGTATTCAGGCGTCTTCGTCACGACGTCATAGGCGTTGTTGGTGAGCCAGTTGCAGTTGCCGTCCCGGTAATGGAACGTCATCCACACCATGCCTCTCGGGATCGTATCTGTGACGCGGGCTGGCACGGTCACTTTTCCCCGCCTCGATTCCACGATAATCATGTCTCCGTCTGAGATCCCTTTTCCCTTTGCGTCATCGACGGAAATATCAGCAACCTCCCGGTTGTAGATGAAATCCATGCCGCTTCGCCCGGTCTGGGTCCTCGTGTGGTACTGGGAAAGCCTTCTGCCGGTGCTCAGGACAAAGGGGTAATCCCTGTCGGCAATCTCTTCCGGAGGGGTCCATTCGATACCCTTGAGGACTCCCTTCCCATGTGCGAACCGACCGTCCCTGTGAACAATTGCGGTACCGGGGTGGTCTTCGTTGGGACATGGCCACTGCAGTCCGTCCTTTTCGATCCGGGAGAACTTGATGCCGGCGAACATCGGGCACAGGACAGCCAACTCGTTGTCGCAGATCTCCCGACCGCTATTGGACGCCCAGTCATGCCCCATCTTTCTCGCCGTTTCCTTGAATATCCACCAGTTTGGTTTCGCGATGCCGGGAGGGCTCTTGATAGTCCTGACCATGCTTACCCGTCTCTCCAGGCTTGTGAAGGTTCCTTCGTCTTCGCACCAGGAAGCGGAAGGCAGGATCACATGGGCAAACCTGGTTGTCTCGTTGGGAAAGATGTCCTGAACGACGAGGAATTCCGCCGAACTCAGGCACTTCTCAGCATGGGCGATATTCGGCTCGGCATTGGCCAGGTTTTCCCCGAACACCCAGAGTGCCCGTACCTTTTTCGTGAGCAGTCCCTCCATCATGGCTGGTATCACCAACCCGGCCTTATCGGGAAGGCCCTTGACGTCCCAGGCTTCCATAAACTTCTCTCGGTTCTCCGGTACGGTCACGCTCTGATAGCCCGGAAAAACATTAGGCAGCGCGCCCATGTCGCAGGCACCCTGCACGTTGTTCTGTCCGCGTAACGGGTTCACACCGCCGAATTTGACCCCCATGTTCCCGAGTAGCATCTGGAGGTTCGCACAGCTCATCACGTTGTTCGTGCCGCAGGAGTGTTCTGTTATCCCGAGCGTATAGATCAACATCAGTGGTTTGGTGGCGGCCATTTCCCGGGCGACCAGAACTATTTTTTCAACTGGCACTCCGGATATCTGAGCCGCTCTCTCCGGAGGGTAGTCCATGACAGTCTTCTTGAGGTCTTCGAAGCCTGTGCAGAAGTTCTCAACGAACTTCCTGTCATAGAGGTCCTCGTTGATGAGCACGTTCATGATGCCATTCAGAAAGGCCACGTCGGAACCGACCTTGATCTGCGCGAATATGTCGGCACGTTTGGCGAGCTCGTGCTTGCGAGGATCGGCAACGATGAGCTTCGCGCCCTTCGAGACCGCTTCCTTGACATAATAGGAGGCAACAGGATGGGCTTCCGTCATGTTTGTTCCGATGAGGAAGAACATCTTCGCATCCTTGTACTCGATGATGGAGTTGGTGCCGGCTCCCGACCCGAAGGACGCGGCGAGGCCGGCGACCGTCGGTGCATGACAGACCCGGGCGCAGTGGTCAATATTGTTTGTCTGAAAGACGGCCCTGAATAGTTTTTGCATGTTGTAGGAATCTTCGTTGATGCTCCGCGCGCAACTGACACCCGCTACGGCATCAAAACCTGATTCTTCTATTATCCCTTTGAACTTGCTCGCTATGAGACCAAGAGCTTCGTCCCAGGAGGCCTCCCGGAATTGCCCGTTCTGTTCGCGGATGAGCGGTGTGGTGAGCCTGTCCTCGGAGTAGATAAAATCGTAGCCGAAACGGCCCTTGACGCACAGACGACCCTGGTTCGGCAGACCGTCCTCGACACCGGTCACCCGCACTATCCGTTCCCCTTTTACATGAAGGTTAAGCTGGCAACCGACACCACAGTAAGGGCAGGTCGTGCGGATCTTCTGGGTCTCGTAGGTACGCCCCAGACCCGTTGCCTTCCTTTCTGTTAAAGCCCCCACGGGGCACACCTGCAAGCATTGTCCGCAGAAAGTACAATTGCTGTCCTGCAGAGGCGTATCGTAGGCGGTGGCGATCTTGGTGTCGAACCCGCGGTTGATGGTTTTGATAGCTTCTATCCCCTGGACCTCCTTGCAGATACGGACGCATCGCAAACAGAGGATACACTTGTTGCAATCACGTATTATGAAAGGGTTGGAAATGTCGACGGGATGGTTATGCCCTTCCCCGTTCATCCGGGACAAGTCGACCTTTAATTCATAAGCCAAGTCCTGCAGGGTGCAGTCGCCCATCTTTTCGCAGATCATGCAGTCCAGCGGATGGCACGAGACCAGGAGCTCAATGATGAAACGGCGGGCGCTCAAGACGCGCTCGCTGTCAGTTATTACCACCATTCCCTGCGCCGCCGGGGTCGAGCAGGCCGCTGCCAGGTTTCTCTGACCTTCGACCTCCACCACGCAAATTCGGCACGCGCCGGTCGGGGTGAGCCCCGCCAGGTGACACAGGGTCGGAATGTTGAACCCGTTGGCTCTGGCTACATCAAGAATTGTCTGGCCTTCTTCGCATTCACAAGCCTTTCCGTTAACCGTAATCTCCATTAATAATCCCTCCTTCATGTCAGTACAGTGCTCGGATCATCACGAGCGTAAAATGCCTCATCCAATCGGCCAACCGGGCGTTCCCGTAACGAGAGAACATGTTCCTTCGGGCACAGCCCGGGATTACCAAAAGTTCATCATGGCATTGAGATCAAGACCTAAACCCGACCACGTGGGTGGGCGGTCCGGCATGAAACCTCCCCTAAAACAAAACATCCGGCCGCAGACTTCTGCGCCGGACCCCGGGAGAGGTAAATTGTGAGGTTAAGGCGGAGAAACTGCGAACTCGGTCACAACGGAGAGCCACCCGGGCCCCCGGTATGTTCCTCAGCCTGATTGTGGCAAAATGTATGCTATGCTGTACATATTCCTCTCATCTTTTTGAGTAATAGCTAATTTAACTTACGCCGCCACCGAAAGTCAAATATAACCGGTCAGGGTGTTGCTCCACCAGTTGGGCATTTGTGCGACCTCCGTGTCTTATTCAGGATACGAGATGTGGTCTCGTTGCAGATAAAATAGCAGGCAGGAAGAAACGGTGGGTTACATCACCGGTGATCTCGCGGCGGGCCTTCGGGGAGATCGAGGCGGGCGTCTACGGATAGGCGTATGATCTCTGGACATCCTCGACATCCTGCATTTTGGTTAATACCATTTCCCGGTAGATGAGGCCTGGCTCGATATGCGGAATACCTTACAGATCATCGTGACCGGGTGCCGCGAGTCCCGGAACTTCCGGACGATTTCTTCACGGCTTCCTGCATACGTACTTTTTTCGTGCAGCTCGAGTTCCATGGTAAGACGCCCTATGGCCTGACGGGCCTTGTTCAGCTCCTCCTGCGCATCGTGGAGGGCTTTGCTTCTCCCTCCGTACTTCAGGCCTTCGAGACCGGCCTCAAGGAAACGATCCCTTTCCATCTGTGCCAGGAGGCCATGACGTGGGAAGAACTTTCCAATTAAATATTCATGTTGGTATTGTGGGCGTCTTAGTCACGAATACTTGTCAAGAATAGCGAGTCTCGTGCCAATCTTGATCACTAAGGGGCTTGGAAATATTTCACGCAACCGGATATACCAACAAAATTTTGGGAAGTCGTTTTTGCATGAAAGCTTGATGTAAAGAGGGGGTGGGGAGGTCCCTTGGAAGAATCAGGTGGTATGGGGGGTCTGAGGAAAAAAAGAATGTTTTCTTTCACCTACAAAGCAATGATTTAGCTGTTATGAAATCTTGAGAATTACACATAGAAACAGAGCATGGCACGGAGTTCACCCGGATTGGCCTGACAGGGACACGATCGGTAGCGTCTGGTTCGGCAATTCTACTTCTTCTTCAATTCATCAAGCGTTGCTTTTGCCTGCGGAGCCGAACGGAAAATCCCATCAAGCGAAGAACAAGGATAATCAATACAGTCCGCACATGTACTGACTAGTTTCTCAGTGGCATATCTCCTGATTTCACACAGTTGATCGCAGTAGTATGTCTTAACGCCCACCGATTGACATCCCGTGCAGTTAATATGTTCCGGTTTAATTGGGGCATTGTTTAGCTTTGCCCATTCTTCGGCGACTTTGGCACGGAGCGCGTTGTTATCGTTCTTGGTGGCAATGAATGCCTCACATTGTACACAGTCAAGTCCACAGTACCCAATCATACTGCCTCCTCTTGTTTGCCCAACACCCGCATAACCGGGGGCGGCCTGATGGGGACACGATCCAGCTCATACGGTTGTTGGGCTGTTCTTTATGGTTTCTTTCGCTCCTGTCTCGTCTTTGTTTCCTTTGCTCTTCGTCAAATCGCATTCGTGAGACTCCTCAGTATATTCCAGGAATCAGTCGATAGCGCACGCGACGCGCGTATTCCCGATATCCAGGCAATTCTTCCTGAAGAGTGCGATCCTCCAGTGCGGTTCTGACCACGGCAATGGTCAGTGCCACCGCAGCTGGTATGAGTGTCCACACTGAACCCAAGGCAAGCGCAATACCCGGGAGTGACAGGATATTCCCGGCATAACCCGGATGGCGGACGATTCCGTATGGACCGCTGTCGCACACGACATGCCCACGATCCGTCTGAATACGCACCACACCCGAGAAGAAACGATTCTCCACCAAAGCCCATCCACCGAAGGCATACCCAAGCGCGATAACGATAAGGCCGACGATGCTGAGCCATGATGGGAACACCGGTGACCACCCATAGCGGTGGTCCAGTCCTGCCACAATGAACAAAGGGAAAGATACACTCACGGCCAAGAGCGGGGCAAGCGCCTTATCCCATGGCTTCACACCTGGAGCCTTCATAAATTGTTGTCGTTCCGCCAACAGCCCGAGATGGCGCTGTTCTGCCCACATCCGTCCCCCTATGCTAACGGCAATGATCAGCACTGAAAACACCCATGCCTGCCACCAACCCAAATCCCATCCACTTGCAAATAGTGTCACTGGCATTAGGAGACACGTCACGATCAAGCGAATCCACTGAAGGGGGGGTCAGTGTCTGGCCCTGCTCTTGGTTATCTGCCTTCACTACCATGTCATTCCTCCGGTCCACCCGGCACAGGCACACCAGTTATCGGCCCAAAGTACCTTAGCGCAGAAATGCTCAACTGTGAGTCGGCTGTAAGGGACTGCGTGCTGCCCAACTATTTACTATGTCGCATTTCTGGTGGTCGCCCCAGGATATTATTGCAAAAATGCTGGAATGTCTGGATGAGCCACCTTGATTACCTAGATTCCCTTGCCTTAAAGCCGGAGATGTAACTTATATTTATGAAATTATTATATAACAGCTGGAACAAATGCAAAGAAGATTATTCCGGACATTACCGTAGCTGATAGCCAAATGTAATATTGTACGTTTTGGGCGAACAACAGATCACTTCTTACAGGAAGTAGCGGATTAATAAAGAAACCGTTGTAGATCTTGCCCACAGGGGGTACCTATGGGCAAGAGGATTCTTCATATAAGCCTATTCCTTTACCAATAGAACATTTACTGCCTTGACTACAATTCTCACCTTATCACCTTTCTTGATACCCAGTTCTTTTAGGGAGCTTATTGTCATAACGGATTCCATAAAGTTCCTTTTTCTCTATAAAGAGGCACGTTGCAAGGTCCGTTACGATCCCCCTTTTGATCCGGGGGTTAAAAGCGAAGTCGAACCCCTCGAGGGTCTTCTGTTCTTCGAATGACGCCTGCCGGA
>Ga0172382_10003070_pt1 | contig 26840 bp, 24 predicted proteins | sample Leawel138RmetaG_FD_122245 | JGI IMG/M metagenome (GOLD analysis project Ga0172382, IMG submission 122245) | Leachate microbial communities from a municipal landfill in Southern Ontario, Canada - Leachate well 138R metaG | ecosystem: Engineered > Solid waste > Landfill > Unclassified | place...
ACGTCGATCCCGAACTTGTTCTCTTTGAGGCCGGTGGAGATGTAGGGATGGGTCATGGGGTCCACGTCGGGGTTGACCCGGATGGAGACCGGCGCCTTCTTGCCGAGCACCCCGGCACGCTCGTTGATCACCTCGAGCTCCTGGGCGCTCTCGATGTTGAACATCATGATCCCGGCCTGAATGGCCATGTCGATCTCTTCTGCTGTCTTGCCCACGCCGGAGTACACGATCTTCTCTCCCGGAATGCCCGCCTTGAGAGCCCGGTAGAGATCGCCGCCCGAGACCACGTCGGCACCCAGGCCCCGGCGGGCCATGTAGCTCAAGATAGCGAGGTTGGCGTTGGCCTTCATGGCAAAGCAGGTCTGGTGATCCACTCCGGAAAGGGGCTCCTCGAAGGCATCGATGTGACGGCGGAGCGTGGGGAGACTGTAGCAGTAGAAAGGGGTGCCCTCCTTCTCTGCAATCTCCTCCAGCGATACCTCGCTGCAGTGGAGTTTTCCCTGCCGGTACTCGAAATCATGCATTCCTTCTCTCTCCTCGTTTTTTTGAGCCGTGCGCCCTCTTGAGCGCCCCGGCATCCTCATTGCCTCACGACCTGCGCATCGGTCATCCAGACGAGAGTGCCTTTGCTAAATGCCAGCCGGTAGACCATATAGGCTGCATCCGGTTCGGCATCCCTCAGGCGGACGGTCCCCGCCTCTTCCACGAATGTCTCGTCCTTGCGCACCAGGTCGTCGGTGCAGGAAGGGCAGAGGCCCTTGGGCTTTCCCAGAAGGATGACCGTGCTCCCGGGCACGTTGCACCGGGCCTTCACGACCACTGCATTATCCTCGAAAGCCGCCGAGACCAGTTCCACGGGGTCGGCAGGGCCCGGGGGAAGCGGCGGAAGCTTTCTGCCGCATCCCGCGCACAGCGTCAGGGCAAGGACAAGCACGCAGGCCGCCGGAATAGCACGCCTAGACTTCAAGACTCTCCACCCGCATGCGCGCGTCTTCGACCATGGCCTTCACGTTCGCCCGGGCCGTGCCGCCGAAGCTTGTGCGGCGATCGACCGAGCTCTCGGGCCTGATCACGGAGACGATGTCGGGACCGAAGGCATGGTTGAATCTCCTGAAATCCTCTGCACTCAGATCATCGAATGTCTTTCCTTCAAGGCAGAGGTGCGATACGATCTCTCCGGTAATGCGGTGTGCCTCCCGAAAGGGCACGCCCTTTTCCACCAGATAGTCCGCCACGTCTGTGGCGGTGATGAATCCCGCCTTCAAGGAACCACCAAGCGCCCCCTGGTTCACCTCCAGGCCCTGCACGAGCCCGTTCATGGTTTCCAGACAGGCGCACACCGTATCCAGACTCTCCATCACGGGCCGCTTGTCTTCCTGCATGTCGCGGTTGTATGCCAGGGGCAGGGCCTTCATCATGGTGAGCAAGGCCACCAGGCCGCCGTAGACGCTGCCGGTCTTCCCCCGCACCAGCTCGGCCACGTCCGGGTTCTTTTTCTGGGGCATGATGGAGCTCCCGGTGCAGAAGGCATCGGGCAGCACGACCCAGGAAAAGGGCTGCGAGTTCCAGATGACGATCTCCTCGGCAAGCCGGCTCAGGTGCATCATGATCACAGACGCGCAGAACACGGCCTCGAGCGCGAAGTCCCGGTCGCTCACGCCGTCGATGGAGTTGCGCCCGGGCTCGTCGAACTGTAAAGCCGCAGCGGTCATGAACCGGTCGATGGGATGCGGGGTGCCGGCAAGGGCCGCGCTCCCCAATGGGGAGACATTGAGCCGCCTTGCCGCATCTCCCGCGCGGTCGAAATCCCGCATGAACATCTCGAAGTAGGCGAGCAGGTGGTGGGCCAGGGACACGGGCTGGGCATGCTGCAGGTGCGTCATGCCAGGGATGATCGTGTCCACGTGGCAAGAGGCCTTCTCGACAAGGGACGCCATGAACCTCCCGAGCAGGGAACGGACCTCGCCCAGCCTGTCCCTGGTATAGAGCCTCAAATCGGTCGCCACCTGGTCGTTGCGGCTCCGGGCCGTGTGCAGCTTCTGGCCCGGCTCGCCGATCCTCTTGGTGAGCTCCACCTCGATGTTCATGTGCACGTCTTCCAGGACCGGGTCAAAGACGAAGGCCCCGCTCTCGATGTCGCGGGCGATCCCGCGCAGGCCCTGCGTGATGGCCCGGGCCTCATCCTCACTCAGCAGGCCTGCGGCCCGGAGCATCTGTGCGTGGGCCATGCTCCCCTCGATATCCTGGGTAAAGAGACGCCCGTCCATGCTCACCGACTCGGTGAACCGCTCCACCAGGCCGCTGGTGTCCTGGCTGAACCTGCCCGACCACGGTTTCTTCTTCATTTCATCAACTGGTTCCTGATCCTAAGCCTCAGCGAGTTGAGCCGGATGAACCCGCCGGCGTCCTTCTGGTCATAGACCTCGTCCTCATCGAAGGTGGCGACCTCGGGGCTGTAGAGCGACTTCTCGGCCCTTCTGCCCGTTACCATGCAGTTGCCCTTGTAGAGTTTCACGCGCACGTCTCCGGTGACCCCCTTCTGGGAATAATCGATGAGTGCCTGCAGGGCCTCGCGCTCAGGGGCGAACCAATAGCCGTTGTAGATCAGGGTGGCATAGCGCGGCATGAGCTCGTCGCGCAGATGCATGACCTCGCGGTCCATGGTGATCTGCTCGATGGCCCTGTGTGCGATCTTCATGATGGTGCCGCCCGGGGTCTCGTAGACGCCCCGCGACTTCATGCCCACATAACGATTCTCCACGATGTCGATCCGGCCGATGCCGTTTCTGCCGCCCAGCTCGTTGAGCCTGGCCAGCAGTGCGGCCGGGCGCAGCTCCTCGCCGTCCACGGCAACGGGGTCGCCGTTGACAAAGGAGATGACCACGCTGGTAGGGGTGTCGGGCGCACTCTGAGGCGAGCACGAGAGCACGAACATGTCCTCCTGGGGCTCATTCCACAGGTCTTCCAGCACGCCGCCTTCGAAGCTGATGTGCAGGAGGTTCCGGTCCATGCTGTAAGGCTTTTTCTTGGAGACCGGCACGGGAATATTGTTTGCCTTGGCGTAGTCGATCATCTTGTCGCGGGACCTTAAGCTCCATTCGTCCATCTTCCAGGGCGCGATGACCTTGATCGAAGGGTTGAGCGCCCAGAAGGTGAGTTCGAAGCGCACCTGGTCGTTGCCTTTGCCCGTTGCGCCGTGGGCCACGGCACCGGCGCCCTCTTTTGCCGCCAGCTCGATCATCTTCTTGGCGATCAGCGGCCTGCCCAGGGTGGTGCCCAGGAGGTACACGCCCTCGTACGCCACGTCGGCCCGATATGCCGGAAACACATAGTCGCGCACGAACTCCTCCCGGAGATCGTCGATATAGATCTTGGACGCCCCGGTGTTGAGCGCCTTTTCTTCCAGGCCCGTAAGCTCCTCGGCCTGGCCCAGATCCGCTGCATAGCAGATCACCTCATATCCGAACTCGTCCTGGAGCCACTTGAGAATGACCGAGGTGTCGAGCCCGCCCGAATATGCCAGTACGACTTTTTTTGCATCCATGTATGCGTCTCCTCTCATTGCTGTAGCAGGAAAGCCATGACGGCTTCCTGGACATAGAGTCTGTTTTTCGCCTGCTCCCAGATGATGGATCGTGCGCTCTCCAGGACCTCTTCCGTGACCTCTTCGCCCCGGTGGGCGGGAAGGCAGTGCATGAACACGGCATCCCCGGCGGCCCGGTCCATGAGCGTTTCCGTGACTGCATAGCCCCTGAAGGCCTCCATTCTCAGCTTTGCCTCTTCCTCCTGGCCCATGCTCGCCCACACGTCGGTGTTGACCGCCAGGGCCCCCTGCACCGCCTCTGCCGGGTCCCGCACCAGCACGACCCTGGCCCCGCCCGCCCGGGCCGTGTCCATGACACCCGCATCGGGCTCATACCCCTCCGGACACGCAAGCGCCAGCTCGAAATCCAGGAGAGACGCGGCGTTGATCCATGAGTTGGCCATGTTGTTCCCATCGCCGATCCAGGCGACTCTCTTTCCCTCCAGGGACCCGAACCGGCTTTGGAGCGTGAAGCAGTCGGCAAGGACCTGGCAGGGGTGCAGCAGGTCGGTCAGGGCGTTGATTACCGGGACATCCGCCCAGTGGGCCATCTCCTGAACGCGCTCGTGCCCGTGGGTGCGCATGACGATACAGTCGCAGTACCCGGACAGGATGCGCGCGGTGTCCTGGAGCGGCTCTCCCCTGGCTATCTGCGAGCCTGCAGGCGTGAGCACGATGGGGTGGCCCCCCATCCGGGCAACGCCCACCTCGAACGAAACACGGGTCCGGGTGGATGCCTTCTCGAAGAGCAGCACCACCGACCTCCCGGCGAGAACCGCCTCCGGCCGCCTTTCCTGGTGGAGGCGGGCCCGGGAGAATATCGCCTGTGTTTCTTCACGGCTCAAGTCGGTTATGGCGAGAAAATCCCTGTGTCCCATCACACTCCCTTTTCTCTAAGCAATGCATCGATCTTTTCCACTGCCTCGTCGCACTCCTGGCGCGCGATGATCAGCGGTGGGACAAGCCTGAGCACGCTGCCCTGGATCACGTTGAGCATGATACCCTTTTCAAGGGCATCCCTGGGGATCGAGGAGATATCCGCATCGCACTGGATGCCGATCATGAGCCCCCGGGCGCGAATCTCCCGGATGCCGGAATGCAGGCTCATCATCTCATTGAGCCCCTGGGTGAGATAGGCCCCGGTCTCTCGACACCTGCCCGGGATATCCTGCTCAATCATGATGCCGAGCGTGGCCGATGCCGCTGCCATGGCAAGAGGGTTGCCCCCGAAGGTCGAGGCGTGGCTTCCGGGATCAAAGGCCTCGGCAACATCCGGCCGGGCCGCCACCGCTCCCACGGGAAACCCGTTCGCCAGGGCCTTGGCCAGGGTCATGATATCGGGCCGGATCTCCTCGTGCAGGTAGCCGAAGAGCTCGCCGGTCCTTCCCATCCCGGTCTGGACCTCGTCGAGCACGAGCAGCAGGCCGTACTCGTCACAGAGCTCGCGTATGTTCTTCAGATATCCTTTGGGCGGAATCCGGACACCTCCCTCCCCCTGGACAGGCTCGATCATGATTGCGCCAATGGAGTCGTCCACGGCCTCTCGCAGGGCATCCATGTCTCCGAACTCCATGGTCCTGAAACCCTCGGGAAGCGGGGCAAAGCCCTTCTTGAACTTTTCCTGTCCGGTAGCGGTGAGCGTGGCCAGGGTCCTTCCGTGGAACGAGCCGGTGAAGGTGATGATGCCCGGCCCCCGGCGGGAATAGCCGTGGCAGTAGCGCCTGACCAGCTTGATGGCCCCCTCGTTTGCCTCGGCGCCTGAGTTGGAAAAGAAGACCCGGGACTCGAAGCTGTTTTCCGAGATCATCCGCGCCACGTCGTCCTGCAGGGGGATGCGGTAGAGGTTCGAGCAGTGAAACAGCTCGTCCGCCTGTTGTTTCAGGGCCTGGGCCACCTGAGGATGGGCGTGGCCGAGGTTGCACACCGCAATCCCCGCCACCATGTCCAGATAGGAGCGGCCCCGGTCGTCCCACACCCGGCAGCCGCTGCCCCTGACCAGGGTTACGGGCAGCCGGGAATAGGTGTTCATGACATGCTTCATGGTGTTTTACTCCTTGACGATCTGCGTGCCGATGCCCGAGTCAGTGAACAGCTCCAGGAGAATGGAATACGGGACCCGGCCGTCGATGATATGGGCCTTGGTCACCCCGCCCTCGAGCGCCCGCATGCAGCACTCCATCTTGGGGATCATCCCGCCTGTGACCACGCCCGTGGAGACGAGCTTTTGGATCTGGGAGTACTTCATGCTGGAGACGAGCTTGCCCTCTGCATCCAGAACTCCCTGTTCGTCGGTGAGGATGATGAGCTTCTCCACCTTGAGCTGCCGGGCTATCTCCGCGGCAACGGTATCTGCGTTGATGTTGTAGGTGAGCCCGTCGTCGCCCACGCCCGAAGGGGCGATGACCGCGACAAAGCCGGCCTTTTCCACTACGTCGATGATGTCGGTGTCTACTCCGGTCACCTCGCCCACATGGCCCATGTCAATGTCGGTGAGGTTGCCCGTGTCGTCCTTGTGGGAAAAGAGCAGCCTCCGTGCCCGGATGAGTCCGCCGTCCTTGCCGGAAAGGCCAACGGCCCTGCCGCCGGCTGCGTTGATGAGCTGGACGATCTCCTTGTTGATGCCTCCCGCGAGCACCATCTCCACCACGTCCATGGTGCGGGCGTCGGTGACGCGCTTGCCCTCGATGAAGCTCGACTCGATGCCCATGCTGTCGAGGGTCCGGCTGATCTGGGGCCCTCCCCCGTGGACCACCACCACCTGGATACCCACGAGATGAAAGAGCACGATCTGCTTTGCAAAGAGGTTTTTCAGCTCGGGATTCACCATGGCATGACCGCCATACTTGACCACGATCTTTTTTCCCCGGAAATCCCTGATATAGGGCAGTGCCTCCATGAGCACCTTTGCCCTGCCTATCGCTTGCTCCATGGCTGTACCTTCTTCCTGTGCGAACTGTTCCCCTTCTTAGCACCGACCCTGGAAATATTCCAGTATTATTGCGCCTGGCAAGAAAGAGGAAGTGTTACCGAAATCTGCGCGAAAAGGGAAGGGGAAAATGGGGCTTAAAACCGCTGAAAAGGCTTTAAATTCCCGTATGCGATTATATTTATGACCTTATAGTACCTTTCTATAAGAGGAGGCGATCTCATGCGCCCTGTCAGAATCAATCAATATGCGGTATTTCTTGCCATCTTCATGATCGTTTTGGTAGCGGGCCTGCCTGGCTGCGGCGGAGGCAGCGGGAACGGAAGCGGAAGCGGCGAGGCCGCACTGGCCGTAACATCCACGGTGCCAAAAAACGGTGCCGTGGACGTGCCCACTGATACCATCATAGAGATCGAGTTCAGCGAGAACATCCAGCCGGGAACAGTGACCCTTTCAACCATTGTCCTGCTCTCGGGAAGTGCGGCCGTCCCCGGGGAGGTAAGCTGCTCGGAATCCCACGCAGTCTACACCCCTGTGCATCCCCTTTCTCAGAGCGCTGTGTATACCGCCAGGGTGACCACCGGGGTGAAAGGCACGACAGGCATTCCGCTTGCCTCGGACTACACCTGGGAATTCACCACCCTGGGACAGGCAGATCCGTCGGCTCAATCGCCATGGGATGCTGTAGCCGCGGGTGGATCCCATGTCCTGGCCATCAGGGGGGACGGTACGCTCTGGGCATGGGGAGACAACTCCTCCGGTCAGCTGGGCCACGGCACCACGACTTCCCGGAACGTCCCTGTTCAGGTGGGAAGAGGCGCCGACTGGGACGTTGTCTCAGCCGGGCGGATTGCCTCCCTGGCCATCAGGACCAACGGCACGCTCTGGGCATGGGGGCAGGGCATGCTGGGAGATGGGTTATCGACCAGGGTAAGCGCTCTGCCCGTTCAGATCGGAAGCGGAGATGACTGGCTCTATGTTGACATCGGCCCGATGTATAACTTTGTCATGGCCCTTCGGGAACATGGCGCGATCTGGGCATGGGGAGAAAACAGAAGCAGCCTGCTGGGCGACCCCGGCTTGATCCAGAACAGCCTGGTCCCTATCCCTATCGGAGACGATGACGACTGGGAGATGCTTTCGGCAGGCAAAGACCACGTCACTGCAGTCAAGGCGGATGGATCGCTCTGGGCGTGGGGATGCAATATTCACGGTCAGCTGGGCGACGGGAAGGGAGGAGATCCGGAAGATGACCATCAGGTGAGCCTTCCGGAACAGATCGGCACAGACAGCGACTGGAGCTTCATCTCCAACGGAGATCAGTACAGTCTGGCCATCAAGACGGACGGATCGCTCTGGGCATGGGGGCACAACAATTACGGGCAGCTCGGCGACGGCACTCAGACCTCCCGGAATATTCCTGTCAGAGCACTCGACAGCGCCGGGTGGGAGATCGTATCCGCCGGGCGGGATCATTCTGCGGGCATCCGTAAAGACGGCACGCTCTTTACCTGGGGCGCCAACAGGCATGGGCAGCTCGGCGACGGCACCACGACACTGAAGACCTCGCCGGTACAGGTGGGCATCGGGAAACGCTGGATGGATGTAGCGACCGGGACATATTTCACCCTTGCCATCGAGCAAGGCGGCACGCTCTGGGCATGGGGGATCAACGATGTCGGGCAACTCGGCGACGGCACCCTGGAGAAAAGGCTCACGCCCGTAAAGGTACAGTAGTCCGGGGGATGTGCAGGAATTCTCGATTCCCTCATCAGATTCAGAGATCATCCCTGATCAGTACCGTCATCTCGCCGCAACCGTGAAGGCAGGCCGAGGCACTTAAGGGGTAAGCCCTGTCCCCCTCCTTACGCCCTTCTGCCCCTCCTTGTTGCCATTGAGGTGAATCCGGCGCTGACTATTAATAATGGTAGTGCAGTCGAGTGATAAGACAGGAAGCAGCCCTGCAATCAGAAGACCGGCCTTAAAAACGTGCCCTTTGTGCCGCCTTGTGCCGGTCGCGCTTCCCAATAACGCATGTCAGAAAAGGAGACCACAATGAATCCTATGAGACTGGTAACCCTGGTAATCGGTGCTCTCTTTGCAATCTTTCTGGTCATCCTGCCGGTTGCCCTCATGAGGCGCTCAGCGGCCGACCGGTCTGCCCGGCGCGTCAGAAAGCAGTTCGGCAAGGCCGCGGAGGCGCTCAAGGATTATTCGTCCGAACAGAGGGACAAGGCTCTGGACAAGGCGAAGAAATCGCTGAATGAGCTGGATTCCCGTATCGCAGACATGGAGGAGCGGCTCTTCGATACCTGGGACCAGATGGACCAAGAGGGCCGTGCCGCATACCGGAGTAACTTGGCCGGGATCAGGGATCAGCGAAACCGGATGGGTGAGTGGTTCGGCGCCATGAGCCACAGCTCTGAAGACGCCTGGGAGAACATCAAGGAGGGGTTCATCAACAGCTATCGGGATCTGAAGAGCTCCTTTGAAAAGGCGCAGAGCAAAGGCGGGAGAGAATGACGAGCATCCCTCTCCCGGAAACCCGCACACCCGGTCATGGCTTCTCCTCTCGCCCGGAAACCCTTTGCTTCGGGAAGACGGCATGAATGACCGTACGTTGTGGGCTGTCACATTCGGAGTCATTTTCACCGTGCTGTTGATCGCGGCCCCAGTCTCCTGCGCAAACCGCAGCAGCCCTGAACCATCCGAGGATGTGACGCAGGAAGTGGAAGAGGCGGCAAAGGCCATTCGGGATTACTCCATAGAACAGAGGGACGAGGCCCTCCGGCAGGGACGGGAGGCGCTGGATAACATCGATTCCTGGATCCGGAGCTTTCGGGGGCGCATCAGCAAACAGTGGGACGAGATGGAGCCCGAGGCGAGATCCCAGGCAAGGGAAACACTCAAGGCGCTTCAGAGACAGCGAAGCGAAACGGCCCGGCGGCTCGACGAGCTACGGACCAGCTCGGCAGAGGCGTGGGACGAAGTGAAGCGCGGGTTTATCCGAAGCTACGAGGATCTGCAGCGGTCATTTGAGAGAGCCGGAGAAAAGTACTGAGAGCCTGTCTCCGTAATGCCGGTTGTCGGGCCTTTTCCGTAGCGGTCCTCCTAGAAGATCCGGCCGGGGTACAAAACGGCGGACGCCTGGTGACCCGGAAGCCCCCACACGGGGCGTCCTTTCGTCAGGCACGCAAGGCCCCTGCTATGCCTGCCTCCCGGTGGCCCTGCGGATGACAGCGTCCAGGTCTTTCGTGGTAGCGGGCTTCATAAGCAGGTCCCGAACGCCCATGGCCTTGGCCTCCTGCTCGCTGATGGTCTCGCTGAAACCCGTGGAGAGGATAACCGGGATGTCCGGCCGGATGTGCAGGAGTTCTTCGGCAAGCTCTGCGCCCGTCATCTTGGGCATGGTCTGGTCGGTGATGACCACGTCGAAGGAATCCGGATCCTCGCAGAAGATATCGAGGGCATCGGGCCCGTCCTTCACTGCGTCCACCTCGTATCCCATCCGCTCCAGTGCCCGCTGCACGCTCATGAGAACAAGGCTCTCATCATCCACCAGGAGAATGCGCTGTTTTTTGTCCCCTGATTTTCCTGGTCCATCCCGATCGGATGTCCGCATCCGCACCTCACTCTTGTCGGCCACCGGCATATACACGGTAAACCGGGAACCTTTGTCCTTTTTACTTTCCACTATGATGGCGCCTCCGTGACTTTTGACTATTCCGTGCACGACAGCAAGCCCCATGCCGCTGCTCCTGCTCGTGTCCTTGGTCGAGAAAAACGGCTCGAACGCCCGCTCCACCGCCTCGTCGGTCATCCCGCCGCCGGTGTCCTTGACCGCGAGCTTAAGGTACTGCCCCGGTCGCATATCCGGCAGCTTCTGCTTATCCTCCAGGCGGGTGTTCGCCAGTCTCACTTCGATGGTTCCCGGCTTCGAGCCGATGGCCTCGGCGGCATTGGTGCCCAGGTTCATGATGACCTGGTGGATCTGGGTGGGATCGCCCATGATGGTGTCGTGGGCCGCGTTGAGATGTTCCTGGATATCGATGGTGCTGGGCAACGACATCTTGAGAAAGTGGAGGGCCTCCCGCACCAGGGGCGTCACCTCAACGGGCCGGTGCTGCTGTTCGTTCCGCCGGCTGAATGCCAGGACCTGCTTCACCAGATCCCTCTGCCGGTAGGCCGCATGGAGAACCTGGTTCAGCGGCTCGTATTCGGAAGAGTCCGGCCCGGCGTCGTTTATGAGCATCTCTGTGTTGATGATGATGGGGTAGAGGATATTGTTCAGGTCGTGGGCGATCCCGCCAGCGAGCCTGCCCAGGGCCTCGATCTTCTGCATTTGCCGGACCTGCTGCTCCAGCAGCCTCTCATGGGTCATGTCGTGCTCGATGACCACATAGTTGAGGACCCTGCCCGATTCGTCATACACACTCGAAACCGTGGACTCGAACTCGAGGTCTTCGCCGTCCTTGCGTTGCCCGGACCGCCTCCCCTTCCAGACTCCGCCGGCAGCGAGGGTGCTGTGGATATTCCGGGCCCCCTCACCGCTTAGCCGGATGAAATCCAGGGGCTTGCCCACCAGCTCGCGCGGCTCGAATCCGGTGATCCGTTCCACTGCAGAATTCACGTACTGGACCGTTCCCCCGCTGTCGGTTATGATGACCACGTCGCCGGCGTGCTCCACTGCCTTGACCAGCCGCTGGCGCTCTTTTTCCAGGGCCTTGTGGACGGTCCTGTCCACCAGGGTGAGGATGAGGCCCTCGATCTCTCCTTCCGGGCCCTTGACCGGCTGCAGGTTCCAGTCCCAGTACATGTCCTGCTGCCGGTCCAGACAGCAGGAAAACAAACTCTCGTTCGCACTGTAAGGTTCCCCGGTCTCCACGGCCCTGCGGAAGATGCGACGGGTGGCGGGATCCGGATACAGACCGAAGAAGTTCTTTCCCTCGAAAAATCCCTCTGTCCTGCCGCAGACCATACAGAAGGCCCGGTTCACCCGGATGAAGTTGAACTCCCGGTCGAGGTAGATGGTGAGGACATGGGTGTTGGCAAACATCCTCTCCAGGAGCTCGTTGGTTTCCTTTACTCTTTCCTGGGCCTTCTTCTCGGAGCTCACGTCGGTGACCACGCCCAGAAAGGCGGGAACGTCCTCTATCCGGAGAGGGGAAAAGGACACCAGGGTATGGGTCTCTTCCCCTCCCGCGCGCCGGAACACGATCTCGGCCTTTTCGGGGCGGCTCCGGTCCTCCGAGATGAGGCCGGTCAGCCTGGCCCTGCTGGACGGGCTCACGTAATCGCACAGCGACGTGCCCATCAGCCTTTGCAGAGGCGTGCCCAGCATGCTGGCGAGCTGCCGGTTGCAATAGAGAATCACACCTTCTTCGCTCACTGTGACCGTTCCTTCGCTCATCTCTTCGATGATGATCCGGTAAGGCCGGCCGGCCTCTTTCAGAGTGAACACCTGCTCGCCCTGGGCGCCCGACACCACGATCGCATCGATCTCGCCCTGCCGGATGGCATCCAGGTTTTCCCGGGCCTCATGGAGGCGCCACTTCAGATCGTCGATCTCCCTGAGCAGATCGTTTCTGGTTTTCTCACCCATGATTCTTGTTCTGCGCTGCATGATGCTTTTATCCATGAACTCCATGCATACTTCTTGCTAGCTCTTCGGCGAGATATTCATGCCTTTGAGGACCTGGTCCATGTCGGAGAGGTCCCCGACAAACTTCCTCAAGGGAAGCGGGAGCTTTTTCACCAGGGTTGGCGTCACAACAATGTCCGAGCCCTGCGTCAGTTCGGGCTGCTGGTAGATGTCGATCACCTCGAGCTCGTACCTGCCCTGGAGGTGCTCCTCGCAGATCTTCCGCAGGTTCCTGATCGCCCGGGCGGACCTGGGCGTTGACCCGGTGACGAACAGGCGCAGGACATATCGCTTTCCCTGCTTGTCTTTGAGGACTTTCTCAAATGCTTCGGTCTTACTGCTGCTGTCGTTCTTCTTTGTCATGGCTCCTCGCTTCTTCCCTTCCCGGGAGGCGGCTATACCTGACGCACATCCAGACCCACCAGCACCCGTTCGGTGTTGGAGAGGTCCCCGATGATCTTCGTGGTGGGAGGGGGAAGCTTGCGGACCAGGGTGGGCAGGGTCAGGATCTGGTCTCCCTGTGCGAGCTGCGGGTTTTCCATGAGGTCGACCACCTCGATGCGGTATTTCCCGGCCATATACTCCTCGCAGATCCTCTTGAGGTTTGCGAATGCCTGGATAGACTTGGGCGTCTGTCCTGCCACATAAAGTCTCAGCTCCCATACTACGCTGTTATTTTCCTCCTTCATGCGATCCCCTGCGATTTTCCCCCCGCTATCATTCATTCCATCCATGAAGACCATGCCTCTGTTCCCTCAAGCGTTCTGCCGCTTCACCCCGCCCGCCGGGACGAAGACTCGGGACAAAGGGCCGCCCAAGCGAGTGATCCCATTGACCAGAGACTCCATGGCAAACATGATCTTGCCCGTGCCCGAGCCGCCGGTCACCAGCGAGGCACGCCCCCTGGGCAGACCGCCCCGGGTGATCTCATCGAACCCGCTGATCCCGGTGGGAGATTTCTCCAGCCGGAGTTCCCCGGATGATTTGTCTCTACCCTGCTGCATGAGCGCCGCCTTTTTTGAATTGGATGAAGAAAAACCACATAAGGATGCAATTCAGAATACGAATTCATAGCATATTTTTATGGGAAAGCAAGCGGTATTTTCTTCCTGATTCGGTATGATTATCCACTCGTTATAGGTTTGCCGGGCTCGTGTTTTCAAGCCGTTGGCGGCAGGGAACATAGGGGGGTGATTGCATGACATTCTCGAGCCTTGCGGGGATGATCCGGAAGAACGAATACTTCCTGACCAGGGATATGGTAAAGGAAATCAGGCAGACGCTAAGGAATCCGGACCGTCATTTCAGGCTATCTGGAGTGCGCATCTGCCCGGAAGAAGGCCGTAAAGAAACAGCGTGCATGGATTCTCTGGCAGCACCCCTCGCGGGAGGGAACCCGCCCCTTAAAAACGGGCCGTTTCTCCCTGCAAGGGGGCAAGGATCTCATTTATCGTCCTCGATCCTGGGCTGGGGCCCGGGAACGATGCCTGCAATGTCAGGATCTTCCCAACCGGCAACGGGCTCCCTGCCGACCTTGTTCTCCTTGCGTTCGGTTCTCCTGGCTTCCTTGGCCAGTCTTTTTCTGCGCTTGGCCTCTTCGCGCTCCTTTTTCTTGAATGTAACAGCCGACTTGGTTGCCATACGCACCTCCCGGTACATGGTTGTGAAGAATATGCGGAGCGCCCCGCATGGAAATCGAAAAAAGGGCGTTTTATTCTTAAAAACCCCTTCGCCGCATCCGGAACAGCTCGATCGGCCTTTGGAAGCCGGCCGGAAGAGCGTCGTTCGAAAGAGAGGCTTCCCCGGTGCTCGTGCAGGGGATCGAATCATCAGATTGCCGGAGGAGCGGCGCACGGCTCCTCCGGCAATCTGTTTATTGCTTTGTCACGTTTGAAGCCTGCGGCCCCTTCTGTCCCTGTACCACTTCAAAGCTTACCTTGTCACCCTCTTCGAGTGAGCGGAAGCCCTGCTGGTTGATCGCCGTGTGATGGACGAAAATCTCCTCGCCGGTTTCGGAGGTGATAAAGCCATACCCCTTCTCCCTGTTAAACCACTTGACTGTTCCTGTAGCCATTGATCGGTACTCCTTTTGTTTCGAGCTCCGCCATACCGGAGCCCCGGTGTTGTATTTCTGAAAGACAAGTCATCTTCATGAATTCTCTACCTGGTGAGAAGCGGCATCGCTTCGAGTGTGTTCAGCAGGATTCAATCAAGACGTATTCTTGTTTCAGATGCTTCGGCCACTAACCCTATTTCACTGTCCTGTCAAGCTATATGTGTCCAGCTCTCGTCTTCTTTTACAGGGACATGGCGGTCAATGGATCGCTCACGGGCTTGATTTTGCTCGATTATCGACCACATTCTCAACCGTGTGAGAAACCGTTCCTGTTTTTTGCTCACTCTCCCCTCATGGTTCGCTTCAGGGGTCGAGAGGGGATCATTCTCTCAGAGCCGGCAGGGGGCAGGGCCGTTATCCCGCCCGGGCCGCGAGCTCCACCAGGGAAAACCATGCGTCCGCATCAGAGAACCAGCGTACCGGGACAAGCCCGGCCTGATCGAAACAGGCCATTGCCCGGTCCCTGCTGAACTTTCTGCTGATCTCGGTGAGGATGGTTTCCCCGGGTTTCAGGCAGACGCTTAAACCCGCCTCGGAGATATGCGTCCTGATCTGCAAGCGGGCCTTAAGATGCATTTCCACCTGTTCCTTGTTCGGATCGAAAAAGGCAAGATGCTCAAAGTCATCCGGCCGGAAATCCGCCCTGAGCTTGCTGTTGACGTGCCGCAGAATATTCCGGTTGAATTCCGCGGTCACCCCGCTTCGGTCATTATAGGCAGCCTCGATGATGCCCGGCGGCTTGAGCATGTCGATGCCCAGCAGCATCCGGTCCCGGCCGTTCATGCTCCTGGCGAATCCCTTCAGCAGATCAACGCCCTGCTCGTGGGTGAAATTTCCAAACGTGCCTCCCAAAAACGCAATGAGCTTGGGCCCATCCGGCAAGTGCCTGATACCGCGGGTAAAATCTGCAGCCACAGCATTGATGGAGAGCCAGGGAAAATCGCTCAAGAGCCGGTGGGCGGACCTGAGCAGGCTGGTCTCACTGATGTCCACCGGAACGTATCGCACCTGGCTCGCGCCCTGTCTACTCAAGCCCTTGAGAAGGCTTCTGATTTTAAGGTCCGAACCGCTTCCGATCTCCACGAGGCTTCCTTCTCCTTTGGTGAAGAACTCCATGATCCGGTGCGCGTTTCTTTCCAGGATCTCAAGCTCGGTGCGGGTGAGGTAGTACTCGGGAAGCGTGCAGATCCTGTCGAAAAGCGAGGATCCATAGGCATCGTAAAGATACTTGCTCGGGATGGATTTCACGCTCCCGGTCATACCGCTCAGCACATCCCCGGCCATCTCCTGCAGAAAGTCCGTGCCCATGCAGCTGGAAGCACTCGGAGGCCTTCCCTTGCAACAGCTCTCAGGCCCCTTGAGACCGGACGGTTTACATGGGGTATCAAAAACCTGCTGAGGGTCGATTTTTCTCATGAATATCGTCCTTTCCCTGCCGCTGGAAAACCTAGCGGCAGGATACAAAACGCACCATATTCTGTGAATCGCGCATGATCCCTCCCAACTCGGCGAGCACCCTTTCGATGTGGCTGCGGGTGTTTTCCAGGCCCAGGGAAAAGCGGAGGGCGCAGTGAGCCTGCTCCTCGGTGAGCCCCATGGCCCTCAGGGCATAAGAGGGCCCGGAATTGCCCGAGCGGCATGCAGACCCCGACGACAGCGAGACGCCCCTGGCATCGAGCGCGATGACCAGGGATTCGCCCCGGATTCCCGGCAGGGTTACGTTCAGGGTATTGGGGAGGCAATATTCGGGGTGGCCGTTGACCCAAACCCCGGGAACCAGGCTCATGAGCCCCTCCTTCAGGGCATCCCTGAGCGGACGCACCCGGCTCTCCATCTCGGGCAGCCTCTTCTGGGCCAGTTCGGCTGCCTTTCCCAGCCCGACGATGCCCGCAGTGTTCTCCGTACCCGCCCTCAGGCCGTTCTCCTGGGCTCCTCCATGGACGAGCGGCTCCAGGGACCGGCTTGAGCGCACATACAACGCTCCGACTCCTTTGGGACCGCGAAACTTGTGCGCAGACAGGCTCAGAAGATCCACCCCGAGGCTCTCGACCTTCAATTCAATCCGTCCGGCTGCCTGGACTGCATCCGTGTGGAAGAGCACCCCTTTTTCCCGTGCCGCAGCAGCGAGTTCCCTGACCGACTGAATTGTGCCGGTCTCGTTGTTTGCGGTCATGATGCTCACGAGAAAGGTGTCCGGGGTGATGGCCCGGCTCAGCTCATCGGCGTTTACCCTGCCCGAGCTGTCAACGGGCAGATATGTTACCCGGTATCCCTGCCTTTCAAGCCAGCGGCATGCCTGGAGCACCGAAGGATGCTCTACGGATGAGGTGATGAGATGCCCTTTTCTGCTCCCGCGGGCAAAGGCCGCCCCTTTGATCGCCAGATTGTTGGCCTCGCTCCCGCTTCCGGTGAACACAATCCGGCGGGCCGTGCATCCCAGGAATCCGGCTACCTTCCGTCGGGCGTTCTCGACAGCGGCCCGGGCGGATCGTCCATTGCCGTGAATGGCAGCGGCATTCCCGGAGAGGCTCCTGAGCGCGAGGTCCATCTCTTTGCACACCTCCTCATCAGGGACGGTTGTTGCGTTGTTATCCAGATAGATCCGCTCCCCGGGCTCAGGCACGATCCCGGCCCGTTCGGAGGGAGCCTGCAGCGTGGGCTCACCGGTATCGATCATGCATCTCTTTCCGGTCTCGTCCGCCTTCTCGACCTCGCACAGGAGCGACTTGAAGATGGGAAAGCCCGAGATGGGATCATACCTGAGGTCTGTCAGCTCGTTGATGTTGCAGCGCTGCCAGGCAGCCGGCCCCAGCGGGCCTCCGCCGCCCATGTTTGCGTCCACTGCCCCTTGCACGATGTCCGGGGTGACAACGGCCCGCATGCGAACACTTCCGCGCGGGTTTTTGAGCACGACTGCATCCCCGTGCCGGATCCCGCGCTCAGAGGCGTCGTGCGTATTGATCATCACTGTGGGTTCGGGCCTCTGCTTGACCAGGCCGGGGATATGATGGTGCTGGCTGCGGAAATCCGTGCTCACCCGGGCGCCCGAGTTGAATACCAGGGGATAGCGTCGCGCAAGCTCAGGGCTCGCCATAGGCCCTTCCGCAGGCTCGGTGTAGACCGGAAGCGGGTCATAGCCATGCTCGGCCAGGATGGTGGACGCAATCTCGAACCTGCCCGAGGGCGTGTCGAAGCCCGGTTTCCCGTCCCTTCTCAAATGCCCCTTTTCCCACTTCCGGTACTCCATCAGGGAAGTATCTATCCGTACTTCTCCACCCGCGGCCCGGACATCCTCCAAGGTAAAGGGAGAGCATGCAAGCGCGTGCCGCAGCAGCTCGTCCTCGTTCTGCGGATAGAGGTGCCCGTAGCCCAGCTCGTCCGCAAGGCGAGCGAGGATGAAGAAGGCGTTGCGGGACTGCCCCACGGGCTTGATCACCTGTTCCCTGATCCGGAAAAGCGATCCGTAGCGCATGTATGACTCGATTTCATACCAGGTTGCCGCTGGCAGCACGATGTCCGCGTAGGCGCAGTCGGCGGTCATGTTGACATCAATGCAGACCAGGAAGTCCAGGGACCCAAGGGTCCTGCGCCACAGATCGGGCTGGGGCCAGGAGGTGATGAGAGAGGTCCCCAGGATGATCAGTGAGCAGATGCGGTAGGGGTTGCCCTTCAGCACTGACTCGGGCAGGGCATTGGCGTGCGACTCGCCCCGGTAGGCGCTGTAGACCGGAAAGGTGTCCAGCCCCAGAGCCCTGCCCGGATCCGGGTTCTCCACGAGCCCCTGCCGGTTGACCGGAAACTGGTCTGCGGGCATGGAAAAGCACCTGCCTCCCGGCACATCCAGCTGGCCCGCCAGGGCCCAGAGCGCCATGACGGCGCGGATGGCCTGGACCCCGCTGTCGCTGTACTCCAGGCCCGTGTACATGACCGGGCACGCTCCCCGGGCCCCGGCGATCCTCTCTGCAAGGTAGTGCTGGATCTCCCGCCCTACCCCGGTGATGTTCTCGACCGCCTCCGGCCTGAAATGCCCGGCATACCGCGTAAACTCGTCGAACCCGAGAGTCCAGTCACAGACAAAGGCCTCGTCCACGAGTTCTTTTTCGATAAGGATACGGCAGAGGCTCAAGGCCAGGGCCCCGTCGGTGCCCGGTCGAATGGGGATCCAGCTCGCCCCCGGGAGCTTTGCGGTCAGGGTCCTGCGGGGGTCGATCACCACCACCTCGGCCCCACGCAGAGCGGCCTTCCGGATCCGCTCGAAGTCCAGGGGAGGGCAGTCCGTGGCCGGGTTCGCGCCCCAGACCACGATCACCTCGGCGTTTTCGATGTCGGAAAACATGTCGATATGCATGCCTCCCATGGTCACATGCGGGGCGATCATGGCATACGATACATAGCACAGGGCGCCCACGCCCATGGTGTTGGGAGATCCGAAGGGAAAGAGCACGCTCGATGCGGAAGACACAGCCACGCCGGCGGGCTGGAACACATCGCACATGGCCAGCTCGAAGCTGCCGCGTCCCGTATAGATGGCCGCAGCCTCCGGGCCTGACTCTGCCTTGATGGCCTGCAGACGCCGTGTGATTTCCTCATAGGCATCATCCCACGAAACAGCCTCGAACTCATAGGCGCCCTTAGGCCCTGTCCGCCTCAGAGGAGTGGCGAGCCGCTCTTTTGCATAAACAATCTCCGCCGAGTGCTCCCCTAAGGGGCAGATCATTCCCAGCGGGGAAGAATCATCGGCCCTGACCGCGGCAATCCGCCCCTTTTTGTCATACGATACGATCACCCAGCACCCGGCAGGGCAGATTCCGCAGATAGCTCTGCGTTCGTTCTGCATCATGGAAGGCGCGTCAGCCCTTAAGCCTGTACCTCCTCTGGCGAGGCCCCTGATCTGGCGGGCCGGATGCAGGTGATCCAAGACCGGATCGATCACCTGGGCATCAGGGTTACCAGAGCTTCCGTATTCCAACGCCTGATCAGAAGGATATTCCTTGACAAAGGTCGGGGGAAGATCAGTCTACCTGGGCCCGGCGGAGGTATCTTTTCTATGCGGGCTGCTCCACCATGAACCCGATCTTGAGCGTCACCTGATAATAAGACACCTTGTGGTTTTCGATATAGCCCCGCATCTCGGCAACCTCGAACCAGCGCATGTGCCTGACGGCCTCTCCTGTCCGCTCCAGCGCGTTGCCGATCGCTTCTTCCATGCTGTTTTTGGATGTGCCCACAACCTCTAGCTTCTTATAGACCTGATCCATTCACTCGCCTCCTGTGTCATGTATTTGTCAAACAATGTCCTTCTCCCTGGTCTGGCGAAGCGGGCCAGGCTCCGGGGCGGGTTCTGGTGTGCAGATACCCGTCTCTTTTTCCCCAGCTCCCGGAAGGCATCTCGGGGGGCAAGACAGTACGGACACTCCATGAGCGGGTCATCGCCCTGCTGCACGTCGCCGCACAGAGGGCACTTCCATGCACGTGATACTTCTCCGTATCCCTTATATCCTTCGTTCTCGTACAGCCACTTCAGAACCGGCACGATATCTCCTTTCCCTGCATCTTGAGTGTTCCATCTAGGCGAAACAACAGTGCTTTTTGCTTTTGGTGAGAGAACCCCTCTCTCCTCATGCAGGCCGGTGCCCCCGCCGTTTTTTTGCACGGGTGCAGATTTTCGGCCCCTTATCAACGGGAATGAAACGTGTTTTTTCATCAGAACAAGGTGCTCCGGTATACTCAAGATGAACTCTACAAGTAATACAAGTAATGATAGAGAATCCGGAGAGCAAATCAAGGCAGGCCCGAGGGTTGCCTGAGAGGGGTTTCCTCAAGACGCCTCGGATCGGGTGGGAGCTGCGACATCCCGGTATTGACACATATGCCCAGTCCGTGCAATATCTTCCAAGATATTCCACAAAGGGGCCTTTTAAAATGGGGTTTGGTGAAGTGAAAGGCAATATGAAGCTCATCGGCATCGCCATCGGCGTGGTGCTGCTTGTCATCTTTCTGCTGCAGAACTTCGAGATGACCTCGTTTCAGTTCCTCGTCTTCACGCTCTTTGTGGCGCCCAAATGGCTCGTTCTCACCGTGACCTTCCTCCTGGGATTTGTCCTCGGCTACCTCTATGCCAAAAAAAAGGTCTGGACCGAGGCGAAAAAGACCGAGCCCCTCGTATAGCGGCCTGCGCTGTCAGCACCACGGTCTTCTGCCATGGCGCCAGGACGGATTCCCCCATGGGTTGTCCCGCCCTGGATATCGGAGATATCTCCCGTGACCTGGTAATACTGCCACGCGTTATAGGCGGCCGCGATGCTGATGTGCCGCTGGAGATGCGCGCATCATCGGGGTCTATGTCGGAAGAGGATTCACATGCGCTCGATGATCGCGCGGGCGAAACCGGAGCATGTGAGCAGGGTGGCGCCCTTCATCTGGCGCTCGAGGTCATAGGTGACCTGTTTGTCCGAGATGGCCCGGGCAATGCCCTTTCTGATCAGATCCGCAGCTTCCCTCCAGCCGAGGTAGTCGAACATCATGGCGCCCGAGAGGATCAGCGAGCCGGGATTGACCTTGTCCAGCCCCGCATACTTGGGCGCCGTACCGTGAGTGGCCTCGAAGACCGCGGTGGGAATGCCGATATTGGCGCCCGGCGCCATGCCGAGCCCGCCCACCTGGGCTGCCAGCGCGTCGGAGATGAAATCGCCGATCAGGTTCGGGACCGCGAGCACGCTGTACTCAGAAGGCCTTAAGAGCACCTGCTGGAACATGGAGTCCGCGATCCGGTCATTCACGAGGATCTTGCCCTCGGGAAGCCTGCCGCTGTGGGTGTTCCACAACTCGTCTTCAGTGATCGCCACATCCCCGAACTCGCCTTTCACCAGCTGATACCCCCAGTCTCGGAAGGCGCCCTCGGTGAACTTCATGATATTGCCCTTGTGCACCAGGGTCACGACCTTGCTGCCGTTTGCCAGGGCGTGCTCCACGGCCATCTTCACCAGACGTCTGGTGCCGGTCATGGAGATGGGCTTGATACCGATGCCCGAGTCTGTGCGGATAGAGGTGCCCATGGTGTTGTTGAGAAAATCGATGACCTTGCCCGCCTCCTGAGTGCCCTCGCGCCATTCGATCCCGGCGTAGACGTCTTCGGTGTTTTCCCGGAACACCGTGATATCCACGAGCTCGGGCTTCTTCACCGGGGAGGGGGTCCCCTGGTAATATCTCACGGGTCTCACGCAGGCGAACAGGTCCAGGACCTGCCGCAGGGTCACGTTGAGGGAGCGTATTCCGCCGCCCACGGGTGTGGTGAGCGGGCCCTTGATGCTCACAATATATTCCTTGAGCGCATCAACTGTCTCATCGGGCAGGTAGCTGCCCACTGTGTCCCAGGCCTTCTGCCCTGCCAGGACCTCTTCCCACGCGATGCGCCTCTTGCCTTTATAGGCCTTGTTCACGGCCTCGTCGAATACAAGCTTCGATGCCTTCCAGATGTCGGGACCCGTGCCGTCGCCCTCGATGAAGGGGATAACCGGATCATGGGGGACATGGAGCTTTCCTTGAGAAAACGTTATCTTCGTGCCTTCAGCCATTCCTTCTCCTCTGCATTTGCTGTTATTGCGCCCCGCCCCGGGTGATCCGGTGGACCTCTTCCCACAACAGGTGCTGATACTTCTGCAGGTCCCGGGCGCTCATCCGCATACCTTTCGATTCATACACGCTCTGGATGACCTTCACCACGTCCTCGAACCGGATGTCGAGGCCCAGGACGCCCACCATCTCGTCATGGTCGTCGGTGATGGGAGCAGAGACGGTGATGATCAGCGCCCGAGTGATCCGCGAGGTGCACACCCCGCTCACGTAGAGCTTGCCCTCTTCGATGGTCTTGATGAACCACTCGCGGTCCGAGCAGTCCTCGTTCTCGCGCATCATGTGCCGGAACTGCCCGCGGTATTCCGGCTGCGTGATGTTCTGTGTGATCTTGACGCCGTTCATGTCCGTGACATAGGCGAACTGGATGAAGGGAAACTCCTTGATGAACTCCGTGATCACGGGCTCCTGCCGTCTGGGGTCCATGCTGCGGATGTCGGCATTGTTCATGAGCTCCACGATGAGCCGGCTCGCGTACTCGCGCGACTCAAACTTGATGAGATCGAACCCGGATAGGAAGAGCTGCGGGATAAAGCGCATGGCGAGCTTCTCCAGCTCTTCGTCGGATATGGAGGTGACCCTGCCGTCTTCGTACTCCCTGAGGACGTGCTGATGGATGCGCGAGATGCCGGGATGACGCTTGTCCACGCCGTCCGGAGGGGAGAGCTTGAAGTGACGGTTGACCCAGTGGGCGATGCCCGCCTTGCCGGACTTGTCCGTGATGGCGATCTCGATGGGCCTGCCCAGAAGGGCGCGGGTGTCGAAGATGTTGTAGATCTCCTCGTTCTTGACCAGCCCGTCGGCGTGAATGCCGGCCCGGGTGACATTGAAGTTCTCGCCTACAAAGGGATAGTTGGGGGGAACCGTGAAGCTGAACTCGGCATTGACATACTCGGCCATCTCGGTGATGGCCCGGGTGTTGATGCTGTGGTCGTGTCCCCTGAGCGAGAGGTACTCGATGACCATGGCCTCCACGGGGGTGTTGCCGGTGCGCTCGCCGAATCCCAGGATGGCGCCGTTCACTCCGCCGCACCCGTAGAGCCACGCCGTGGTCGCGTTGGTGAGCACCTTGTGGAAGTCGTTGTGCCCGTGCCACTCCAGCAGGTGCGAGGGCACGCCCGCATCGTCGATCATGGCGCGCACCAGCTTGTCCACCGCCCGGGGCAGGGCCGCGCCCGGAAACGACACTCCAAAACCCAGCGTGTCGCAGAGCCGGACCTTGATGTCGATCCCGCTCTCCTCTTTCAGCCTCATGAGCTCCCGGGCAAAGGGGATGCAGAACCCGTAGATGTCGGCCCGGGTGATGTCCTCGAAGTGGCACCTTGGCACGATATCCAAGGAAAGGGCCTCCTTGACGATCCCCAGATACTCGTCCATGACCTTTCTCCGGTCCGAGCCCAGCTTCAGGAAGATATGATAGTCGGATACGGACGTGAGCATGCCGGTCTCACGGATGCCCATCTCGCGCACGAGCTTTAAGTCTTCCTTGCTGGCCCGGATCCACGAGGTCACCTCCGGGAACTCATAGCCCTTTTCCAGGCATTTCTCCACGGCGGCCCGGTCCTTGCGGGAGTAGAGGAAAAACTCGGATGCCCGGATCAGCCCATTTTCTCCGCCGATGAGGTGGAGAAAATCATAGAGGCGCTCGATCTGCTCGACGCTGAAGGGCGTCATGGACTGCTGCCCGTCGCGGAAGGTGGTGTCGGTGATAAAGATGTCGTCCGCCGGCTGGATGGGGATCAGCCGCATGTCGAAGTCGATCTTGGGGATCTCGGTATAGGGAAAGATCGACCGGAAAAAGTTGCCGTGGTCGATGTCCTTGATCCCGGTCTCGAAATTCCGGCCAGGTGTATAGTAGAAGAGCTTCTTGCTCTCGTCCCACCTGGCCACCCTACTTGTTCCTCCTGGGAAGGTACGCCTCCTTGGGGATCTTTTCGGGTTCCGGGGCGCCTGCCTCCCGGCGGGCCTCAATGATCTCCTCCATGGTGATGTCCCGCGGGATCCGCAAGTCCTGCCCCACGTAGACCAGCTTGGGGTCTTTGATCTGATCGCGATTCGCCTTGTAGATGAGCGGCCACATGTACGAATCGTTGTAGATCTCGTGCCGGGCCGCGATGCTGGGCAGGGTATCGCTCTTCTTCACCACGTAAATGGTTGGATAGACCTCGAAGATGTCGGTCTGCGACTGCTTCTGAATCTCCTCGCGCCTCTGGGCGATCTCCTTGCCGAGCTCCTCCAGGCGCTTCTGCTTCTCGTGGACCGTTATCTCCTGAACCTTGAGCACCTTTTGGCTGAACTGCTGTTCCAGGACCGAGAGCACCTTGGGCTCGCAGTCCAGATAGGCGTTCTGCATCTTCAGATACAGGGTCAGGGCCTCAAAAGCTTCTTTCGGTGCATACACGAACCCGGATATCTCAACGACCTTTCCCAGCTCGGCAAGAGTCCGGTGCATGATGACGCGGCTCTGCTCGTCAACCTCCCTGAAATGTCTGCTGGCCTGGACAAAGGCGTTGCGCGCCTCTTCGTCATCCCCTCCGGCCTTGGCCTTCAGGCCCGTCTCCATGCTCTCGAGCCCTTGTTCAAGGGGGGTCTTCCCCGCGGCCACGGTATCCGGCCCATCGGTGATGTCCGGCGGGGGCTTCGAGGCGCACCCCAGCAGAAACGACAGGACCATGAAAGCAACGCCGAGCCTTTTCATCAGCCCTCCTTCCGGTACTTCAGCCCGAGCTCCGCGAGCTGGGCCGGACTCACTTCTGATGGGGCGTCCGTCATAATGCAGTACGCCTTCTGGGTCTTGGGAAAGGCGATGACGTCTCGAATGCTCGCGGCGCGGGTGAGAATCATGATGAGCCGGTCAAACCCGAAGGCAATGCCGCCATGAGGGGGAGCGCCGTACTGCAGGGCGTCCAGCAGGAACCCGAACTTGGTTCCCGCCTCTTCCTCGCCCAGCCCGATGGCCTCGAAAACCCTTTTCTGGACCTCGGGGGCGTGGATACGGATGCTCCCGCCTCCCACCTCGGAGCCGTTGATCACCATGTCATAGGCCTGGGACCGCACCTTCCCGGGATCACTCTGGAGCAGAGGGAGGTCCTCCGCCACAGGCGCAGTGAACGGGTGGTGGACCGAGACCAGCCGTTTGTCCTCCTCGCTCCACTGGAGCAGCGGGAAATCGGTCACCCACAGGGCGGCGAAGGCATCGGGATTGATAAGGCCGAGACGCTGCGCCACGTGGGTCCTCAGAGCGCTCAGGCTCGCGTTGGCCGTGTCTTTCGGGGCGGCGATGATCAGGGCGAGATCGCCCGGGCCCATGCCGAGTCGCCCGGCCAGGGCGTCGAGCCGGTCGGGCTGAAGAAACTTGGTCAGGGGAGATTTCCAGCCATCCGCTTCCAGTCTTGCCCAGAGCACGCCCTTTGCTCCGAAGTCGGCCGCCACATCGCCGAACGAGTCGAGGTCCTTTCGGCTGAACCCGTGGGGGCCCTTGACTGCAAAGGCCTTGATCGTCCCGCCCTCTGCAAGGGTGGAGGAAAACACTCGGAAGTCGGCCCCGGCTACGAGGTCGGATATGGTTTGCAGCTTCATGCCGAACCGGGTGTCCGGCCTGTCCGTGCCGTAGTCCTCCATGGCCTCGTCATAGGTCATGCGCCTCAAGGGCCTGGGCAGCTCGACGCCTATGGTCTCCTGGAAGAGGTTCGCGATCATGCCTTCGGTGATGTCCAGGATATCGTCCATCCCCACGAACGACATCTCGATGTCGATCTGGGTGAACTCGGGCTGCCGGTCGGCCCGCAGATCCTCGTCCCGGAAGCACTTGACGATCTGGTAATACCGGTCAAAGCCCGCGACCATGAGGAGCTGTTTGAAGAGCTGGGGCGACTGGGGCAGCGCATAGCACTTGCCCGGGAAGATCCGGCTTGGCACCAGATAGTCCCTGGCCCCTTCAGGGGTGCTCTTGGTGAGGACCGGGGTTTCCACGTCGATGAACCCTTTTGCGTCCAGATATCTCCTCACGCTTGCCCCCGCCTTGTGCCTGAGGATGATATTGCGCTGGAGCGACGGCCTCCGCAGGTCCAGATAGCGGTATTTGAGCCTCAGCGCGTCGCTTGCCTCCACCCCGTCTTCCAGCACGTAAGGGGGGGTCCCGGCCTCGTTGAGGACCTGGATCTCCTTCACCGCGATCTCCACGTTTCCGGTGGGCATGGCCTGATTGCGCATGTCCTCGGGCCGCATCCGCACCTCGCCCGTAAGTGCGATGCAATACTCGGGTTTAAGGGTATGGCCCGTGGCATGCGCCTGGGGGTCGGTCTCGGGATTGACCACGGCCTGGACGATGCCGGTGCGGTCGCGGAGATCGATGAAGATGAGCCCCCCCAGATCTCTGCGTTTCTGGACCCATCCTGTCAGCACCACGGTGCTGCCCTCGGGGGCTTGCGTCACTTCCGCGTTATAGTGGGTTCTTTTCATTTCGCGCATGGCGGCCTTCACCGGTTTTCTCCTTTTCTCTCCTTGAGAAGCGTGTGTATCTTTTCCCGCGCACTGCTGCACGGAACCTGAACCTGCGAAGAGGTTTCCAGGTTCTTGATAGTTACCAGGGACTTCTCCAGCTCGTCCTGGCCGATGATCGCGCAGAAGGGGTATCCTGACTTGCCGGCACGCCGCATCTGGGCCTTGAAGCTCTTCTCCGGAACCGCCTGGGCCGGGATACCTGCAGAGCGGAGCTCAGTGAGCAGCCCCACGGCGGCAGTCTTCACCCTCTCATCTCCCTGGGCCACCACGAAGCATCCTCCTTCCCGGGCTTCCCTCTCTTCCAGAAGCAGGATGACCCGCTCCACCCCGAAGGCGAAACCGATTCCAGGGGTGTCCGGGCCGCCCAGGACCTTCACGAGGTTGTCGTACCTCCCGCCCCCGGCAATGGCATTCTGCGAGCCGAGGCCCTTGGCCGTGA
>Ga0172382_10003072_pt1 | contig 26838 bp, 47 predicted proteins | sample Leawel138RmetaG_FD_122245 | JGI IMG/M metagenome (GOLD analysis project Ga0172382, IMG submission 122245) | Leachate microbial communities from a municipal landfill in Southern Ontario, Canada - Leachate well 138R metaG | ecosystem: Engineered > Solid waste > Landfill > Unclassified | place...
ACAAGAGAGCCAAGGAACTTTTGACGATTCAACGATACATATCTAGCAGGAGCTTGCGCTCCAACCCCGATAGAGGTATCTCCCCGTCCGTGACTTTCCGGCGTCCCACCGGTAGTTGGTCTCAATAGGTAGAATTATGGAACTTGGCTTTCGTTCCATGAGATATTATTTAGTCGATCCGTATCCGACAAACTAAAGATTTGCCGGTTTTGGATCACGTCCTTGTATAAGCGCCACGATCCGTTTAGCAAACGGTCTTGAGCACCAAGCTCAATTCTCACTTCCGATAGAAATTGGGATTATTTCTTATGGCGTTACTCCGATCAGCTAATTTACCAAACGCAGTAGGACTTTCAAGATAGGGTTCCAGTTTAGAGGTGGCTGCCGTAAATTCGTTGTCTGAAATCTTCCCCTCTTGATGGGCCTTTAGAAGTTTGTTTAATTGCATTGATGCCGCGCGGGGAGACATATAGGTTGTTCTAAAAGATTCAAAGGTAGGAAGGGCCATATTTTTCTCCTAAATTGTGGCGGTGCTCAGAAGAATCGAACTCCACACGGGGTTAACCGTGCCACCCGCTTTCGAGGCGGAGTCCTGCGACCAACAGGAATTGAACACCCTGATCTATTTACATCGAATCAAGAATCTTCGTGCTTGAAATTTGTTCTCTCTACCCCAAGCATCACGTGCCGCAATCCAGGTAGCCAAATCTTGCTCTTGAGGGTCGTACCAAATCACTTTCTTGAAATTCATGTCGGCAAAACCAACTTGGTAACCCTCGCGGGCCGCTCTTGTCATTTGAGTAATCCAGAAGGCTTTACCCCAATGAGTTTGAAGAGAATCGGACATAATGGTCCCATATTTCGGAAGCAGGTAGCCAAAGAACATCTTCCGGGTTAGATCAACAGCAGCGACTGAATTCATATCTCTCCAGAGCTTCACCTGGGTGACATACTGCCCGTGCTTGCCAAAGTTGTTTCGCTTAAAGTTGACCAGATATTCCACTTTACCGGAAGTCTTGTTGATCAGGACCAGATTTCCTGCCGCGTCATTTTCTGTGCGAAACAGGATTGTCTGCGGAGTATCGTGAAAGACCTCTTTTTGCTTCTTGAGGAACTCAACAGCTTTTGCTTTGTTCTTGACCTCGTTTCCAAGATTGAAGTCCACATCATCGACCAGAGCCGGTGATTCCCAAAGTAGGTCGCCCGATCTTCCTATCATATCTTGGGTAAATTCACTGAATGTTTGTCTCATGGCTTTTCCTTGAATTTTGGTGCCGATGACAAGAGTCGAACTCGCAACCTTCTCCTTACGAGGGAGCTGCTCTGCCATTTGAGCTACATCGGCAAGATGCCCCTAGGTCTCGAACCTGGATTTCATGGGCCAGAGCCATGCGTCCTACCGATTAGACGAAGGGGCAAATGTGAAGGCGGGACCTACGTGATCACCAAAAGATTTTTTGAAGGAAGATCCTTTGCCTTCAGATATTTCACCGAGATTGCACTTTGGCATATGCCTCTTGAGCAATCTCAACTTCCTTCTCCTTGGTCTTGCCGAGGATCAGAAGTAGTAGGGTCGAGAACAGGCCGAACAGGAAGCCTCCAAAGGCCCATCCAACGGCATTCCGACCACGCAGATCGGCAAGATAGTAGTTGAGCCAAGCTACAAGGCCGGCCACAGCAAGCATTACGAGAATTTCCATTTTCACTCTCCGTTTGATACATTACAAGATTCAGTCCAAAGTGCCCAAGCACCAGCCGCGCACAACGCGATAGCGGATCCCAATAGGATCCCAGGAAGCACCACCATGTAGGCAATGCCCAAGATCAAGCTCAGGCCAAAAGACGGTTGCGGCTTGACAATGCTGAATGAAATTGCCGAGCAGAGGAACCACCAGGCAATGACCATCCAAGTTACAGCTTCAAGTTCCATTCAAACTTCTCCGCAAAAGTTTTGTGCCCCACCCCGGACTCGAACCGGGAACATCCGCATTTTGAGTGCGGCGACTCTACCAATTGGCCTAGCAGGGCAAAAGAATATGACGGAACCTATTTGACCATGCGAAAAGTGTTTTGAAGGAAGGCTCTTTGTCACAATAACTCAATAATAAACATCAACTCCTTGAATATCCCGATCAAGGGCTAATGGAATTAACCATTTCAGATCGGAGACCACGGTCAACTCGTGAAGCTCACCAACCGAATACCATCCGACCGGTTCTTCCGGGCCTTCTGGATTGGTCACAGACTCGAATTTGTTTGTCCAGGTCCTGAAGTAATGGACGATATAATCCTCACCAGTATCATAGTTGGTTCCCTTGACTGTACAAAATCTTTCCCAACCGATCCAGTAAATTCCAGTTTCTTCCTGAAATTCCCTGGTCATTGCTACCATCCGATGTTCTGGCCAATCCACATGTCCGCCAATGGCATTCAGCTTGCCGCGGACACCCTCGGGTCCCTTGGTCTTCGACTTATGAATTAGAAGAACCATGATATCGGCAGTTACGGGATCTTCCGCGAACATAAAACCAGCGACATATTCTTTCATGAATTCAGTCCCGCGTCCATATCAATGATTTCATTTTTCCTTTGTAGGTTAATCATAACTCAAGAACATCTAGATGTCAACCCGAAAACTTCAAGAGCGACCAGAGGGAATCGAGCCCTCGCCTCCTGCTTGGCAAGCAGGTGCACTGCCATTATGCGATGGTCGCGTGGTGCCGCCGGTGGGACTCGAATCCACAACACATGCGCTCTCGACGCATGAAGTCTACCAATTGCTTCACGTCGGCAAAATTTGTAGCCCTGGTCGGACTCGAGTCCGACATACACCTCATTTTGAGTGAGATAGGAATACCAATTTCCATCACAGGGCCGAAATTAGACGTAAACAGCCTTGATAAGGCTGTTCTTTGGAAGAGATCAAACTTCCCGAACACTCGTGTAACTACCATGGTGCACCATCTAAACCGTTATATTCCGTGGAGCCTATCGGGGTCGAACCGATCACCTCAAGCTTGCAAAACTTGCGCTCTCCCTACCATGAGCTAAGGCCCCGAAATTGACAATGCAAGGAGACCGGCGACAGGCCAAAATCCCATCTCGTATTGTCAAAGTTTGATCCCGTTCCTGCTTCTATGCCGTTCGGCGATGAAGACCTGCTCATCGTCTTACAAAAGGCTCCACAGGCATCACATCGGTGGATGATCATGCCTAGACTTCGGTGCGGCCCTAGGACGAATCCCGCACTTCTCATTCTATTTGGTCAGGGTGGTGGGGCTCAAACCCACGACTTCCGGGCTCCAAAGCCGGCACTCTATCAACTGAGCTACACCCTGAAATTTTCATTTTCGTCTCCCAGGAGGGATTTGAACCCCCGATCTCCTCCTTCCGAGGGAGGCAGCTTGACCAGACTTGCCCACTGAGAGAAATGGGAGGGAGATGTCTCTGAAGCATTTCATCTCCTTCCTTTCAACCTGTGCCAGTCTCAACTTATCTTCCTAGTGTGGAAGTCGCGCCGATCAGGCAGCACGGTCTTAGAGTGACTTCTATGGTTCACCCACTGTCAAACTTCATCCGTATTACTATTCCAATACGAATATTCTTTCACGATGATCATCGGTTCTTTGAAGTCCACGTTGAAGACTTCTACCCGATCATACTAAATCACCAACTTGTTACAACGCACTTCCAGAAACGGCGAGACTTCATCGCTATGTGAAAATCTTACGACAGAATCCACGGGGAACTCAACAGTCTCTGGATATTGATCAGGAAAATTCATGGTTGTTTCCTTTCAAAAATTTGGCACCCCCGACAGGACTCAAACCTGTAACCCAGAGATTAGAAATCTCTTGCTCTATTCAATTGAGCTACGGAGGCAAAACTCGGCGCCACGCAATAAAGGTAAAATTGCTGCGCCGTGTCGGGGTTGATGAGACATGCTATACTCGCGCACTAACCGACTAATCGCAACACATTGGTGATAGTGGTATCACTGGGCGTGTCAACCCATTTCCTTACTTCATGTATCATAGAAGAAACATTGAAGATCCAGGCCGGTGAGGTATCTGCCCCGCAAGGCGAGGTTGCCCATTCTCCGCTTACACCTTGGCCAAAGGCGCCCACGCGACACGTCTGCCGATCGAGGCTTTCCTTACCTGGAAACTTCAAATTCTGGTCGGTCCCAAGGGAATCGAACCCTATTCTCGGGTGCTTCAAACCCGCGTGGTCACCAGTTCCACCAAAGACCGAATATTGAGTTGCGAGAGGTTGGATTTGCACCAACGACCTCCAGAATATGAGTCTGGCGAGCTAACTCCTGCTCCACTCCGCAGACCTCCCGGGGCGACTTGAACGCCCAACCTCTGGCTCCGCAAGCCAGTGCTCTATTCCAGTTGAGCTACGGAAGGGGAAATTTCAGATTTTCTTGATCCGGTCGAGGACATATCTCACATCATAGAAACTGCCCTCAAGTTTCCACACTTTCATCAGCAAATCGTGATTAATCTTGATCCAGTCATAGATGTCTTCCAACGTGGAAGTTTTCAAATTTGCACGATTCTGTCCGATAACTCTTGGTTCATGAGAAACCGTGATGATAGTGTATTCAGAATTCCCGGGATGGCCAGCATAGACCTTGATTCTCGGCCCGTGTCTGGAACCTTTCCCGTGTGAGATGTAGATTACCTTGTCCACGCCAGTGATATCCGACGAGACATTTCCCATTTCATCCAGAACTTCGGCTCTCATAGCCTGTTCAAGAAGAAAATCTCGAAATGGTATCATGGTGGAATCTCCGATCAATTGAGAGCGGATAGTGGGGATCGCAATTATACAGTTTCCTGCTCATCGGTTCCACGATACGAAAGAGCCATATCACTTCCGCGACTGTAATCGGGTAATTTCTCCGATGATGTCCTCTACTCATTGAGAACTTCGAGCGACCGGCGGGGATCGAACCCGCGGAACCTATTCGCCTCTTGCTTGGAAGGCAAGTGCTCTACCACTGAGCTACGGTCGCATGGTTAACTTTGTTTGGCAGGGGCACCAGGAATCAAACCCGGACCAGGAGGGTTGGAAGCTCCTGTGCTATCACTACACCATACCCCTCAAAAGTTCTGTCTCGTGCCTCTCGGCAGTCTCGATCTAAGGTCGTCTCTACATTGACTAATATGACGTTTCGGATGTCATATTGGTTGTATCTCATAACATACAACAGCGATCCTACTTTTTGCCGGTGAATCAACTGAAGTTGTGTTTATCAGTCGATTCGAATATTTGGTGGAACATGACTGTAACCATCAAATAGATAGATTATAGTTTAAGAAGCACGAGACAGAAATTGGTCCGCCCTAGGTCAACCGTCAAAAGGACAGCCAACCTTGTCTTAATCATGATCGACGGACAATCACGAAGCATCAGATTGCACATAATTTAGGATGGGACACGCAATCTGCAAATCCCCATCCCCGCCGAACGGCTTTAGACCGCCGGGAATAATGTTGGTAATCTTGATCCAACTTTGTTGGTAGGTCCTATCCGAATCGAACGGATGCGTGGTGCTGTGTAAAAGCACTGCCTTACCACTTGGCGAAGGACCCAAATAATCAACTCCTGAATCGAACAGGCCACTCGGCTAATGCCAAGCTGAGACTCCACTCTCGGCGTGCGCTGCGCCTTGTTGAAACTATGGCAGAGTGGACGGGACTCGAACCCGCCTTTCCGGTTAGACAGACCGGAGCCTTCCCCGACGGCAACCACTCCATATTCTGTACCCCGGGCGAGACTTGAACTCACAACCTTCTCCTTATGAGGGAGCTGCTACTGACCGATTGAGCTACCAGGGCAAAAATTGAGCAACCGCGACTTATGGATTTGTCATCCCGCACGGTCAATTATGAGTTCGGCTCAACTGCGCACTCTCATATGCAGCGACTTAGCCTGTTGATGGCGAACAGGTACCGTATTGGCTGGGAGGGGCGGACTCGAACCGCCAATCTCACGGAGTCAAAGGCCGGGATCTTACCAATTAGACGACCTCCCAATGTTTGGTGGGAAGCAGTGGAATCGAACCACACCCTTTTACAGAACGGTTTTACAGACCGCGTATGGCTACCAGCCAATGATACTTCCCAAGTGTTGGTGCCTCCACTCAGCCTCGAACTGAGATTGCCGGGTTACAAAGCCGGTGTTCTGCCAAATTGAACTATGAAGGCAAATTTGGTCCCCTCGGCGAGATTCGAACTCACAACCTCCTGATTCTAAGTCAGGCGACTATGTCATTTTGCCTACGAGGGGCAATATTTTCAGGGGCGATGCCCAGGAAATCGAATCCTGGTTATGTGGTTGCCGCCACACTCTCCGTTCGGCAAAACGCGAGATTCACTCACCAGAGGCATTCCCCTTTGTCTTCCCAGCAGAACTTGAATCTGCAACCTGCGGTTTAGGAAACCGCTGCTCTTTCCATTTGAGCTATGGGAAGTTCGGTCTTTCGTCTACATTAGTCAAGCTCCCCTCCCCGGCCACGATCCAGGAACCTTCAGATTAACAATCTGCTGCTCTACCAATTGAGCTAGAGGGGACCACTTGGTAGTGGATAGTGATTGGCTCTAGAGCGGCATACGACTCCGACTTAGTTGCTGTCACCTGCCCAGCAATACCGAATTTCTCGTGTCAACGGGACTTGAACCCGACCCCCCATCCCTTTCGTACCATCAGGTCCTACTCGTTCTGGTGTGCTCCAATACACTATTTCCACTTGAACCGCCCTCATGTCTCCATGTTCGAATGCGGGCGGAACTGCCAAGAGGAGCTACCTCTCAGCAGGCGATGTGATTGGCTCTGAGAAAGGTCTCTAATCTCGACTTAGCCCAGCTTCCCTGCTGGGTACCGAATCTGAAAGCTTGTCACAAGTGAAATCATATTCTTGACCCCTCAAACACCGTAAGTGCCGCAAATGTCTGCGGAATATGATCCCACGTGAAACAGGCTTTCGCAAAGAACCGTTCGGGCACGTTCGCCAGAGTTGGTTCTCTGTTTCAGGTTCGTCATCGGAATTTCTTCCTAGAACCACAAGGAGCAAATTGTCAAAGAGCGGCAAGACGGTCGTTGGCGCTAGGCGCTTTCTCTGTCTCTATGGTTAGACTTTATGCCGATTCGCGGCAGATGGCAACCAAAATTTTCGGTCTACGGTAGAAAAAATTATGGCCCGGAAGAGTGGTTATCTCCGCCGGGCCATGTACTAGGTACTGAAAAGATATTTGAGTGAAATTCCTTTCCGCGTCTCCTACATGGCCCCATTCAATCTGCCAGGACGATAATTCCCTGCAAACCAAACTTGCTGACTATCTGTGGCGAGGACGTGTATAAGCACGGATCAAATATCCCAGTTGAAATTTCTATACATACTTAGTCGCGAATTGTGCCCGTATCTCGACCCGGGCACAATATTTTTGAGATTTTTCTCCTCAGAAGTTGAGGACCAGCTCCAGGGAGGCGAGGGTCTTGTCGTTTCCGGTATCGAAGGTGCGGATCACACCCGGGACAACGGAGACACGATCGGTGACGGCAAAGTCAACACCGACTTGAGCATAACCACCGGCGCGGGACCAGTCGTTGGTTGCATCGAAGGAGTAACCGACTTCAGCAAAGGCACCGACACGAGGAGCAAGGGTAGCTTCTACGCCAGCGACCGGAGTTACAAAGAAGTCACCATTGGAGAATGAACCGGAAGCGAACAGGTAGTCACCAGATACGGATCCGAATACGGAAACACGCTCGGCAACAGGAGCATCCACTCGATATTCAAGGCCGACGAGACCATAGTCTGCACCAGCATAGACATAACCGACTTTGGCACGGAAGTGACCTTCGCCGAAAGAAAGGTTGTGGGTGCCGAAGCGGACGGATGCAGTGAGGGCATCAAGACCGTTGCCGGTTCCTTCGGCCTGGAACCGAAGATCGCCAACGTTGACGGTTGTGGTAAGAACAGTGTCGCTCCAGTCATAGGCAAGAGCAGGAGCGGCGGTCAGTGCCAAGACGGCAGCACTAGTGAGCATTAGATTCTTCATGGTATTCCTTTTCACATGTGTAAGGTTTGGTTTGGAAGATGCATCTTCCACATTTGATCGGGATTGATCAAATTCTTTTGAGAGCATCGAGCGTGCTCTTTGTGTCTCGGTATTGTCCATGTTGGTACCAATACGAAAGTAGGAGATTCTTGTTCAAGATGATCCATTCTTTCAAAGGTTTCATCTCGGTGTCGGAAATATTGTCATATCCCGAGCCGAAAATTTCGGGTTCTTCCTCGATTGACATCAGCATATCAGGACTTCCACCTTTTCGTTCGATTATGATATGCGGACGCTTTTCTGAAGAACCCCATCCTTCCAAAATCCAGATCCATCTTGAAAGGCCCGTGTGTTTCGGATGGACATTTGCCATGTGGTATGCGGACATTGATCAGCCCCTGTGAGCCATGTGATCTGCCGAGAACGAAGCGGCGAATGCGTCCGGCTTCAACTTGATTTGATCCTCGGCTACTCCAGTTACCCCGAGGATATATCCTGCTGCTTGAGTCGCGACACAGTTGGATCCATGGATCGGATCGGTGTTCACGTCCACGTGCAATTCAATATCATAGCAGTCGATGAACGGAGCCAATTGAACATATAGCTCGCAGGTCTTCATGACCTCATTCATCAGCCGCATGGACGGACGATCCTTGCGGACATCATAGTCCGGCTCAATGGAGCGATGAGTGAACACCCTGCATCCGTTGGCTCCGTTCATGTGCACGACACAAACGGATGCATACTTGGCATGCCAGCGTCCATCTTTCTTGAACCGAACGGAATCGGTTCCCATGTAGATTTTCGTGTTTTCATCTAGACCATATAGCAGGTCGATGAGGTCTTTGATTTGATCTTCGGTGAACATGAGTGTCACACAAATTCATGGATCCCGACAGGACCACGAACTCCCTTTTCATATTGGGCAATTACCAGGCGGCCGTATTTAAATGCTCCACAGTCCAGATTTATCCGATTCGGTGCACGGACGGGACCGTCCTTTTCGATAGTGTGTCCGTGCGTCAAGAAGTAGCCACCCGGAGCTTCAAATGGTTCTTCCGATCCTTTTCTCGTCCAGCAGGCAGTGTGCCTTGTCGGATTAGGACCCCACCAAGCATGGGCAAAGATATTTAGCTCGTCCTCGAGATGATAAAGAGGAAGATGATACATCCACTCTATAAGCTGTTGCGGTATCAGATCATGAACCTGGTCATATTGTAGCGGTGGATCAAATTCTCCGAGACCGGCCAGATTCTTGAAGGTGTTGAAATCATAGAACCTGGTCTTGGACAGGTAGTTCTGGACGAACAATTCCTCGTGGTTTCCGGTGAGGGCAATGAATTCCCAACCTTCTGGTGGGTTCATCACCGTCAGGAGAACTTCCCTGGAATCTGGCCCGCGGTCGATGTAGTCACCCGTGAAGATGATCTTCCCGCCGCCTGGATTTCCCCGGTAGATGAAATTCAGGGCTTTGTCCAGGAGATCCTTTCGCCCGTGAATATCCGGGATTGCATAATAGGTGGAACTCATATCTTCAACTTTTTCATGTTGATGCGAATTTCATCTCAATATTCAAAAATTTCATCTTCTTGAAAGATTCTTCCCGCGCGCCCCATCCTATCCTTAAAAAAATTCACCGTAGCGCACGATCACAAATTGCATTGAAATTCTTCCACTTCTCCGATCGCCCGAACACGAACACTAATTTCATAAAGCTCCCCGTTTAGGGAGTAATTCTTGAGGATGCTCCTGATCACATATTGAATAGTCTGATGGATCAACCAATCCCCGGCGACATAGTTGGGTTCTGTCTTGACGGAAGTTGATCCGAGGAACTTCTTTGTTCCTTCTTCATAGAGTCTCACCATCATGCGCTTACTTGGTCTCCGAAATTATTTTTGCCCAATCCGCAAGGCTTGTTTCTTTCTCGGGGCTTCCATGATGACATCCGCGAGATTCTGATAGGCATCAGGATTAGGCTTCTTCCGCGGTGGCAGTTCTTTCTTCATGGCATGATCCTTGCTACTGTGACGTGTCCGGTAAACGGAATTCCCTTGTTACTCTCCCACTTGAGACCGAACATCTTTCGAAGCTGGACGAACTCCGGAAAATCAGTCTTCACAAAGAAGAAGGCATCTGTTCCGTCCCTCTCAAAGGAAGTCTGTCTGATCAACGGAGAATACCGGAACCTCACCGTCTTGCCGTGCATGTCTTTCCCCCACCGATCAATGTTCTTCCGCGGTTTCTCTCCACGAATGATCGAGATATGAGGTTTATGGGGCGGTCGATGATATTCCCGTTTTACCGAAGAATGGTCGATGTGGTACCAGCTTTTCTCCAGGTGCCAGCGATAGTAGCGGGCAAAATCTTCGGAGACTTCCAGAATACACCACCAATCCGTGTTACGCTTGAGGGATCGCTTCGGATTATAGATGATTCTCCCGTAGGATTCCAGGGGGAGATCCATGGTGAAGTTTCCTTGTATTGGCGGAGCCGGTCGAGCACGATTCGAATTCCCGTGGGGAACCTCCTGATTTCCAATCAGGGACGCCAACCTTGACGCTTCTCAGCTCCGAAGTGGTATATTTAGCTGTAGTTTAACTCGTTTTGTCTAGTAGGTCAACCCCTGAGGAAGACAAAATCAGATTCATATTCTCGTCGAGAACAATATATCCCAAAGATATTGCTTCCGCGAGGACCAGTTCCACTTCTGTCCGACTCACGTCGTTGTTATCAATGATGTCCTCGACCAGCACTGCCGCAGTCACATTTTCCCAATTCCAAAGCCACTCCAAGGAATCTAGGAGAAGGATCATGATGTTATTGGCGCTCATTGGCATACCCATTCTGTAGTGTGTCCAACTGTTCGATAATGGCGTTTTGGTCCCTGATTGGAAGCGATGCTACCACCGATTAGGGCTCCGGCAACTGTAGCTGCCGTCCTTCCACTTCCTTTGCCGACCTGATTTCCTATCGCTGCACCGACTATGGTTCCGACAATCACCTGATCCGAACTCACCGTTCCCGGCGACATGTAATATTCCTGATAGATCGGAACGGAGACCCAAGAGCAGATTGGCTGCCGGACTGCAACAAGAGGTGGAGATTGAACAACTACGGGACGCGGTGCTGTTGTGCGATGAACAACGACATGTTCGGTGCAGGCACCAAGTGCCAGGATGGACACCGCTGCAAGGATAGGAAGTGTTTTCATTCGTCTTGATCTCCTAGATAGATCATTAGTTCTGGATCATTTTCTTCCAGACGCTTTCTAAATTCAACGAGATTGAATGAACCGGAACCAATCGCGACTACATATCCTCCGCCCGCCCGTTTGAAAAGTAACTGTCTTCCCAAAAGTTCATGAAGAATTTTGAAATAACGGACCTCGGTGACATAATTCAGAAGAACAAAGCGCCTCTTTGTCCAGATTTGATGAACAATCAGTTGAATTTCCAAAAACTCAACGATGGTATCATATTCTCCCTTGGCCAACCTGATCCGGTAATAATCTCCCTGTCTCCAGATGTGAAACCTATGATCGCTGGTTAGTGAGTCCCAGACTTCAATACATGGAAGATCAATTGTCCGTTCCGCAACACCATTTCTTCCAAGATTGGGCAGATAGGCTTTCACTGTCTCTCCTCAATTCGATCCTCATACCATGACAGGAGAACTGATTGAATATATGAAGTCGTATGCGGCTTCTTGATATTCTCCAGAGACAGAGTCGGGGCAATCCTCTCGGAGAAATACAGGGAGGAGCCGTCGTGGTAGCATGGCCCGTTGAGAAGCCAACAGTGTTCTTGAGAAACTTCTTGATTTTCATACACGGGCTTCTTCCAGTGACACTCAACTCCACCATAGAATTGACTTCCGTGCATGTGCCTCGTCAGAGAATCCTCTGGGAGAAGCTGTGCCCAAATATGAACGCCACCATCAGGGCCTACAAGAGACCATGTGTATCTGGATTTTTCGGCATCTTCTTCAAAGCCCAATTGCATGTTCAAGTGTCCTTCAGTTTTGCGAATCCATGGTGAGTCGAACACCTTACCAGCCGCTTAAAAGGCGGTTACAGCTCCGAGCTGCTTTCGGTTATGGATCCCAAAATAATGGTAGCCCGACGGGGAATTGAACCCCGGTTTCAAGAATGAAAATCTTGCGTCCTAGTCCACTAGACGACCGGGCCATTATTTCGAGTCACGAGCGAGAATCGAACTCGCTACCTTGCGGTGCCTGGGATTTGCAATCCCGCCCCTTTCCATCCGGGCCCCGTGACATGTTTTGGAGGATCGAGTGGGATTTGAACCCACGTTGTCGAGGATTAAGAGTCCTCCGCTACGCCTCTCAGCTACCGATCCATGGTAGTCCCGGGCAGAATCGAACTGCCGTCTAAGCCTTATCAGGGCTTTGCTCTCCCATTGAGCTACGGGACTGTTGTGGTATTGAAAACCACGATGTGGTAGTTCCTGTCCGACTTGAACGGACAATTTCCCTTGATGAGAGGGATGTGATGCCGATTTCACCAAGGAACTAATGAAAAGCCCTCCCGAATTTCTCCGAGAGGGCTTTGAAATCTAGGTGATGAAGTATAGGTTCACCTGGTCTCAGAAGCCCTCCTGAAACATGATAATCTCTTCGGATTTGGAACACTTGAACTTCATCGGTCTTTCTCTTCAGCTATTGTCTTTTATTTAGTCGCGAAGACGCAGTTTATGTCAGCGAATCGGCAACTTTTCTTTCTTGAAGCTAAATTTTATACCGATTCGTCGGTCGTGTCAACCCGAAAGGTGGATTTCTTTCCATATTTCTCCTTAAATTCTGTCTCCAGTCTATCAATCTCGTCCTTAATTGCGGGATGGTCCTCTGGGAGGTGATCTTTGACAACCCCATAGAAATAGACCATCGTGATATCGTCTTCGAGTTGTTCTTTGGCTCGTTTCCATTCTTCCACGGAATTCTTACGAATATCCAATTCACGTTTCTCGGATTGTGTCAAAAATCCGCAGCCTTGGGGTTGTTCATCGCATAAGTTATTGGATCCTTTCCGGCTTCCCGATATTCAGCGATGCGGTGCCTTGCACGTCTCTTGGCTTCAATTCGTCGATTAATCTTTCTTTCGACGCGTTCTTGCTTAGTTTCTACCCTCTTCACGTCCTCTCCTCTCCAATTCCGCGACCAGAAGTGCCGCCGCTTGAACAAGATCTTGATTTGATGCCTCGCCCATGACAGGAACACACTCTCCTGACCAGACATATTTGTTGAAGTGTCCGTGACCTTGAGCCAGATTGACGGCAGCGGCGACCAACTCTCCTCGCTTATGATAGGCATCATGTTCGGAATCATACTTCTCCCGCTGTCTGTGCCTTTCGTTAATTACATGAAGCAGAGATTCGGACACTTCCATTTGATGAGTCGCAATCGGCTCGATAAACTTAATGTCATCATAGTGATCAGCGAGTTTTGCAAGCGTCGTGTTGACCCAATTTGTGCAGGTGAACATCGTGTTGCCGGCATCATCTTGGGTGAAGATTGCAAGGGAACTTCCTCCAGAAATCCATTCGATCTTGTACAGGCCAAGCTCGTAGCGAATATTCTTGAGGGGATTTGATGTGACGGTACTAATCTGATCAAAACTGGTCAACAGAAAGGGTTCCTTTCCCTCAAGGCACACAAAATAGTAGCCTTTGAATTCATCAATCCTTCCGCGCTCCCATTTCATGCCCACCTTGATCCAGTAGTCTCCCGGTCCACGAAAAATTTCTGTCATTCTTGTCCTCAAAGTTTGAGATTAATTGCTTCCGCGCACTCGGGTTTATTATACAGGTAGCCACCGGCGGTCATAAAGAATACCCACTTCTGATATTCCGCTTCTTCCTTCCTGGTGATATTGGTATATTCGCCATCCGTCAGAACGATTACCGCATCTGCTTCATCTTTCTTGTAGTTGTTCTTGTAATGGCTCAACACCTGGAGAATATTGGTTCCATAACCAGGAGAAGTGTAGATCGGGGTATCACCTTTCATGTCTACCGCTTTTACGTAGTTTGCCCAAGCAAACACATCGACCTCGTATTTGGAATCAGGAAGGCCCATGATCAGGTTCATGAAAATGTTGCTGTATCTATCTACAGAACCACTTACGTCACAGTAGATTACCAGATGATGTTTGCCGACCTTCTTGATCTCCTCTTGGTAGACCGGAAGATTCATCCCAGTGCCCATTAGCGGCAGATAGGATCTCCGGTTCATCGTATACCAATTGGCAGTGATCTTGGGTCGGGGTTGCTTGCCACCAAATTTGGATGCCAACGTCACATTCAGATAATGGTCAAGTTTTTCCTTGGGGGTCTCTCGAACCACTTTCTTCTGCGTCTCTGGAGACGTATCCTGGTCGTTGAAACCTTTCCCAGGGGTGCTACCCCCATCCTCGATTTGGTCGTCTCCTGCGTCACCTGGAGAAGCGCCAGAGATAGCTTCCTGAATGGCGGACACCGCCTTCTCGATTGCTTCCATCGTTTCAGCATCAACTTCAAGGAAGATGTGCTCGTCCATGGAACCACCGAGAGATTGAGACAACTCGGGATCTTCCAGCAGTTTCATGTAGTAGTAGAAGAATGCCTTGCCACGCTCGATGGCGGCAGCCTTCTCCTTGAATACCGTGTTTACCGTGCAAGCGATATTCTGGAGAACGGGCATCAGAGACAGGGGATAATCCGGGAGGTATTGTTCCAGAATGATCTCATTAATCACGATATCCATTGCCACGTTTAGCAGCTTCTGGTTCCGTTGCGCCTCTTCCAGGGATTGCATGAATTCCGTGCCCCGACTGCCATGGCGGAGCAACACGTGAAGGACCTCGTGGATGAACACGAACGTCTTTTCAACCTTTGTGAGTGAGTTCCAAAAATCCGGGTTGAACAGAAAATGGATATTCTTGTCGGAGCCTTCCTCAGCGAAGATAACCGCGGCGGTAGGGATAGAAGTGGAAAATGTGGGGAGCACCAGATCTTGAGCTACCTCGAAGAGGATGCTGGACTTCAGCTTCAAACTCGGATACACGTCCCGGATGATCTGTTCGTGGTCCATGATTCCTATCCTACTTGTCGGTCAGAACACGGCGGGTGAATTCCTCGATTGAGAACCGCTTCTTGTAGGTCAAGACTTCTTTCACGAAAATCTTGTTCAGTTTCAGGAAGGAAACCATCATCCTGTTCGTGATCAACCTGTCCAGAATCTTGTGGATTTCCATCTCAGTGCGGAAATCCACGTCGGTCGCCTGGTTGAGCATGAACAGATTGGTGATGAACCAGTTCTGGACAATCTGTTGGCCATCAGATTCTTTTTCCCAAGAGCGGACCATATCCTGGATATACTTGGATGCCAGACCCATGGGAAATTTCATCGGTTGACCATAGATGACTTTCAGACAGTCCTTGTTTTTCACAGTCTGTGGTTCAAATTCAGCCGCAAAATCCCTCATGACTTCAAGAAGCCCCGAAGTGTTATAGGACGCGAACTTCAGAGTCCGTCGCGTCTGCCACTGCCCAACGAGCGCATCCTGCCCCATGCCCAGGTCACCCGCAGCGACCGTATTTGGATGGAGACCGTATTCCTTGGTGATATATTCTTGGATTTCCTCGTTCACGTGAACAATGATATTCTTGAGAACCTGTTTCTTCCGGTCCTTCTTGAGCAATTTCTCGTTGGTCCGCAGCTTGTCCAGGGTGAAATATGACCGGATCATATCACGGTCACCGGAAGCGGAAACTTGCTTCATCTCCTCAAGGTTGCCCATCGTGTCCAGCACGAACTGAAGCTCATTCAAGGTCTGAATAGACGTGGAGAAATCGAGGATGTTGAATCCACGAAAGTAGCCCGCGAGGATATCGTCTAGTTTCCTTGGGGAACACTTGTCTTTGTTGGGTTCCCACCACTCTTTGACATGAAGGAAAGTTTCGGCTCCATACTTCTTCTCGAAATAGTCTTTGTTCAGGACATTCGGGAAATTGAGTTGGATTTGGAAGCGGTCTTTCTGTGCCGGATCCAGAGGACGAGTGGAATACTGAGCGTCTGCATCATCGTCCGGATTTTCGGCGGCCCAGACCACTTTCAGGTGGGGGAACTTCCGGCCATTGATACTCTTGAATTGGATCATTTCCATCAGGGCGTTCAGCGTCTTCGGATCGGCCCGGTTGATTTCGTCGAAGAACACTGCCTCGATTTCTTCGTCGCCGGAAAAGTGCTCGGGAGGAATGATCCCGAATACTTCCTTGCCGTCGGGACGCGTGTAGTTTTTCGGAATGCCGATGACATCGACCCAGGGATCAAGAGTGGACGCACTGAAATACATCCACTTCTCCCGATGGGCACCGAACACTTCTTCAAAGACCTTTTTGATCACGGCGGTCTTCCCGACACCATGCTTGCCGGTCATGATCACGTTGAGACCGGCCTTGGCATAGGTCTTCAGTGCCTTCGTGTCGATTGTCATGAGTTCCTCTTGTCGTACAGATTCTAGTCTTAGGAGGATCCTAACTCATTTTTCAATAAATGGCAAGCCATGAATGAGATCCTCGACCTTGGCTTTGATTTCTGCTGGGTTCGCCTTCCCCCTGGTCGCCTTCATCACTTGTCCAACGACCCAGTTAATCAGCTTAGGGTCTCGGAGCTTTTCGCGGTGCTCCTCTACCAAGGCTTCCACGACCTGATCAAACTCCGAAGTATCTGCTGCAGCATACTTCTCATCCGCAACCACATCCCACCAGAATTCCTTGGTCGATACGCGTTCAATAATCTCACGAAGATGTCGTTTCTCAAACACGCCGAAATGAAGACACTCAAGGATATTCCTGATAGTTACCGTTGAAATTTTGATTATATGCTCTTTGAGTTCATTCAGGCACAGCTTGCCCAAATCTTCCATTCCAATGTATTCAGACGAGGAGATGATCTTGAAACGATATACAAAATCAATCCAAGATTCATCGAAAATATCCTGGAGTTCCTTCACGACTTGTTCAGGAACTCCAGCCAAATAACTCTTTGCGGCTGGATAGGTGAACCAACATACACGCTTATGTGTCCTATCAGTAAGCTTTAACCAAGGAGTTGGTCGGCTTTCTTCTTTATCGTCAGTGCCATAGTGATGCGCCGCACCATAGATCCAATTTTCATTTCTCTGAATCTCAACATACTCCGTTCGTCGATTCATCAAGGAACCAAAACAATCTCAAAATCACGGCCACCGACAGGAACACACCAAACTTTGTTGTCCGGATTGAAGAAACCATTTGTGATTCCTTCCGCCATTTGTTTCACATATTCCTCGGCCTTTGCTCTAAGCATATCCCCAATTCCGACCTTGATCAGATAGCGATTACTCATCGTCATACATCTCCAATGCTTCTGCGAGCATTCCCATACTCTGTTCATATCGGGCATCCAGACCCTCGGGAATCTCATGCCTGTGCCCGACCTTATCTTTGATCATTTGCAATGATTTCTTGTATTTTGCTTGTGATTTCTCACGCTTCTCCGGTGTCCACTTGGATTTATCGCCGGTGAAGTTGACCCAATTATCCGCATATTTGACCATCATGGCCCGAGTGTTACCGCTGTTGATGATCTTGCGAATGTTGTCAAAGTAGGATAATCCCTTGTCCTTGGTGACTAGGGAGACCGCGGACAGGACATCATCGTCGAAACCCATTTTCTTCAGATCTTCCAAGGTATAATGGGTATCTTCGAGCGTGTCATGAAGAAGTGACGCTATCTGTGCCTTCACGTCAAACTTGGCACCGAAGATCTGTTTGCCGGCATCCCGGACATCTTTCACGTGAGTCAGGTATGGCTTATTTCCATATTTCTGACCAGCGTGAGCTTTTCGGACCAAATCAAGCGCCTTCTGTAGATTTGCCGATTCTTGAAGTAGCTGTTCAGTGAGGTTCTGCATATCCATGATGTTATCCATCCTTTTTGTTTAATTCTCTTTTGGTCGGTCGGGCGAGAATAATTCTCTGCGCATCATGAACGGCTTTCCTAAAATCATTGATATCATCATTCACGACACCCAAATCGTTCATGTTCGGAAGCTCTAGATAAGCCGACCAAGCATCCGCAAGACGTCTCAATACCGCTTGTTCTGCATTAGTGATTCTGTGTGTCATGTATTCTAATGAAATTTTGATCTTGATAACGCTTGGATTTCTCGAACCTGACAGGGATCTCCCCAAACTACCTAGTAATTAGCCGGGTAGGGTATCCAAACAAATGCAGTTGAACCGTCATGTTCCATCACGCACATCGGAGCTTCATAAACAGGATTATCAAGATATTTGCCCTTCCAGAAGAAATATGAATAATCATATGGGTTGTAGTCCACACGCACCCAATCACTCGATGATTGTATATTCCAGAATTGGAGCCTTTGATAGTCTCCTGTGGTCGAGAAATATTCTTCACCCCTCACGAAGGCATGAACATTCTTCTGACCTGTTTGTCGAACTTTCTCGCGACCGGCGGGTTGAACCACAAATTTCACAGGACCGGGAAAGATGATGAAATTTGAATGAAGATCAACCTTGCGTGTTCTTCTATTCAGGATACTCCAAGTATCCTGGGATAGGTTTCGATACACATCAACCGGGAATTTCTTGTGAGCAAAGACACCATTAGTCATGATCATACTCCTCGGTCTCGATCCCGGATTTTGTAACGATCACCTTCACATGATCCCCGAACATGTCATTCATGAGACCATCTTCAATGCTACTGACAATCTTGACTAGCTCCCGGAAATCATCGGCCAGGTTTGGATAATTCTTCACAAACTCCTCGACCACTGCGACATTGTCCTCCATTTCGGCCAATGTTTGGTAGTATGGGTTCCAATTCCGCATATTTTCTTCGGGAGTCTTGTTTGACCAACGGTATCCGGTATCAAACGGATCCCGTTTATATTTGGAGATCCATTCCTCTCGATACTTCACGGCTGCTGCATACGGATCCGCAAAATATACCCTGGCCTCTTCAAGACCTCTCTGAAGATTCTTCAGATCTTCCGTGTTGCAAATTTCCGATCCCTCATGCTCTCCGAGATCATCTTCAGTCAGAGCGATGTAGATGTCGTTGACGCTGAAGATGCACTCCTCACCATCGGAAAAGAAAGGCGTAAATTGTGTCCAAAAGATCGCATGAACAGCACCGTCATATTTTTCAAAGAAGTCTCGAAACCCAGCCTTCATCAGTTCCTTTGACTTCTCTTTCATTTCTTCGCGGAGCAGCATGATCTTTTGACCAAGTGTTTTCTGTTCCGCTTTCAAAGTCTCAATGTCAAATTTCATGGTCAGTCGACCTCCATCCCAATCGATTCTACGTATGTCTTCATTCCCCGACCGAGCATCCAGTCTTTCGGAGGCAAGTCCTTGAGCCAGTCGTCAATCGTCGGAATCATTCCACGGCAATCTTCCTTGACGTGATCCTCGGCGATGTCACGAACTGATACTTGTTTCCCCGTCGAGTTGGTGAAGTATGTGCCAAATACCTTCTCGACCAGGAAGATCCCGAATGAGTTGTGGAGGATCGCTCGATGGTAAAAATTCGCGGAAGCTGCCTTGGTGCTATCCATGAAATCATGAATCGGCAGGTAGTCTTCCACAGTTCCGCCATATCGCTTGACGGAGTTTCGTGCATGAATCAGTGGTTTCATATTTCAATATTTCCTGTTCATTACATAGAGGCCGAAGATGGCCCTGATCATGGCATCCAGAACATTTTCGTGTTCACTGTCGAAGTTTCCAATCGTGACCCTGTATTGCGGACCCATAAGGTCAATGGTCTCAATCTTGACCGGGATACCTCTCCATAGAGTCCTTACGATATGGAAGAAGGCCGTGAAATCATATTCTCCGATCAGATTTTCAAAGTAGCCGGCCAGAAACTGAATCTCGTCCTCTTCAAGAACGTCCTCCCATCTGTTGAATGTAGGATCATATTCTTCCAGCACCGAAAGAATGTGATTCTCAACATCGGAATCAATGATGTCCATGTATCCCATGTCAGAGACCATTCCTAATTGCGATCAGGCGATCAAGACCGATCGCAATTTCACAGTTTCGAGTATCCTCGGAGAAATCATGTCGGATGCTACAAGACGCGACCTCTTTCCACGCATCGTGATATTCAATCTCAATGTCCAAGGTCGTTTCGGAATATTCTGGAAGCCGGTCAGATTCCACAATTCGGATCCCAGTCTCTCCACGCATGAACATCTTCATGTCACGAATTAGTGCATCCATCAGAGCACTACGATAATCATCGTGGGTCCCGAGCGCATAGATACACTGAAACTCCTGCTGCGAAAATTCATTGAATCTCAATTTTGAAGCAGTTGCGCCGTCTGCTTTCTCTACGGCGAAAACTCTTCCGACTTGCCAGAAGCAGGCCGGCAGTTGTTTCTGCGATCGGATCATTCCACGGGCAACTTGATACGTGGAAGCGGTGGTCTCCGGACGTAAGACCAGTTTCTGACTCATCTTCTCGACTTGAGTCTCAAAAATGTCGTCCTCGGTGTAGGACGATGAGACGAACGACCTCGGAGTCAACAGTGGACCCTCGACACGATGGATGCGCCACGCCTTGTTCATATCGACCAGTGTTCGCTTCACGGTGTCGGTGAACACCTTAGTCATCATTTCTCGGAATTCAATTTCCTCTTCATTGTAGAAGCGAAGAGTCTCGACCCCATACAATCCGTGGCTCATTTGCCGCTACTCCACCATTCGGGTTCTGGGAATACCATCTTGGTCTGAACTATTTCAGCAACGCCGTTTCCAATGTAGCAACGCCAATGATCGGGTGATTCTTCTCCAACACCTTCTACGATGCCACGAGCGGTCGGATTCTCCTTGGCAAATCTCTTGACATCTTCTTCGAAAGTATACCAATTGATATGTCTGTAAGTTACACCCTCGAACAGGAGATTTTGAATCAGATCTGCGTTATCTTCGATGATCATAAATTCCGTGTAATAACCCATTTTTCCTCACCTCGTGTAAAAGGTTGCAATCAGGATCGCGATGGTTGCCGCAACACCGAGTGAAAGCAGAATCACTGAATTCGACTCACTCTGGATCCAATTTTCCAGACCGAAGATCCACGAATCAATGTAGCTCACATGAACCGTCTTCATTCGAAGATCTCCATGATGTCTCCGTCGTCGAAGACACAATATTCGAGATAGTGGTCTTCCGGAGACGTGACCTCAATCAACTAATACCCATCAAAACGAGATACTGATCGGTAGGTTTCCACGTCAATTCCCTCTTCCGCGCAATATTCTTCGAACAGCGACAATGCTACGTCTTTCATCATCATTGACGATTCTCCACCTTGCGGGCCACGACCTTATGAAGACCAGGATTGACGACCAAGCATTTCTCCAGAAGCTCGTGACGAATGTAGTTTCTCATATGCTTGGTATCCTGATTGGAAATATCCTCAATCCACGGAACATTGTGTCGCGTAGCCCAATCAATGAATACTTGTTTTCGGTTTAGGCGGAATGGGCGAAACACCTGGGCATTGAAATATGGAATAACCTTGGGGTCGCCGTGAAGGGAGGACCAGATCCAGTTCTCTACACAATCATCCAGATGATGAGCCGTGATCACCCACGGAAACTTGCGAAAGAAGGCATATCGCTCGTTGCGCCAATATTCTTCCAGTGATTCGCTGGTAGGTTTGCTGCTCTGAATTTCACCAATTTCCAAAGGCAGGTCTTTCCGATCTGCATATTCCGTGATAAATTCACGGGCCTGTTCCGAAGTCTCCGTCCCATGATCAAAAAATATAAGGGTGACGTCATGATTCCGGGACAAGAAATCTGCCGCTGCCATGGAGTCGACCCCACCCGAACAGGCGAGGTGGACTTGTCGTGGAATTTTACCCTGGACTCGAATCATACTTCAGATCGCGTAGATGAACAGACACAGGGCCAGGAAGGCCGCGAGGGTCAGAACATCAAAGAGTTCCCGAATGAATTCCCAGCCCTTCATGCGCGTGCTCCCACCTTGACGGGTTCTGCCCAGGCACGGACAATATCAACTCCGAACATCTTGGCATCCGCGCGGGCGCGACGAAGACCTTCTTCTTCCCCGCGAGTCCAGGTAAAGGCGCGGATGATCTCACCGTCGGTCGTTTCAACGAAGATGATAAAAGTGGGTTCCACGAGGAAGCTCCTTGTTAGTGGTGTTTCTAAGGACAAACTAACTCAATTCTTGGGAACGGTCAACCGTTTTTTTGCCTGTTCCTGGATCGCTACTCTTTTCCTCAAGTCACTCGATGAGAACCGATGATCGCGGGAATTGAAGTGAAGCCGGATACCACGTTTCTTGCAGGTCTCACGACCAGTGAAGTCTTTGTCTCGGTATTCAACGCCCAGGATCCTGACCGTGATAGGATACATGTTTATGATATCCTCAAGATCAGCTTCCGTTTCATACACCACAATTTCATCGACATACTTCACTGCCGATAGCTGGATATACCGCTCGACCACCGTTTGGACGGGCTTATTCTTCTCCGGTCGATCCAGCGTCGGATCGGTCTGGAGTGCCGCGATCAGGTAATCACATTGGTGCTTTGCCTCACGGAGCATCATGATATGTCCAGCGTGAAGAAGATCAAAAGATGATGTTACAAGTCCAAATACAGTGTTCAATTCAGTCAAAATCTCCCCTGAGGATAGCGGATTTCAATTTCTCATATTGAGGCTTCGTGATGTGAAATTTTTCCCCGTCGAGCATTTGAACAACGACCTTGCCGGAGGCCAAACCAAACCCAGGGGCAACCCCTAGTATGTGATCGGTATTGATAATGAACTCGGGATTTTCTGAAACAAAGAATTTCAAGAATTAATCCTCCATGTAGTGAATTCCCGTGACTTTGCACAGGAGTTTCTTAGTCAGATAGGCGTATTCCCCTTCCAGGCCCATCGTGTCGTGCACCCACATTTCAATGTCGATGGGATGCTCAAAACCTTCCGCGTCCGCAATCCAGGCCAGAGCGGTCTCACGAGAGCCGGCGCCCATCTTCTGATATTTGGCAACCAGGGCATCAAAGGCCAGGATAGCTTCCTCGGCCGCGACACGGGAGAACGCGATATCCCTCTCCACATCGAACCGAAAGGAATCCCAGATTTTCTGCTTCTCCTCGGGGGACGCGGAATAGAAGCGATGATCGCCGCGGGGACGAAACCCGCAGGCATCTTTGTGAAGATCGGAGAAAAGTTCTTCGGAGTAGCTGTAGACGGTCATGTCGGATCCCCTTTTCGGTTAGCTTGAGATTATACTAACACGACCGCCCGGTCAACCATTATTTTCAAGAAAGTTCCATCGCCATCCGTCGAATTTCCATCACCCGAGCCAGATCATCCGTATCATCCCGATCTTCCCGAAGTTCGATGAAGCGGGGGTGAGACAGGGCATAGTGGTCGCTTCCTCCGGCTCGTGACAGATCATTAGCCTGAACAGTCATGATCTTGCCGACCAGTTGCTCTCGCCGCGAGTTAAAATCTTTCAATTGAGCATCAGTAAAACCCGAAGTCCGCCCCTTGATTTGTCCATCGTCGGTCGCAAAGAGGATGGCGCCGAAGGTCTCTTCCCTCTTGGTCCCAGGACTGCCTTCTTGAAAGCCAGTGATACGAACGTCCACGTCAATTTCAAGTTTCAGTTTCAATTGCTGCTTGCTGGTCCCGTTCTTGAAAGTTGCATAAAGATCCTTGAGGATCCCGCCCTCATGACCCGCAAGCATCCATCCCGAAACTTTTTCGAGCGCCTCGGCTACAGTATCCACTTTCTCATATGGGATCGGGTAGATATTCGGAGAATCTTCCTTTTCGAGAAGTCCGAGGAGATTCCCAAACCGATCTTCATATTTTTCCTCGTTGGCGACCTTGTTCCGGGCATTCCGATATTCATCTTCGGATACCATGTCCCATACAAAAAATTCGATGAGATCATGCGGCGGATTATCGGAATTGATCAGGCCGTTGGAAACTGCCCGATTCTCCGAATCTCGGACGACAAGCTCCCCAAAATAATGTCCATCGGGAAATTTCTCCAATGATTCTTCCAGGACCGGATACGTGTAGACTTCTCCGGAGCGGGAATAGAATTTCACATTCCCGTTTGAGACATGAGCTTCGCGATAGGTTCCATCTGCCTTGAGTTGGATATAGGCAGGGAACTGGATATTCTTGGCAGTCTCCTTGCTGAAAATTCCGCAGCGCATGTATACAGGCTTATCCACCAACCCCGGGTGAACCTTGTGGACCGTCGTGAGGCCGCAGCTGATGCGGAGATCACGTCGCAGAATCAGGAGTCCGACTTCTTGATCTTCCGGAGACATTTGACACAGAAGGGCATGGGTCTCTTCCTCGGCCTTATTGCCCGTAACTTCCCTGGTCGCCAGCCGAAATTCCAAGTGGTCGAGAAAAGTTTCCAATGGGATATCCCCGGCCATGTTCCCAAGTTCATCGCCGAGATCGGTGTTGTGCCACCGACGCCATGACAGTCCGTAGTTATACAGGATACCATCATAAGTCAGCTTGAAGACCCGCTTAAGTAGAGCGTTGTCTTTATGCTTCTTGAGAACCTTGAGCTTATGATTGCTTCCGTTCTCAAGGTTGAATTCGTTGAGGATAGTGAGAATACTCATGTGTTTCCTGTTGTTACGAGCGCCAGTCGATACAGAACCAGACAATGAGTCCGATACAAACCGCGAAAATGATAATTTCAGAGTCACTCAAAGTTCAGCTCTTCCTGGAGACGCTCGAGGAGATCCTTTCGGTTTCCCTGGTTGCTTAGGAAGTCCACATAAGCTGTTCCAAGTTCTTCCGGGGTCGTTGTCTTTAGAAATTCATCAGTCGCCTTGATTTTGTGTTCCAGGGCGTCATAGAGCCATACAAGATCACCAATACTCAGTTCCATGTCCGATCTCCTCAAATGGTGTCCAGAGCTTCATTGATTCGCGCCAGGAGAGCCTTGCGGTCTTCCTGATATTCCTTTCCGACCTTGTAGGTATATTCGTCATATCCGGGCATATCTCCAGCTCCGATCTTCCGATGAAATTCATCGATGGAGGCGATCTGCTTTTCGAGCGCGGTGTGGACGAAGGACAATTCGCGGATGGTCAGTTTCATGACCGGATCTCCTTTTCGGTTAGCTTGAATATAACTCAAGACGCGACCAAAGTAAAGCAGATTTTGTGCGGGCGCAGGCTAACTGGCGATCTGAATGGGCATAGGTCTTTCGACCAGGTGGTCCCAGAATTCCTGCACTCTCCCGGACCATTTTCGAGGGTCCGCACAAAGGCTTGAGACCTAGTGGACCTCAAGAACCTCTTCGGTATCTACAAGGTCATCATCAAGGACGTCCTCATAGTCACCAGCCATATAGATGGCTTCCGCCTCTTCAGCAGTCACTTCCTCACTAAATGAGATTTTCACGTCGTGAATCTCACGGACACGAATCGTCCAGGTTCGTTTGGTTTCATTTTCCATTATCAAGCACCTCTTCAAGTTTCAGTTTCTTCACTCTCAATACACGATCACTCTCGGCATACAGCACATCTTTGGAATCAAAGGAGACCCTGGTAGACACGCTTTTAGGTGGTAGAAGGCCACGGGCAACATCTCGACTGCTGTACACGTATAGGTTTGGCGATTTCTCCTGTTCCGTTTCTTCTCCCAACTTATAGATTATGTCTGTCCGACCTTGGAAGACTCCTGGCAAAAACACATTGGGATCTTCCGTCTCTTTCATGGTCTTATAGCCCCGAAGTCTTCCCTCAAATTTTGTCCAACTCGGAAGAATATTTTTCTTCTCGGTAGTGTATATCACTTCATCATTACCACCAATGACAAGGACTTCGGTTCCTCTAACAAGGATCATGTTTGGTTGATCCAGCTCCACATATTTCCGTGGGGTCTTGAGTGCCATATCAATCAGATGATCAGTTTCCTTACCAGTATATTCTTCGGCACGGTCGACCTCTTCAATATTCAAGTCAAAATCTGAAAGGATCTCCAGTGCCGTTTCCAGAGTAAATGGTCTATCATCCGCCCCGATCTTGACAGCCCGCCCGTATTGTCCGCCGATCTGAGCTTCCAAATCTTCCCATGATTTTGGCAATCCCTGGGCAATGGCAGTCAGGCCCATTCTCACGATCTCGGCCTTGCCGATCTTGAAACCTTTTGCCAGATACTTGTTCACACGCGTGAGGGAGTTTAGGGGATAATATGTTCCTGGGTTGAACCGAAGAGTCCGGGATGCCACGTCTTCCCAGAAGTGTTCGCCGTAATGAAACTCCTTAGTATCGCAATCATAGGCACCCATACAAACCGTGAAGTCGAATCGGTCAAAAATATCTTGGGCAGTCTTGAACTGGCTGAGGACCATGATCTGAACAATTGCTCTGGTCCCATCCTTATTCAGGATATTGTTGCACTTGAGTGTTACCGCATTGTCCGTGATGTTGACCACGAAAGCGGATTTGTCCTCCAGGAAACCGTAAAGGATATTTTCGGCATCCTTTCTTGTTTTGGGATACACGTCATAGTCAGCAATCTCGGTCTTCATGGCTTGAGACAGGATTGCTCCTCCCGCAATGAAGCATCCCTTGAGATCAAATGGGTCGGGCGATTTCATATTTTCACGTGACTCCTGATTTCATCCAGATGGACTGGAGTGTAATTTGTCTTTTC
>Ga0172382_10003073_pt1 | contig 26838 bp, 24 predicted proteins | sample Leawel138RmetaG_FD_122245 | JGI IMG/M metagenome (GOLD analysis project Ga0172382, IMG submission 122245) | Leachate microbial communities from a municipal landfill in Southern Ontario, Canada - Leachate well 138R metaG | ecosystem: Engineered > Solid waste > Landfill > Unclassified | place...
ACTCCGGGTGATGGGCACCCATCTCGTGCTGCAGGCTGCTCGGATGCGAGATGTAGGCAGACTTCGGCAGGGACAAGGATCGCTCCACGTTCGTCGTCGGGCAGTCAGCCCTGGCCGGAATCCGGCGGCGCCTCACCCAGCAGCATCATGATCTGGGCACCGAGCAGCAGATCGGCAACCGCACCGAAATGCTGGGCGCGCCGGCGGCCGGCGCGATCGATCAACACCAGGGTCGGCGTTCCCTGCATCTGATAGGCGTCCATGGTGCGCGGCAGGCCGCGCCCCTCGCCAGGTGCGTCGACACCCACCGGAAAGCGGATCCGGTACTCGTGCAGGAAGGCCTCGAGGGCAATCGGCGTCTGCGCGTCATGATGTTCGAAGACGGTATGCAGGCCGAGCACCGCCACGTCGTAGCGCAGAAAGGTCTCATGCACGCGCGTGGCCTGCGGAAGGCCGTGGGACACGCAACCCGGGCAAAGCATCTGGAAGGCCTCGATCACGACGACCCGACCCCGCAAGGACTCGAGCGTCACCGGTGCCGGCGCGTTCAGCCACTGACTGGTCTGCAGCGGCGGCGCGGCGACTGCCGCGTTCTGGTTCATCATGGTCCGGCCTCCTCGAAAACGCAGTGACCCTGCTGCACCGTATCCGACCGGCGACCGGGACAGACATGGCGACAACCCACGCACATGCTACGACAATGGGGCGGGCCGCCGGTCGACAGGCCGATCACCCGGTAAGCACCGTGCGGAAGGCATCGCCCGTGATAGCTTTTCGGCATCCGATCGACCCGCTCGCACCATACCGCCCCGTCCCCGTGATGAATCCATCCGCTGCACTCGCCGCCCTCTGGCCGCTCGGCGGCCTGCCGGCGCAGGCGCTCGACATGCTGACCCTGACCGGGTGCGATCCGGTATTCCCGTCTTCGTTCGCCGTCGGCTGCGCAGCTCAGGTCAGCATTGCGGCCGCAGCACTCGCTGCCTGCGAACTGGCCTGCGTTCGTGGCGCAACCCGTCAGCGCGTCGCAGTGGACATGGCCCACGCCAGCGCCGAATGCAGCGGCTGGTTCAGCCTCGACGGCCGGCAGCCGGAATCGTGGGATCCGTTCGCAGGCCTGTACCGCTGCGCCGACGGCCACGTCCGCTTGCACACGAATTTCCGCCATCACCGCGACGGCGCACTACGTCTGCTGGGCCTGGACCCGGCCACCGCCAGCCGTACAGATGTCGAATGCCGCCTGCTCGACTGGCCAGCGCTGGATTTCGAGCAGGCTGCAAACGCGCGGGGCCTGGTTGCCACAGCCCTGCGCAGCTTCGCCCAGTGGGACACCACAGCCCAGGGGCGGGCGATCGCCACCCAGGCACCGATGACGATCAGCCGGCTCGGCGCAGCGCCGCCGCGCACCCTGCCCGCACTGGCGGACGATGAGCGGCCACTCAGCGGTCTGCGCGTGCTCGACCTCACCCGCATCCTGGCCGGACCGGTCGGTGGACGGGCCCTGGCCGCGCTCGGCGCCGACGTGATGCTGGTGAACTCGCCCGGTCTGCCCAATATCGCCGCCATCGCCGACACCAGCCGAGGCAAGCGCTCGACCCACATCGACCTGCGCAGCGCAAGCGGCTGCGCCCGACTGTGGCAGCTCGTCGAGGACGCCCACGTCTTCTCGCAGGGCTACCGGCCCGGCAGCCTCGCCGCGCTCGGCTTCTCACCCGAGGCGCTGGCCGCACACCGACCCGGCATCGTCGTCGTTTCACTGAGCGCCTATGGCGATCAGGGACCCTGGGCCGAGCGGCGCGGCTTCGACTCGCTGGTGCAGACCGCGATGGGTTTCAACCATGCCGAAGGCGAAGCCGCCGGCGACGGCCAACCGCGTGCGCTGCCGATGCAGATCCTCGACCAGGCCAGCGGCTACCTGATGGCCTTCGGCGCCGCCGCCGCGCTCTGGCACCAGCAGCAAGAGGGCGGCAGCTGGCACGTACAGGTTTCGCTGGCCCGGACCGCGCAGTGGCTGCGCGGACTGGGCCGCATCGCCGACGGCCTTCTAGCCCAGTCGCCGGATCTCGCCCCGTGGCTGGACGAAACCCCGTCGGGCTTCGGCGTGCTGCGGGCGGTGCGCCCCAGTGTCCAGCTGGCCCGCACACCAGCCGGCTACGCCCGGCCCTCGATGCCGCCCGGCACGGACGCGCCGCGCTGGCCGGACGGGACCAACTAGCCCCATCAGGAGTGATTGCCCCCCGCGCGCATCGCCAGCACTCGATCCAGCTTGTCCTTCACCGCTCTGAGCTCAGGCAGTACATCTTGCTCCAGCCGTTCTGGTGAATAGTCACTGGTCGTTATCGACACGGCGAGACCGAAACGCTCTGTCATCCCGGTGCCCAGCGAAACGGCGATGGCGCCATAGCCCAGGCTCAACTGGTCCGCGACGACAGCGTAGCCTTTCCGAACCGCTTCGGCGATCGCCTGGGTAAGCGCGGTGCGGTTCACGACGGTGCTGGATGCAAGCTTATGCACTTTCATGGCTGCCACGAAGCTGCGCAAATCATCATGTGTGGTGCCGATCAGAATGCGACCCATTGCCGTGCAGTGCGCCGGCAGACGCATGCCGACATGCAGATTCATCGTTACGAGCTTGCGTTTCTCGACATCGGCAACCGTGCGGCCGACCAGAACGATCTCGTCACCATCGAGTATCGATAGGTTCACAGCGCCACCGACCTGGTTGGCAAGCTCGCGCATATAGGGCGCCGCCAGCTTCGGCACCGACAGACTGTTGAGCCGCGCGTAGCCGAGTTCGAGCACCAGCGGGCGGAGCTGGTAGCGCTTCAGCGTGTCGTCGAACTCAACATAACCCTCTTCCTGAAGAGTCAGGAGGAAACGCCGACACGTTGTCTTGTCGAGCTCCACGGCAGCAGCTATCTCAGCCAGCGAGGGCTGCGGCACCTCATTGAAGGCACGCAGGATTCTCAGCCCCCTGACCAGAGAGCGGTTTTGTTTGATCACACCTCGGACTCCGCGAACAGGTCGGCCACCGCCACTTCCAGACAATTCCGGCCGACACACCTGCACTGTACCGCGCCTCGACTCTGCCCGGCGTTCCGGGCTTGTGCCGGAACTCAAACCAGGGCATTATATACAAATAATGACATGATGTATCACTAGGTGAACTAAAAGAACTCGGGAGATACGATGAATTCGGCAACAGGGTGCGGCGCCCTCTCGACCGGACTCGAGCGTTTCGCGAACATCTGGGCCAGCCTGAACGGCAAGCTGGTTTCCAAGCGGCTTGAAGGCGCGGTCGGCCGTCTACTGCTGTGCGAATCCCTCGAAGGCGAGCAGATCCTCATGCGCCTTGCGCTGACGCGGGCGGAGATCAGCAAGCCCGACCAGCAGTTGGCCCCTCATGCAACCTTGCGGCTAGCGCAATCCGACTGGCAGCGGGTCTTGACCGGCGAATCCCATCTGATGGCCATCGTGCTGGCCGGACGAGCGCCTTTTCCAAAAGATCAGCGACGCCTGATCATGCAGTTCTCGATGCTTCTGCAGACGGCACTGCTGTCGCAGCAAAGCGAAGACCAGCAGCCGACATGTATCGACGCTGCCAACATCATCAGGACAGCATCGGCGCCAACCCGTCCGTCAGTAACCCAGGCTTATGCGCAGTTCGCGCTCGATCTCCGCTATCAGGACATTCCCCAAGACGTCCTCACCATTGCGCGTGAGCAGATCGTCGCAACGATAGGCTCTTGCTATACCGGCAGCATGATGCCGGCAGCCGGATCGGTGGCGGCGGGCTTGGCGGTCTTCGGCACCAGCAATCAGGCAACCTTGTTCGGCGCGCCGGAACGGATGTCATCCCCGGCCGCAGCGCTCTACAACTCGGCGGTCGCTCAGGTCATCGACTTCGATGACTGGGTCATCATCAGTCACTCGGGCGCAGCAGTAGTACCCACCGCATTTGCGGCCAGCGAAGCTGTTGGCGCCTCCGGACAGGATCTGATCGCCGCTGTCGTGCTGGGTAACGAGATCAACGCGCGCACATCACGGGCGATCCAGCGTGGCGCCTACGTCGGCAACTCGATGCCGAATCATCAGGTCGAGACGGCATTGATCGCCAGCCGTCTGCTCGGGCTTGATGAAATCCAGACTCGACGTGCCATCAGCCACTCCTGTTTCCTGGCGATGGAGAGCTGCAACACCGGATGGATGACCGACAGCAAGGTACTCTGTAACGGCCTTCCAGCCATGTGGGGATTGGTGTCAGCCTCACTGGCCAAGGCAGGTCTGATCGGGAATGTCGACATGATCGAGCACCCAGCCGGCTACCTGGCGACGGTCTCCGAAATCGTCGACATCGATGAGCTCCTGAAAGGCCTGGGCGACGAGTGGCACACGCGCACGCTGAACACCAAGCGTCATCCATCCTGCGCCTACAACCTGTCTGCGATCGAGTGCGCGCTGGCCCTGCGTTCGCGTATTCCGGACTTCGATCCAACCAACATTGCCAGCATCGAGGTTGCCGGGCCGGGCGTGATGCTCTACGTAGCCGCCCGCTTCCAAGCGCTCGAACCCGATCTCTATAGCCAGATCGGCGAACGCACGGCAACCCATGTCGCTCTCTGCTTCGACGCCGGGCACGGCGTGCTCGCTTCGCTTGCCGACGGCGAGTTCACCTACCGCCAGTATCTTGACGAACAGGCACTATCGCCGACGATTCAGTCGCTGCGCCGGAAGATCACCTTCAAGGCCGATCCAGAAATGCACGCGGCCTACTACAGCGACTACCGCTACGGCGCACGCGTACGCATCCGCATGAATGACGGGCGGGAGTATGTCGACGAGCGCCAGCAACTGCTGGGGGCCCGCGACAGGCCTTTCGATCACGCCGAAAAGTTTCGTGAGGGCGCTTCGCTCTTCATGCCCGAGGACCGGGTAGAGCAAGCACTTGCCACATTGCGAGCGTTACACGCCGTCGACGACGTGCGCTCGGTGATGAACCAGTTCAAACCCGGGAGTTCCTTCAATGCTTGAACGCGATCCTCTGGACCAAATCAGCTTCTCCATCGCCTGGCCCCCGACAACAACCTTCGGCGCCGGCAGCGTTACCAGCCTGGGCAACAAGGCGAAGACGCGCGGCGCGCGGCGCGCGCTTCTCGTGACTGACGCCGGACTCGTCCGCATCGGTCTCGCCGAGCAAGTCGCTGGCCATCTTCGCCAGGCTGGTATCGAAGTGCTGATATTCGGAGAAGTGAAACCGAACCCGACCATGGCAGAGGTGACCGAGGGCGTCTCGCTGCTACGGCGCGACGGTTTCGATTTTCTGGTTGCCCTGGGTGGCGGGAGCTCGATCGATGCCTCGAAGGTGATGTCGATGCAACTTCTGAGCAATCGCTCGATCGAGGAAATCGAAGCCAAAGGGGTCGACGATGCGGCGGGTTCGCCGATCGGATTCATGGTCGTGCCGAGTACGTCCGGAACTGGCAGCGAGGCTACGACCGGCGCCTTGGTCAAAGACTCCAGCGGCAAAAAATACCTGGTTCGTAGCACTCGTTGCCGACCTCAGGAAGCAATCCTTGACCCGGCATTGACCGTCAGCGTTCCTGCTCGCATGACCGCTGCAACTGGTATGGACGCTTTCATACATGCGCTGGGTTCCTATACCAACGCGCAGGTCAATCCCATTGGCGATCTCTGTGCCCAGGAAGCGATCCGCCTCGTAAACGGGAACCTGCTAAGCGCGATCGAAGACGGCAGGAATCTGCAGGCACGCAGCGCGATGATGTTGGCCAGCCATCTGGCCGGCATCGCAATCTCGATGAAGGGCAATGACGCCATCCACGGATTGAGCACCGCAGTCGAGTCAATGATCGACTGCACCCACGGCGAAAGCCTCAGCGCGCTGATGCCGCACGTACTCAGGTTCAACTGTGCAACTGCCGCGCCTCGCTACGCCAACATCGCGCGGCTGATGGGAGTGCAGACCGGCAAGGGTGGCGATGAAAGCGTGTCGACAGGTTCCTGTCCGGAAGCCGAAGTGCGGCTCGCCGAAGCCGGCGTCGAGGCGATGGTGGCACTGCGTGACCGTGCGGGCACCTGCAGCCATCTCGCCGAGTTGGGCATCCGGCCCGACATGCTCGATCGCCTCACTGCACTGGCCTCCAAGGGACGCTCCACACAGATCAACTGCAAGCGCCCATCGGATGCGCAGATCCGCCAACTCTACGAAGCTGCACTCTGACTTCCCATTCTGGAGACCCCCCGATGAATCGAGAGGAAGTTCTGCGCACCGGTCCGTATCCGATGCTCATCGACGGCAAGGAAGTACCCGGCCGCAGCGGGAAGACTTTCACCACTACTGACCCATCCAATGGCCAAGCGCTTGCCGAAGTCTGTGAGGCAACCGAAGAGGACGTCAGTGCCGCCGTGGCGGCCGCCGAGCGCGCCTTCCACGGTGGCTGGCGCGCTACGACACCCCGTGAGCGTGCCCGCAAGCTCATGAAGCTTGCAGAACTGTTGGCACAGAGGGTGGAGCTCATGTCCTGGCTCGAATGCTACGACGCGGGCAAACCAATCACAGCTTCGCGGAGCTGGCTGGCCGGCGGGCCGGCAACGCTGGAGTATTACGCCAGTTGCCTGCTCGCGATGTCCGGAGAAACACTTGATGTCTCCGACAAGACGCTGCTCGACTTCACCCTGCGTGAACCGCTCGGCATATGCGGCCTGATCGTGCCGTGGAACTTTCCACTCAGCATTGCCCTGCTCAAGATGGCACCAGCCCTGGCCGCCGGCAACTGCGTCGTGATCAAACCCTCAGAGATCACACCGCTGTCGACTGTCGAGCTCGGATCTCTCGTGATGGAAGCAGGCTTTCCGCCGGGCGTTGTCAACATCGTCAACGGACCGGGCCCAACGGTCGGTGCTGCACTGGTTCGCGACCCTCGGGTCGCGAAGATCTCGTTCACTGGAGGCACCGAGTCCGGCAAAGAAATTTTCCGGGCATCCGCTGATACGGTGAAGAGGCTGACCCTGGAGTTGGGCGGCAAGTCAGCCTCGCTTGTCTTCGGCGACGCTGATATCGAAAAGGCAGTCGATGTGGCCTTCACCGACATTGTCCGAAACAGCGGACAGGTCTGTGGCGCCTGTACGCGCTTGCTCCTTCAGGAATCAGTCGCCGAACAGTTTCTAGAACTGCTTGAGCGGCGCCTGCGTTCGGTCAGAATCGGCGCTCCCGACGACACACAGACCCAAATGGGGCCACTGGTCAGCTCCGGCCAGGCAGCGAAGGTTCGCAAGTACATAGAAATTGGCGAAGCAGAGGGCGCGCGGCTGACCCAGTACGTCGACCTTGACGGGCGCGACGACCTGAAATCCGACGCCTTCCTGTCGCCGATGCTCTTCCACGATGCGACCAATGAGATGCGCATCGCGCGTGAAGAGATCTTCGGCCCGGTCCTGTCCGTGATTCGCTTCGCGACCGAACAGGATGCAATCAATATCACCAACGATTCTCGCTACGGTCTGGCGGCTTGCGCGTTCACGCGCGACGCCTCACGAGCGATGCGGCTGGTCAAGGCGCTCAGCGCCGGCACCGTATGCATCAACACCGGGGTGCGCTCATCGGTCGACGCGCCGTTCGGTGGTTTCAGAGAAAGCGGCCTGGGCAAGGAGCGTGGGAAGGAGGCCATGCTCGACGACACGCAGCTCAAGAACGTCCGGTTCTCACTGACCTGAGGCAACCGGAAATCAACCGGCAGTCATTACCCGAAAACAGGAGACAGACATGCTGACACGTACGCTGTTCATTGCGCTCTCAACGGTTTTCTCTCTGCTGCTCACGCCCGTGAGTGCATTGGCCCAATATCCAGAAAAGGCACTGCGCTTCGTTGTGCCCTGGCCTCCCGGTGGCGCCGCTGACTTGATGGCAAGATTGATCGCCGAAAGCCTGTCGAAGGAATTCGGTCAACCCGTCGTCGTCGACAATCGGCCGGGAGCCGGCGGAATGATGGCGACCGAGCAGGTCAGTCGAATGCCCGCCGACGGGTACACGCTGCTGCTCGGCAGCACCGGGCCGAACTCGATCGCAGCCAGCCTCTATCCGAACCTGCGCTACGACCCGGTGACCGACCTGTCGCTGGTCACCCAGATCACGGAGTTGCCGCTGCTGCTCGTCGTCAACAAGGACTTCCCGGTCGATACGGTCGGTGAACTGATCGCCTATGCTAAAGCAAACCCGGGCAAGCTGAACTTCGCATCGGTGGGCGCCGGTACCGCACAGCATCTGGCTTCGGAAATCTTCAAGCAGGCTGCCGGTATCGACATCGTCCACGTACCCTACAAAGGCAGCGCACCGGCTTTTGCCGACCTGGCCAGTGGCCAGGTTCAGATGCTTTTCGACAACATCCCGGCCTCGCGGGCGATGATCCAGGGCGGTCGAGTCAAGGCGCTGGCCGTCAGCACGTCATCGCGAGCAGCCGCAATGCCGGATCTGCCGACGGTGGCCGAATCGGGTCTGCCCGGATTCCACGTCTCCGCTTGGCAGAACATCGCGATGCCGCCCAAATCACCTCCGCAAGCCGTTGCCCGGCTGAACCAGGAGATCGTCAAGCTGATGAACTCACCCGAAATGCACAAGCGTGTCACGGACATGGGCGCCAACGTCGCGGTAAACACCCCTGAGGAAGAAACCCGACGTATCGAAGCCGAAGTCGACAAGTGGCAGAAGGCGGTCACTGCTGCCGGTATCAAACTCGACAACTGACCTGCTCAATCGAGGCCGCGGACATGAGTTGGATCAGTGAACCTGCGCGCAGGCTCGCCGTCGTCGCCGAACCTGATGTACTGGTCGTCGGCGGCGGCGCCGCGGGGATCGCCGCTGCCTGCGCGGCCGCCCGTGGCGGCGCAGAAACGCTTCTGATCGAACGTTTCGGTCACCTGGGAGGGACCCTGACAGCGGTCACGTTGGGGGGCTTCTGCGGTACTCACGCGGTCGTCGATGATGAAACCCTCGGCCGGGTCGTCGGCGGACTCTATCTGGATCTGGAAGACCGTTTGCGACAGCGTGACGCCGTGCTGCCGCCTCGCCGGCATGGCCGCATCATCGGAGTGCCTTACGACTCCGAGGTCTTCAAGCACGTCACTGACGAGATGGTCACCCGTTTCGGCGTGCGAACGATGCTGCACAGCCAGGTCGTGGCCGCTCATGTCGAAGATCGGCGGGTGAACACCGTCGTGCTGGAAACCCGCGACGGGCGCGTCGCCGTTCGACCGCGCGTCGTGATCGACTGTTCCGGCGACGGCGATGTGGCGGCCGGCGCTGGAGCCAGCTTCGCACTGGGCGAAAACGGTCGCACCCAATCCGGTTCCACAATGTTCCGGCTCGGCAACGTGGATACTGAGGCCGCTGGCGCGCTGTCCCGCGAAGCAATCAGAGCCTGCCTCGAGCGCGCGGTCGCCGATGGCTACGATCTGCCCCGCACGGCAACCGGGGTCCACATCAGCCCAATCGAAGGCGTCGTCCATCTCAACGTGTCACGACTCCTCAAACCGGACGGCGAGCCGCTCAACTTCACATGCGGTGCCGATATTAGCGCCGCGGAAATCGAAGGCCGACGCCAAGCCTTTCTGTATGAAGAAGTCTTTCGACGCTACGTGCCCGGATTCGACAAGGCCAGGATCATCGACATCGGCGCGATGGTCGGAATACGGGAAACACGGCTCATCGAGGGTCTGACAACCCTGACCGAGGCGGCCGTCCGTGCCTGCGAGAAGCCGCACGAGCGCATCGCCTGCACCGCCTGGCCTCTTGAACACCATAGTGGTGGACGTGGCACAAGCTGGGAATTTTTGCCAGATGGCGACTGGTACGGCATCGCCTACGGCTGCCTGGTCGTCAAGGGCTTCGACAACCTGCTGGTTGCCGGACGCAATCTATCGGCCACGCATCTGGCACAGGCCTCTGCCCGGGTGGCCGGTCCATGTTTCGCGATGGGGGAAGCAGCCGGCACGGCCGCAGCACTCACCTGCACCGGGGCACCGACCGCTACAGTCGCTACAGTGGACGTGCCAACCCTCCAGGCCATGCTCGAGGACGAAGGCGCGATCCTGACACCCGAACTCTCGGCTGCTGTACCAGCATCCGACTGACACTCGATACAGTCGGCCCTTCACGGGTTCGCCACGCTCGTCTCAAGGGCAAAAAATCTCCCGCAACGCCGAGACCAGGGTCTCAACCCGGGGATCGGCAATCCGGTAGTAAGCGTTCTGGGCCTCGCGGCGGCAGTCGACCAACCCCGCCTCGCGCATCCTGGCCAGATGCTGGGACAGCGCCGACTGGCTCAACCCGACCTGCTCGCTCAGCGCGCCGACCGCCATCTCGCCATGTTCGATCAGCAGGCACAGGACGAGCAACCGGCGCTCGTTGCCCATCGTGCGCAGCATGGCGGCAGCCTGTTCGGCACCCTGCTGGATGAACTCCCGACTTCTTGCGGTAGAGGGCATCGGTCTTTTCTATGAGATTTCGCTAATTGAGTCAATTCTAATACAATACAGCGAACCTGCCCGCCATGGGGCGGACCTGCCGGTTCTACCAATCCCTCTGGCACTACCCTCCGGAAGTCCATGCCCGCTGCCGCAGCCCCTGCCGACCTCGACCCACGGACCGATGCCGTCGCCCAACGCAACCTGCGCCTGCTGGTAGCTGCCCAGTCACTGGGCGGCGCGGCACCGCCCATCATCATCTCGCTCGGCGGCATCGTCGGCCAGGCGCTCGCCGAGCGGCCGTCGCTGGCGACGCTGCCCGTGAGCCTCTACCACCTGGGTCTGGCCCTGTCGACCATTCCGATCGCGATGCTGATGCGCCGCGTGGGACGACGCAATGCCTATGTGCTGGCCGCCCTGCTGGCCATCGTCTCCGGCCTGATTGCCGCCGTCGGGGTGATCCAGGGCAGCTTCCTGACCTTCTGCGTCGGCATTGCGCTGGCCGGTTTCTATGGCGCGGGCGTCCAGAGCTACCGTTTCGCCGCCTCCGACGCGGTGGCCCCACCGCGTCGGGCGCAGGCGATCTCGTACATCATGATCGGCGGCCTGCTGGCCGCGATCATCGGCCCGCAAGTCGTCATCTGGACGCGTGACGCGCTGCCTGCCGCGCCGTTCGCCGGCAGCTTCTTCGGCCAGGCAGGCCTGGCCCTGCTGGCGCTGCCGCTGCTGATGATGCTGCGCATGCCGCCGCCACCGGTTGCCGGCACACAGACCGGCGGCCGGCCGCTGGGCGCCATCGTCCGGATGCCGCGCTTCATCGTCGCCGTCACGGCCGGCGTGGTGTCCTACGGCCTGATGAGCTTCATCATGACGGCCGCGCCGATGGCCATGGTCGGTTGCGGTCACACTGTCGGCGAGGCAGCCCTGGGCATCCAGTGGCACGTCCTCGGAATGTTCGCCCCGAGCTTTGTCACCGGCCATCTGATCGCACGCTTCGGCAAGCTGCTGATCACTGCGCTGGGCCTGATCCTGATCGCGGTCTCGGGGCTGTTCGCGCTGGCGGGCCTGGAACTGCTGCACTTCTGGGGATCGCTGATCCTGCTCGGCGTGGGCTGGAACTTCGGCTTCATCGGTGCAACCGCAATGGTCACCGACTGCTACGAGGCGCCCGAGCGCGCCAAGGTCCAGGCGCTCAACGACTTCCTCGTCTTCGGCACCGTCGCCGTCGCCTCCTTCGGCTCCGGGCACCTGCTCGACACCGCCGGCTGGGACACGATCAACGCGCTGATGCTGCCGATCGTGGGGGTCGTGCTGCTGATGCTCGCTGCCCTGGCCTGGCATGGCCGGGGATCGCGATTGCCGGCGGATGCGGCATCATGAACCGGCAACCATGGAGGGACAGGTCATGATGGAACAGGCGACCGGGCAGGCTGCCGGAGCCATGCCACGAGAGCGTGGCGCACCCGCTTTCGAACAGCTGCGCCGGCTGCTCATGCCGCGATGCCCGCGGCGGCTGCGCCGGCCGCCGGGCTTCACCGGCTTCACGGCCTGCCTCACGATCTGCGCAGTGCTGGCAACCGGAGCACTCCAGGCCCAGTCCGGAGTACCGGCCACCGGGGCGCCGGCCGCCGGAGCGCCGGCCGCCGGATCACCGGCCGCCCCGGCAACTGTCGACCTGCGCCTGCAGCAGCTGACCGAGCGGGTCTGGTGGGTCGAAGGCCTGCAGGGCGAGGTCTCCCACGAGAACCAGGGTTTCAACTCGAATGCCGGTTTCGTGGTGACCGACGACGGCGTCGTCGTCTTCGATGCCCTGGGCACGCCGGCGCTCGGCGCGGCCCTGCTGGCACGGATCCGTTCGGTCACGGACCAGCCGGTACGCCGCGTGATCGTCAGTCATTACCATGCCGATCACTTCTATGGCCTGCAGGCCCTGACCGCCGCAGGGGCCGAGGTCTGGGCCCACCGGGCCGTGCGCGGCTACCTGGCGGGCGACGCCCCCGTCGAACGACTGGCCGAGCGCAGGCAGTCGCTGGCCCCCTGGGTCACCGACGAGGCGCGCATCGTTGCCCCCGACGTCTACCTCGACGGCGACACGCGCTTCCGGCTCGGCGGCATCGGCTTCAGCATCTACGCGGCCGGCCCGGCCCACACTGCCGAAGACCTGATGATGCTGGTCGAAGAGGAAGGCGTCCTGTTCGCCGGCGACCTGATCTTCGCCGGGCGCGTGCCCTATGTCGGCGACGCCGACAGCCGCAGCTGGCTGGCAGCACTCGAAGGGCTTGCCGAGCGCAAGCCGCGCTTCGTCGTCACCGGCCACGGCCCCGCATCGCGCGACGCCTCGGCCGACATTGCGCTGACCCGCGACTACCTGGTCTATCTGCGCGAGCAGATGGGCAAGGCCGCCGACGACTTCGTGCCCTTCGATGAAGCCTACGAGGCGACCGACTGGTCGCGCTTCGCGCAGCTGCCGGCTTTCGCCGAGGCAAACCGGCGCAATGCCTACAACACCTATCTGCTGATGGAGCACGAGTCGCTGACCGGCCGGCGTTGACTGGCCGCCACCGACTGGCACCAGCCGGCCCCGGCTGGTGCCGGATGGCCCCTGTCGGCGGGCGCTCGCCGGCAGGGGCCGGAACGCTCAGGCTTGTGGTGACTGCGCTGCGGCGGCGAGATGCTGGCGCAGCACGTAGTGCAGGATCCCGCCATGCTGAAGGTAGTGCGCCTCCATCGGAGTGTCCAGCCTTGCGAGCACCGGAATCTTCCTGCCACTGGCGTCCAGGGTCAGCCGCGCATGGATCAGCGACTGCGGATCGACCCCCGACAGCCCGCTGATCGCGAACACCTCGGTGCCGTCGATGCCCAGTGACGCGAAGCTCGCACCGGACTCGAGCTGCAGCGGCAACACACCCATCCCGATCAGGTTCGAACGATGGATGCGTTCGAAGCTCTCGGCGACCACCGCCTTCACACCGAGCAGCGCAGTGCCCTTGGCCGCCCAGTCACGCGACGATCCCGAACCGTACTCCTTGCCGGCAAGGACGATCAGCGGCACGCCTTGCGCACGATAGCGTTCGGCCGCCTCATAGATCGACAGCTGCTCGCCCGACGGCTGGTGAAGAGTCACTCCACCTTCGGTACCCGGCGCCAGCCGGTTGCGGATGCGCCCGTTCGCGAAGGTGCCGCGGATCATCACCTCGTGGTTGCCGCGGCGCGCCCCGTAGGTGTTGAAGTCGGCGACCGCCACCCCCTGCTCCGTCAGCCAGCGTCCGGCCGGGCTGGCCGGATGGATGGCGCCGGCCGGCGAGATGTGGTCGGTGGTGATGCTGTCGCCGAACAGCGCCAGGGCACGGGCATTGCCGATGTCGGCCAGCGACGCCGGCACCGCCGGCAAGTCATCGAAATACGGGGGACGCCGCACGTAAGTGGAGGTCTCCGACCACTCGTAGGCCCCCCCGGCCGGCACCGGCAGCGCGCGCCACTGCTCGTCGCCGTCGAAGACGCTGCCATAGGCGCCGAGGAACATCTCCGAAGCGAGCGACGCCTGGATGACCGCGTTGACTTCGGCCATGGTCGGCCAGATCTCACGCAGGAATACCGGGTGGCCGTCCTGGTCGGTGGCCAGCGGCGCGTTCATGATGTCGATGTCCATCGTGCCGGCGATCGCGTAGGCCACCACCAGCGGCGGCGAGGCCAGGTAGTTCATCCGCACGCCGGCATTGATCCGCCCTTCGAAGTTCCGGTTGCCCGACAGCACCGACACCAGTGCCAGACCGTGCTGATCGACCGCATCGCTGATCGCCTCGGGCAAGGGACCGGAGTTGCCGATGCAGGTCGTGCAGCCGTAGCCGACGAGACCGAAACCGAGCTTCGCCAGGTCTTCGGTCAGCCCTGCGCGATCGAGGTAATCGGACACCACCTTCGAGCCCGGGGCCAGCGAGGTCTTGACCCAGGGCTTGCGCTGCAAGCCGCGTCGGGCCGCCTTGCGTGCCAGCAGGCCGGCGGCCACCATGACCTGCGGGTTCGACGTATTGGTGCAACTGGTGATCGCGGCAATCGCCACATGGCCATGATCGAGCTGCACGTCGACCGGCCGTGCCAGGCCGGCATCGGCGCCCAGGCGCACCGGCACCTGCTTGTGCGGCCGGCTCGCAGCCGTCGGTCCGCTGCCCTCGGCATGCACATCGGACGAACCGCCGGGATCACCGTCGGGCAAACCGCTGCGCGCTGCCGACGGCGGATCGCTGGCCGGAAACGAATCGGCAGCTGCCTTGTCGTAGTCGCGCTCGTGCTGACTCTCGGCGGCCGCAGGCGCGGTGGCGATCGCTGCCTGCTCGGGCAATGAGCCGACCAGGTCGGCGGCAAAGCGCTCGCGCGCCTGGTGCAAGGGCACGCGATCCTGCGGCCGCGACGGACCGGCGATCGACGGTTCGATCGACGACAGGTCGAGCTGCAGCGTCTCGGTGAACACCGGCTCGGCCGACGGGTCGTGCCACAGCCCCTGTTCCTTCGCGTAGGCCTCGACCAGCGCAAGCTGCTTCTCCGGACGCCCGGTGAAGCGCAGGTAGCGCAGCGTCTCGTCGTCGATCGGAAACACGGTGATCGTGGATCCGTATTCGGGCGACATGTTGCCGATCGTCGCGCGATTCTCCAGCGGCACATTGGCCACGCCGGGCCCGTAGAATTCGACGAAGCGCCCGACCACGCCATGCGCGCGCAGCAGGCTCGCGACGGTCAGCACCAGGTCGGTCGCCGTCGTGCCCTCGGGCAACTCGCCCATCAGCCGGATGCCGACGACTTCGGGAATCAGCATCGAGATCGGCTGGCCGAGCAGCGCGGCCTCGGCCTCGATGCCGCCCACCCCCCAGCCCACCACACCGAGGCCGTTGACCATGGGTGTGTGCGAGTCGGTGCCGACCAGCGTGTCCGGAAACGCCCAGCCGTCGCGCGCGGTGACGACGCTGGCCAGGTATTCGAGGTTGACCTGGTGACAGATCCCGGTTGCCGGCGGCACCACGGAGAAGCGGCCGAAGGCCTGCTGGCCCCAGCGCAGGAACTGGTAGCGCTCGCGGTTGCGCTGGTAGTCGAGCTCGGAGTTGCGCGCCAGGGCGTCGGCCCGATCGAAGACATCGACCTGCACCGAATGGTCGATGACAAGGTCGACCGGAATCAACGGATCGAGCGCCGACGGGTCACCGCCGTGCTCGGCCACGGCATGACGCATCGCGGCCAGGTCGACGACCGCGGGCACGCCAGTGAAGTCCTGCATCAGCACGCGCGCGGGACGGAACGCGATCTCGCGCTCGTCATCCCCGCTGCGCCCGCCTCGCCAGCGCGCCAGCGCGGCAATGTCCTCGTCCCGGACGCTGACTCCGTCGTTGTGCCGCAGCAGGTTCTCGAGCAGCACCTTCATCGAATAGGGCAGCCGGGACACGCCGAACTCGGCTTCGAGCGCGCTCAGTCTCTGGATCCGGAAACGCTCGCCGCCAAGCTCGAGGATTCCACTGGCATCGATCGTAGCCATTTCGCCGCACCTCCACAGAAACGGGGATATCAAACCGACAGCTTAGCCCTTCGGGACCGACTCTGCTCCGGTACCGCAGTATCGGGGTGCGCTGTCGGCCACCGGGAGCGTGCGCTGTCGGCCACCGGAACACCGGGGCCTTTTCGGAGCCTGTCGATTGAACGACGATCGACTTGCGGTTTACGATGGCGAACCGCTTCTCGACCCAGCTTCTCGACCCAACCGGAATCCGCCCCGCCATGAGCCCCCCCGTTTCCCGGACACCGACCTGGCACGAGGACATCTTCTCGATCCTGAAAGCCGGCAATGTCCGGCAGCTTGCCTACGTTCCCGACGCTGGTCACGCCCACGTCATCCGCCGCGCCCACGAGGACGAGACGATGCAGGCAATCGTCCTGACCACCGAGGAGGAAGGCATCGCCGTCGCCTGCGGTGCCTGGCTGGGTGGCGACCGTGCCGTGCTGCTGATGCAGAGCAGCGGGGTCGGCAACTGCGTCAACATGTTCTCGCTCGTGCAGAACTGCCGGTTCCCGTTCCTGGCACTGATCACGATGCGCGGCGAATGGGCCGAATTCAACCCTTGGCAGGTTCCGATGGGACTGGCCACCCAGCGCTCGCTCGAACTGATGGGCATTACGGTGCTGCGTGCCGACGAGCCGCAGGAAGTGGCCGGGGTCGTCCAGGCCGGCTTCGACGCCGCATTCAGCGCAGGCCAGGCGGTTGCGGTCCTGCTGTCGCAAAGCCTGATCGGGCGCAAGGAATGGCAGGCCTCGAAATGAACACCACAGCTGTGCAGGGGTCGATCGATCGCCGCGACTTCGTCGCGCGTCTGCTGGCAGCCTGCCCGGATGCGCTGGTCATTACCGGGCTGGGCTCGCCTTCCTACGATGTCTTCGCAGCGGAGGATCGCCCGGGCACCTTCTACCTGTGGGGCGCCATGGGCGGCGCCGCAGCCATGGGGCTGGGCCTCGCCCTGGCCCGACCCGAACGCCCGGTGCTGGTCATCACCGGCGACGGCGAGCAGCTGATGGGGATGGGCGCACTCGCCACCATCGGCGTCCAGCGGCCGAAGAACCTCAGCGTCGTCGTGCTCGACAATGGCCACTTCGGCGAAACCGGCATGCAGCGCAGCCACAGCAGCCTGGGCGTCGACCTCGCGGGGGTGGCCCGGGCCTGCGGCTTCGACCAGGTGATGACCATCGGCGATCCGGACGACGTGACCGCGCTGGCCGCCGGAATCGGTTCCCGGACGGGCAGCCTGTTCGCACAGGTCTTCATCAGCGTCGAAGAGCATGCGCGGGCGCTGCCTTCACGTGACGGCACCTACGTCAAGATCCGCTTCCGGGCAGCCCTCGGGCTCGCTTCGATGTAGCGGACCGGCAAGCTGCAGGCCGCTCCATCACTGCAACGTCGAACGATCCGGGCCCGCGCATGCACTCCGACATCGTCATCGTAGGCGGCGGCGCGGGCGGGCTGGAGCTTGCGGCCCGCCTGGGCCGGCGCCTGGGTCGCAGCCAGGGCCGCGAGCGCGTCCTGCTCGTGGATCGATCGCCTTTCCACATCTGGAAGCCGACCCTGCACGAAGTGGCCGCAGGCACACTGGACGCTCACCAGGAAGGCTTGTCCTACCCGGTGCTGGCGCGGCGCAATCATTTCGGCTTCGCCATCGGCGACTTCGTGGGGCTGGACACGACACGAAAGTCCATCGAGCTGGCCGAGATCCGCAACACTGAAGGTGAGCTGCTGGTGCCGCGCCGCACGATCGGCTTCCAGAAACTGGTGCTGGCCCTCGGCAGCGGCTCCAACGCCTTCGGCACGCCCGGCATCGAACACGCGCACCTGCTGGAGAACGTGCGCGATGCGCAGCGCTTCCACAGCGACTGGCTCGGCGCCTGCGCGCGTGCCTCATTCTCCGGCGACCACGTCCTGTCGGTGGCCATCGTCGGCGCGGGTGCCACCGGGGTCGAGCTGTCGGCCGAACTGCGCGAAGCACACAGCGTGCTGCAGCAGAGCCTGGGCAGCAGCCAGCGCTTCCGGCTCGACGTCACGCTGGTCGAAGCCGGCACGCGCATTCTTGGCGGACTGCCGGAGAAGATCTCGGCCCAGGCAGATCTGGCGTTGCGCCGCAAACAGGTACGCGTGCTGACCGGCACCCGGGTAACGGCGATCGGACGGGGTTCGCTGCTCACGTCCGAGGGTGAAATCGCGAGCGACCTGGTCGTCTGGGCAGCGGGCATCAAGGCCGCCGACCACAATGCCCGGCTGGGTCTGGAAGTGAACCGCATCAACCAGTTCGTGGTCGACGACCACCTGCGAACCTCGGTCCCGGACATCCTGGCGATGGGGGATTGCGCAGCCTGTCCCTGGGTCGGCGACAAGCTCGTGCCGGCCCGCGCCCAGGCCGCCCACCAGCAGGCCGATTACCTGGCCCGCGTGCTGGGCGCGCTGCTGTCCGAACGGGAAGTGGCCGGGCCGTTCGTCTACCGCGACTTCGGTTCACTGGTCTCGCTGGGCGACAACAAGGGGGTGGGCAACCTGATGGGCGGCCTGGCGGGGCGCAACTTCTTCGTCCAGGGCCTGATCGCCAAGTGGATGTACATGTCGCTGCACCTGAACCACCACCGGGTCATCCTGGGAACGGGCAAGACGGCCGTCCTGGCGCTGGCCCGCCTGCTGCAGAAGCGCGTCTCCGGCCGCCTGAAGCTACACTGAGCCCATCCCGACGATTCGGCCACCGAGGCACTTCACCCGAGGCACGCCACCATGCCCATGTTCATCGACCCCTCGCCGCCCGGACAGTGCATCTTCTGCCGTCTGGTGGCCGGCGAAATCCCGGCGGCGAAAGTCCACGAGGACGAACTGACCATTGCCTTCATGGACATCGGCCAGCTCAATCCCGGTCATACGCTGGTGGCCACCCGGCGCCACGCAGCCACGCTGCTGGACATCACGCCCGAAGAGGCAGCCGCCGTCGCACAAACCGCGCAGCGCGTCGCGCAGGCCGTGCGCAACGCCTTCGACCCGCCCGGGCTCACGCTGCTGCAGGCAAACGGACGCGACGGCGACCAGACCGTCTTCCACTTCCACCTGCATGTGGTGCCCCGGCATCCGCAGGATGGCGTCGCCCTGAGCTGGCCGCGCAAGGATCCGCCAGCCGAGGTGCTGCAGGAGCACGCCCGGCGCCTGCGCGACGCCTGGCCGCAGGCCCTGCCGGGCGCCGGCGCGGACCCTACTTGAGCAGGCCCTCGGCACGCAGCGCCGCCTGCACGGCGGGCCGTGCCTCCATCCGGGCGCAGTAGGCTGCGAGGTTGGCCAGGCCCGAGTGGTCCACGCCCACATACTGGCCCCAGCGCGCAACGGTGTACAGATAGGGATCGGCCACGCTGAAGCCGCCCAGCAGATAGTCCCGGTCGGCGAGTTGCTCGTCGACCCAGCCCAAGCGTTTCATCAACTGCTGACGGGCGATGTCCTTGTAGGCATCCGGGGTGCTGGGCGCGAACAGCGGGCTGTGGCCCTTGTGGAGTTCGGTGCCGATGAAGGTCAGCCATTCCTGCAGGCGATAGCGCTCGAAGGAACCGTTGGCCGGGGCCAGCCCCTTGGCGGGCACCTGATCGGCGATGTACTGCACGATGGCCGGACCTTCACGCAGGCGCTGGCCGTCGTCCAGTTCAAGCAGCGGCACGTAGCCCAGCGGATTGATCGTGTAGTAGTCGGTACCGTCCTGCAGCTTGTGCGTCTTGGTGCTGGCCAGCACCGGCTCGAAAGGCAGGCCGGATTCATGCAGGGTGATGTGCGGCGACAGCGAGCAGGCGCCCGGAGAGTAATAGAGTTTCATCTGGAAGGATGTCCTGGTTGACGGTGAATCGATCGACATGCGGCGCCCGCCGGTGCGGCCATCGCTGCTGTGTTCAATCATAGCCCTTCCTGACATCCTCCCAGACGTCGCACAGGAAGACGCACAGGTCGGTTTCCGGCGGCCTGGCGTCGAAATCGAAGAACATCTGGCTGACCCAGCCGCGGTGATAGGTCTTGTGGTTGATGACGTGCAGGAACATGCCGCCGCGCGACATCTGCGCGGCCCGGCCCGACACGAAGCTGAAATCCGAGCACTGGCGCAGGCTGGCCTCATCCTGTTCCCGGGCCCAGTCGACATACCAGCGGTTGACTTCGGACTGCGCATCGACCAGATTCTCGAACACCGGGTGCAGCAGATCGCGGCGACTCGAAAAGCCGTGTGGTCGGCCAAGCAGATGCGCGCGCCAGATCAGGTCGACCTGATAATTGTGGTTCAGTGTGCCGAGCATCGAGCCGAACAGCGTCGTGCTGCTCCGGTACACGGCGCCCTGCGGCAGCGCTCCGATGGCCGCGAACAGACGCTGGTCGGCCCAGTCGTTATAGTGGGCGAGCATCACGCCCGTTTCCGTCGTCATCATGTCCGGCAATCCTCCCTGGCAGGGTCAGCACAGCATGCATGAAAAATCGTCGAACAAGAGCCGCAGGCTGGGACTGGCCCTGGCAGCCATGGGCCTCGGCGCAGGCCTGGCCGCCGAGGCCTCGGCCGACGACAGCCGGGTGCGCGAACGCCAGGCGATGGTCGACGAGGTCGCCGCCGAGGCCCGGGAAACCAAACGATATACGGGCCGGGCGAGCTTCGACCCGCGCGTGATGGCCGCCCTCGCCAAGGTGCCTCGCCACCGCTTCGTTCCGGAGCGCTGGGCCCGCGCTGCCTACGACAATCGCCCGCTGCCGATCGCTGAAGACCAGACGATCTCGCAGCCTTACATCGTCGCCCTGTCGACCGAATTGATCGAGCCGCGCCCGGATCACGTCGTGCTGGAGGTCGGCACCGGCTCCGGCTACCAGGCGGCCGTGCTCGCCGAACTGGTCCGCCAGGTCTGGTCAGTCGAAATCCTCGCGCCGCTCGGCGACACCGCCGCGCGGCTGCTCGACGAACTCGGCTACGACAACGTCACGGTGAAGATCGGTGACGGCTACCAGGGCTGGCCCGGGAAAGGGCCGTTCGACGGCATCATCGTCACCGCTGCGGCGCCCGAAGTGCCGCAGCCGCTGGTCGACCAGTTGAAACCGGGCGCGAAGATGGTGATCCCGGTCGGATCGCAGCTGGCCGGGCAGGAGCTGTTGCTGATCGAGAAGCTCGCCGACGGCAGCATCACACGCCGCAGCATCCTGCCGGTGCGCTTCGTGCCGCTGACCCGCCCCGTCGATCAGCCGGCGCCGCAGCCCTCGCCACAGGCACCCCGCCTGCAGGGTGATACGGGCGATGGGCACGACACGCAGACCGAAGGCAGGCCGGGTCAGTCCGACGCCTGACTGACCGGCGGCGCATCGTCCTTGCCCAGCGCCTGCAGCGTCATCCGGTAGCCGGACTCGACCAGCTGCTCGATGGTGCGGCGGGAAAAGTCGTAGACCTTCGAGGCGGGCTCGTCCTCGCCGTCGTCCCGGATGATCCGGGTGATCGTCGTCGGCGCATCCTGGCCCATCAGTTCGATGTAGTGCGGGCGATGGCGGATCCGGGCGGCGTCGACGGCCGGCAGTTCGGCGAGGATCTCATCGATCAGCTTGCGGAAGTCGCGCACGAGTTCGCGCGTCTGGACGTCGTTGCGGATCCGCTCGCTGTACAGGATCTCGCTCTGCCGGGTGAGGACATCGGACAGGTTGGCCGGCAGCGCCGTGCGATTGCCCGGAAAGAGTTCGATGACGAACACCCGCTTGCCGGCCGTGCCGCAGCGCTGCAGCACCAGATCCAGCGGCGAGTTGCTGACGATCCCGCCGTCCCAGTAGTGCCTGCCATCGATGGTCGTCCACGGGAAGCCGGGCGGCAGGCTGCCGCTGGCCAGGATGTGGGCGGGGGTCAGATCGTCGACGAAGCTGTCGAACGCGACGAGTTCGCTGGTGTTGATGTCGACCGCGCTGACGATGAGCCGGATCGGGCTGGATTTCAGGCGGCCGAAATCGACGTACTTCTCCAGCAGCGCGAGCGCCGGACGGGTGTCGTACAGGCTGGTCCAGCGGTGCGGCATCTGCTCGGGGCCGAACATCGGCTGGAACCAGCGTGGCCGGAAGAACTGCGGCACACCGAACAGGGCGATCTGCCCGCTGGCCAACTGCCGGCGCAGTGCCTCGTCGGGGGCGTGCGCCGACGCGATCGCCAGGTCGTTCCAGAACGACTCGAGGGCCGCCGCGGGACGATCGGGATTGCCTGCGATGATCGCGCCGTTGAAGGCTCCGATCGACACACCGGCAACGACGTCCGGACGGATTCCCGATTCCTCGAGCGCCCTGACCGCACCGCATTCGAATGCGCCGTAGGCACCCCCGCCCTGCAGGATGCAGATCGTCTGGTTCGGGATGTGGGAAAGCGTGTACTGCGGATCGGACAGGCGCGCCTTGATCGACGCGAGGTTCACCCGATGCTTGATCAGGTGCATCGTCACCTTGGTCTCCTCGGTCGGCCGGCCGACCGAGAACAGGGCCCGCGGCACGTCGTGGCGCAGATAGAACGCGGCGAACGACCCGTTTTCGAGCGAACCGCGTTCGATCTTCTCGTCGCTCGCATCGAAGTCGCCGACCATGTTGAAGGCCAGATCGAACATCTCGCTGAAGAAGGTCGTGACCTCTTCGCAGGGGATGCGCCGACCCAGCATGTTCCGGGCGGCGACACGCGCCTGCTTGATGGCGCTGTCCCAGTGTTCGACGCGGCGCCGGCGCCGGAAGATCGGGTCGAAGAAATTCGCCACGTCACCGGCGGCGAAGACACCGGCATGGTTGGTCTGCAGGAAGCGGTCGACCAGAATGCCGTCGCCCAGTGCAATGCCGCTGCCGGCCAGGAAACCGGTCTCGGGGACCACGCCGATGCCGACCACCACCATGTCGCAGGCCAGCGTGCGCCCCGAGCGCGTGACCACCGACCTGACCCGCCCCCGGCCGCGCAGGGCCACGGCCTCGTCATCCTCGAGAATCACCACGCCGTGACGCTCGAAACCACGCCTGAAGGCCCTTGAGACCTCCGGCATGTGCAGCTTTCCGAGCAAGGCGCCGGATTCGACCAGCGTTACCTCGAGACCTCGCTGGCGCAGCGAGGCGGCGACCTCCAGGCCGATGAAGCTGCCGCCGATCACCACGGCACGGCGCGCCTTCGTTGCCGACACCCGGATCGCTTCGGCGTCGGCAGGCGAACGCAGGTAGTGAACGCCGGCCAGTGTCGCGCCGGGCACTGACAGCCGTCTGGGCGAGGCGCCCGTCGCGATGAGCAGGCGTGCGTAGCGGATCGTTTCACCCTGCTCGGTACGCAGCGTGCGCTGCCTCGCATCGACGGCCGCGACCGGGCTGTCCAGCATCAGATCGACTGCCAGTTCGCGATAGCGCGCCTCTTCGAGCACGAAGCGGGGCGGCGGTGGCTCGTCTGCCGTGATGGCGATCTTGGACAGCGGCGGCCGCTGGTAGGGAAGCAGCGGCTCGGCCGCCAGCAGCAGGATGCTGCCTTGCGCACCCTCGCTTCTCAGGGTCTCGACCGCTGTGGCGCCGGCCAGTCCGCCCCCCACGACGACGAAATCGAAGTTGCTGCTCATGACCGCTTGCGTCATTGCCGATTGAAAAATGCCGGACCGGCCGGTCGACCCCGAAGTGCCGGGCCGGCCACCCGAGCGCTGCACCGAGCGCTACATGTTGGTCTGATCCGGCGGCACGCCGGCCGGCAGCCCGGCAGCGCCCGTCGCCTGGGCGCAATGCTCCTGCCCGACGCCCACGCCGTAGCAGCTCATCGAGATCGAGCCCAGGGAATGGCCGCGCACCAGAGCCTCGGCGCCCCTGCCCTGCTGCGCCGCCAGCGCCGCGATGTACAGCAGCGGGATGAAATGATCGGGAGTCGGTACTGCGCGCGCATAGTCCGGATGCTCGACGAGCTTCAGGATGTCGCCCGGCGCGCTGGCCAGCTGCGCCGTGGCAGCGTCGTCGAAGCGCTCGGCCCAGTCGAAGGCGGCGTGCGGCTGCTTCCAAAGCACCTGCTTCAGATTGTGGACGACGTTGCCGCTGCCCAGGATCATGATGCCGCGCTCACGCAGCGCCGCAAGGCTCGCCCCGAGCGCCACGTGGTATTCGAGGGGTTGCAGCGCGTTGATCGACAGCTGCACCACCGGGATGTCGGCACCCGGGTACAGATGGGCAAGCACGCTCCAGGTGCCGTGATCCAGGCCCCACTGGTCGCGATCGAGCCCCACCCATTTCGGCTTCACGACCTCGGCCACTTCCTGCGCGAGTTCCGGCGAGCCCGGCGCCGGATACTCGAAATCGAACAGCGCCTGCGGAAAACCGTAGAAGTCGTGAATCGTCCGCGGCCGCGGCATGGCCGTCACGGCCGTGGCGCCGAAGTACCAGTGGGCCGAGACGACGAGCAGGGCGCGCGGTCGCGGAAGATGCTCACCCAACGCCCGCCAGGCATCGGTGAAACCGTTTCGCTCCAGGGTGTTCATCGGATTGCCATGGCCGATGAACAGCGCCGGCACCTTCTCGCTCATGCCCGTTTCTCATGCGTCCTGTCGAGCGCCGATTATGGCATCTCGCGTGTCATGCCTCTCGCATACACCCGGCGGCCGACCTGACCTGCCGATCGCTCCGGGCCTGCGCAGCGCCCGCAAACCGGCAGGAATCGACATCAACGCCGCCTCACGAAGGCGTGGAAAGTTTCATGAGGACGATCCCGGCCACGATCAGGCCCGCCGCAAGCAGTCTCCCGAGCGAAACCTGTTCACCCAGGATCGCGATTCCGACGATGAAGGCCCCCACCGCGCCGATTCCCGTCCAGATCGTGTACGCCGTCCCAAGCGGCAAGGACTTCATGGCCATCGCCAGAAGCCAGAAACTGGCGATCATCGCCACAAGGGTGACGGTGCTCGGGACGGGTCTGGTGAACCCATCCGACTGCTTCATCGCGAATGCCCAGACAACCTCGAGGATGCCGGCGATCAGGAGGTAGACCCAAGCCATGATGACGTCTCCAATGCAAACTCATCAGGCCGTCCTGATACGCGTCCCGGATCGGGGGAGGTCGTCCTCCAGAACCCCCATTATCGCACCTTGCCCGCGGCAGCCACGAAGTACAGGACCGGGATCACGACCAGCGTCAGCACCGTGGACACGAAGATCCCGAAGATCAGCGAGATCGCCAGGCCGTTGAAGACTCAGTCGAAGTGCTCGTGCGTGGCCGCCGCCGACTTGCGCCAGTAGCTCGACGCCCGGATCCGGCTGCGGTCGATACCCAGTCGATCGGTCAGCAGGCCGCGCACGGCCTTGATCTCGTTGTATTCTCCCGCCGCCCAGGCATACCCGTGGCCGTCCGACAACTTCAGCGCCTGGACCACGGGACCGAGCACAGTCCCGTCTGCGCCGGCATCGGCCGATCCGCCGACCCAGTGGACTTCGAGCGCGCATCGGCTCGCCAGTTCGATCCGGGCATCGTCCGCAACCGTCTTGATCACCGCAATGGCCTTGACGGTCTCCGGCAGCTCCTCCAGACGCCGGGCAATGGCGGGCAGCGCCGTCTCGTCGCCGATCAGCAGGTGCCAGTCGAAACCAGTCGGAACGACGAAGGAGCCCCGCGGTCCGGCGATGCCGAGCTGATGCCCGGGTGCGGCCCGGCTGGCCCAGTCAGTCGCCGGCCCCTCGTGACCCAGCACGAAATCGATGTCCAGCTCGTTGCTGGCCGCGTCGTAACGTCGCGGCGTGTAGTCGCGCATGGCCGGCCTGGGCTTGTCCGCCTCGAAAACCAGGCCGTTGGGCCCGATCGTCGGCAGGCTGGGCACGGCTCCGGCAGCTTCCGGCACCAGCAGCTTCACATGATCGTCGAACGAAGCGGACAGGAAGCCGGCCAGATCATCACCGGTCAGGGTGATGCGCCTCATCCAGGGGCTGAGGTCGGTGACGCGGCTGACCGTCAGCCGGCGGATCTTGATGGCGTGGCGCACTTTCTGCACCTGGAGCGTGTCAGTCGTCATGGCAGTTCCTGTATTGGTCGGAAGAATCTTTCGAGGCTTGGTCTGCGGAATCGTGGACGGGATGCCCGGTCGGATCGCCGGCCGCCGGGTCGCCGGCCGCCGGGTCACCAGCCGGCGAGCCCTGCCGGATGTCCCGGGCCGCGCGCTGGAGAATGGCCGCCAGCCGGCGCTGCTCGGCATGGCCCGGCTCGCCACGGCTCGCCAGGGCGCGGCGCAAGGCCTGGCGAGCCCGTACGAACTCGGGCAGCCAGCCTGTGGCATCGCTTGCGGCGGCCTCGCTTTCATTGACGTGGCTGAGCCACAGCATCTTCTTCGCCGCATGCCTGAGCGTGGCGAACAGCAGTTCGATGCGTTCGGCGTCGGCTTGCAGGTGTTCGAAACCGGCGGCAGTGATCCGGTGGATCTTCCGCTTGCCGGCCAGCTCGAACCGGGCCAGGCCACGCGCCTCCAGCTGGCTCAGGGCCGGATACAGGGCGCCCGGGCTCGGCGTGTAATACCCGTGCGACAACTCGCCGAAGCGTTTCGCCAGCTCGTAGCCATGGGCAGGGGCCTCGCGCATGAACCACAGCAGCATCGCCTGCAACTCGTCGGCATTGAACTTGCGCCCCCGCATCCATTGCCCGCCGTGCATGCGGGCGGCACCGGATCCGCCGGGTTCCAGAACAGGTTTCATTCGAATCAATATATCGTACGATGTGTCATACGATATACGTGGATCCACTGAAAGTCAAGATTGACAGCACTTATGGCGTACGATCGATAAGCTCACAGTGCAAGCACGGCAGTTTCGAGGAGCAAACAATGATCTTCGTGTTCGAGGTGCTGGTCAGGCCC
>Ga0172382_10003074_pt1 | contig 26827 bp, 33 predicted proteins | sample Leawel138RmetaG_FD_122245 | JGI IMG/M metagenome (GOLD analysis project Ga0172382, IMG submission 122245) | Leachate microbial communities from a municipal landfill in Southern Ontario, Canada - Leachate well 138R metaG | ecosystem: Engineered > Solid waste > Landfill > Unclassified | place...
CCCGGCCAGTGTCGGCGGACGCTCGCCGCCGTCGAGCAGGCCGACCAGCCGGTCGCCAGCATCCAGTTCGAGCATGATTTCGCTGAGCGAGGGCGCCAGGCTTACCACCCGCTGTGCGGCGCTCGCCGAAAGCGACACCAGCAGCAGCGCGGCGAAGCATAGAAAACGCATCAGCGTAGCTGCCGCGGGATGCGATAGAGCACCAGCAATGCAAGGCTGCCGAGCACCAGCAACAGCTGCGCGACCGGCTCCATGCCCAGCAGCGCACCCAGCGCAGCCAGCCAGGCCGGCAATGCGGCGACCAGCAGCGCACGGCGCCGCACGCGGCGCAGATGCGCCCAGGCATCGGGCTCTGAGGGAAGGTTGAGCGCCTGTTCGGTGGCAATCAGGGCATGCTTGAAAGCGGCGAAGGCCGGCAGGCTGAAGAACAGCGAGCCAAGCCCGGCGGCGAACAGCAGCAGCCCCGCGTCACCCAGCCGGACTGCGGCCCGGTCGGCCAGCAGCACCGGCAACAGCATCAGCAGCAGATGCAACCAGCCGTCGCGCGCAAGCTGGCGGCGGACAGCGGCGCGATTCACGACTGTTCGGCTTCGCCCTGATGAATCTCGCCGAGCATGTGGCCGAGCTTGCCGGCCTTGGTCGCGAGGTATTTGCGGTTGTGCGGGTTGTGCGCGATCTGCAGCGGCTTGCGCTCCGCCACGCGGATGCCGAAGCCCTGCAGCGCCTTGACCTTGCGCGGGTTGTTGGTCATCAGCTTGACCTCGGCGATACCCAGGTGCTCGAGCATCGGCAGGCAGATGCCGTAGTCGCGCATGTCCGGGGCGAAGCCCAGACGCTCGTTGGCCTCGACGGTATCGGCGCCGCCGTCCTGCAGTTCATAGGCGCGAATCTTGTTCAGCAGGCCGATGCCGCGACCTTCCTGACGCAGGTAGAGCAGCACGCCACGCCCCTCTTCGGCAATGGCACGCATGGCCGCCTCGAGCTGAAAGCCACAATCGCAGCGCAGGCTGAACAGCGCGTCGCCGGTCAGACATTCGGAATGCAGCCGTCCCAGCACCGGCTTGCCATCAGCCAAGTCGCCGAGGGTCAGCGCGACATGTTCCTTGCCGGTGTCCTGGTCGAGAAAACCATGCATGGTGAACACACCGAACGGCGTCGGCAGTTTGGAAGCGGCGACGAACACGACAGACACGGGCGGAAATCCCAGAGAGGAAAAAGGCGGATATTGTAACACTAACTGGCAGGCGCAAAGGGCGAGCGTAAACGGCCAAATGCAATCCGAAGCGATACGCCGATGCCGCCCGGCCGGGTGGCACGGCGCTCCTCCGCCGAAGCAGGATCGCCAGCGCTAGATTTTCGACTCCAGCCGGAGCACACCCTGATCCTCGCGCCAGCTGACCCGGCCGAGAAAGCTCATACCGAGCAGGGCTTCGCTGGGCGATTCGCCCTCGAGCACGACCGCTTCGACGCCCAGCACGTCGATGGCGCCGACCTTGACGCTGTTCAGGCGCACGCGCCAGGCCTTGGCCGTACCGCTGGCGGTGTTGACCAGCAGCGGCTGGCCGGCGGCCCGGTAATCGATGCCCAGCCGCCGCGCCTGGTTTTCGTTGATGGCGACCGAAGTCGCTCCGGTATCGACAAGGAACTGCACCGGCTGGCTGTTGATCGATCCGGCGATCCAGTAATGCCCGCCCACGCCTTTGGCCACGCTGAGCTGGGTCTTTTCCGGCGCGGCATAGCCGGCGCCGCTGTACTCGCGACTCAGGCCGTAGCTGCGCTCGACGCCGCCGACGCGCAGCACCGCACCGCGCGAATCGGCACTCACCACTTCGACGCCGCCGGGCCCGGTCTGACCAACCCGGACCAGCTTGCGCTGGCCATCGACGTTCAGCACTGCGGCGCCGGGAAACAGCCCGACCACCTGCACCATCGGCGCAGACACCGCCAGCGACGGCAACAGCAGCAGGCCAGCGAGAAGAAGTTCAAAGCGACGCATGGAAGTCCTTGAAAGGAGACGTGGGACGGGCCGGGCAATCTTCCGCCAGCCGAACGGATGATTCAGCGAGCCGCCGCACAGTTGATCACGCCAGCAGCGCCACCAGCCCCTGCATCACCGCCCAGGCAGCGGCACCGGCGAGGATGTCGTCGAGCATGATGCCGATGCCGCCGTGCACATGGCGGTCGACCCAACTGATCGGCCAGGGCTTGGCGATGTCCATCGCGCGGAACACCACGAAGCCGAGCAGCAGCCAGTGCCAGCCTTGCGGTGCCAGCCAGAAGGTAATCCAGATGCCGACGAACTCGTCCCAGACGATGCCCTCGTGGTCGTGCACGCCCAGCTCGCGCGCCACCTTGCCGCACAGCCAGATACCGAACAGCATGCTCAGCACCAGCAGCACGCCATAGCCCCAGCCCGGCAGCAGCTGCCACAGCGGCACGAACGGCAGCGCCACCAGCGAGCCCCAGGTGCCAGGCGCCTTTGGCATCAGACCGGAGCCGAAGCCGAACGCCAGGTTGTGCCAGGGATTGGACCAGACCAGGACTTGCGGCTTGGCCGCGAGCGGCGAGGAGTCAGTCAAGACGGCGTTCCTTTTCTGAGCGCGCTGGCGCAACGACGCTATGCATGGAAATGGTTGTAACCACGCGAGGACACGGGTAGTTCGTTGCCCGCCGCATCGACCAGCTGCACGCCCTGCCCGACCGTGACGCAGCCGATGACATGCACCGGCCATTGGGCGTCCTGCAGCGCCGCCAGCTCGGCGGGCGGCAGAGTGAAGGCCAGCACGTAGTCGTCACCACCGGCGAGCGCGCAGCGCAGCGCCTCGGCGGTACCGGCGAGGCGCTGCAGCGGCGTGGACAGCGGCACCCGCTCGCGCTCGATCCGCAGCGCGACGCTCGACGCCTTGGCGATATGCCCGCAGTCGGCGAGTAGCCCGTCGGAGATATCCAGCGCCGCCGTGGCCCGCCCGCGCAGCGCCTCGCCCAGCGCCAGCTGCGGCTGTGGCGACCAGTAGCGCGCCAGCAGATGCTCGGCGACGTCCGCATCGGCCTCGGCCTGCCCCAGCACCAGCGGCAAGGCGCCGGCGGCCTCTCCGAGCACGCCGCCGACGCAGAGCAGATCGCCGACCTGCGCGCCGGATCGAACCAGCGCCTGCCCGGCCGGCACCCGGCCGAACACGGTGACGGTCAGGCACAACGGCCCGCGGGTGGTATCGCCGCCGATCAGACGCAGGCTGCAGTCGAGCGCCATCGCATCCAGCCCGCGGGCGAATTCGGCCAGCCAGAGCGCGTCGGCGGCAGGCAGCGTCAGGGCCAGGGTGAAGCCGATGGGCGTCGCGCCCATGCCCGCAAGATCGCTGGCGGCAACTGCCAGTGCGCGCTGGCCGAGCAGGAACGGATCGCAGGGATCGGGGAAATGCACTCCGGCGACCAGGGTATCGGTGGACACGGCCAGCTGTTCGCCGGTGGGAATGTCCAGCAGGGCGCAATCGTCACCGATGCCCAGCACGACTTCGCCGCCGGCCCTGGCGCAAGCGGCGGCGGCGAAGTAGTGACGGATCAGCTCGAACTCACCCAGCAAGGCGAGCAGCCCTCAGCGCTTGTGGTTGCGCACTTCGGCGCTGCGCAGAGTAGGCGCCAGCTTGTCCAGCACGCCGTTGACGAACTTGTGTCCGTCGGTGGCGCCGTAGACCTTGGCCAGCTCGATACCTTCGTTGATGACCACGCGATACGGCACGTCGACGCGCTGCATCAGCTCGTAGGTGGACAGACGCAGGATCGCCAGCTCGACCGGATCCAGCTCGTCCAGCGGACGGTCGAGGTTCGGCTCGATGGCCTGATCGACCTCGGTCTTCTTGCGGGCCACGCCATTGAGCAGCTCATGGAAGTAGGCACCGTCGACCCCGCTGAAATCGTTGTCGACGCGGAACTGCGCTTCGATCTCATTGAGGCTCTGACCGGCCATGTGCCACTGATACAGCGCCTGCATCGCCAGGCTGCGCGCCACCCGACGGGTAGCGATCTTGCCCTTGGCCTTGGGCTGCGGAGCGTCCTGGCTGTCGTCGTGATTCAGGCTCACTTCGCCTCCAGCTGCGACAGCAGGCTCACCATTTCCAGTGCGGAGAGTGCGGCTTCGGCGCCCTTGTTGCCGGCCTTGGTGCCGGAACGCTCGATGGCCTGTTCGATGGAGTCGACGGTCAGCACGCCGAAGGCGACCGGCACACCGAATTCCATGGAAACCTGGGCGAGGCCCTTGGTGCATTCGCCAGCGACGTACTCGAAGTGCGGCGTACCGCCACGAATCACCGCGCCGAGGGCGACGATGGCGTCGTATTCACCCTGCTGGGCGACCTTCTGCGCGACCAGCGGAATCTCGAAGGCACCCGGTGCACGGATGATGGTGATGTCGTTCTCGCTGACGCCGTGGCGAACCAGCGCATCGACCGCGCCACTGACCAGGCTTTCGACGACGAAGCTGTTGAAGCGGCCTACGACCAGGGCGTATTTGCCCTGCGGGGCGATGAAGGTTCCTTCGATGGTCTTCAGGGGCATGGGTGCTTTCTCATCTCTTTAAAGAACGAAGGCGCCGCGGACTGCGCGGCGCCTCTGATTATTCGGCCGGAAGGTATTCTACAACTTCCAGATCGAAGCCGGATATCGCGTTGAACTTCATCGGTGCGCTCATCAGGCGCATCTTGCGCACGCCCAGATCACGCAGGATCTGCGAACCGGCGCCAACCGTGCTGTAGGTCGCCGGGGTCGGCGGCTGCTGCCGGGTCAGCTGCGCCAGCAACTGCGGGCCGGTCAGCGGGTTGCCGAGCAGCAGCACCACGCCCTTGCCGGCCTTGGCCACTTCGCTCATTGCCGCGCGCAGGCTCCAGCGGCCCGGCACGGTGACCAGCAGCAGATCACGCAGCGGCTCCATGTTGTGCACGCGCACCAGCGTCGGCTCCTCGGGGGAAATCTCGCCGCGGGTCAGCGCCATGTGCACGGTGTCCTCGACGCCGTCGCGGTAGGTGACCAGGTTGAACTGGCCCAGCTCGGTGTGCAGCGGTTGCTCGGACACCCGCTCGACGGTACGTTCGTGGATCATGCGGTAGTGGATCAGGTCGGCGATGGTGCCGATCTTCAGCCCATGCTGCTCGGCGAACAGCTCCAGCTCCGGGCGCCGCGCCATGGTGCCGTCATCGTTCATGATTTCGCAGATCACCCCGGACGGCTCGAACCCGGCCATGCGCGCCAGGTCGCAGGCCGCCTCGGTGTGGCCGGCACGCGCCAGCACGCCGCCCGGTTGCGCCATCAACGGGAAGATATGGCCGGGACTGACGATGTCTTCGGCCACGGCATTCTTCGCTACCGCTGCCTGCACGGTGCGCGCGCGGTCGGCGGCGGAAATGCCGGTGGTCACACCCTCGGCGGCCTCGATGGAAACGGTGAACTTGGTGCCGAAACCGGAACCGTTGCGCGGCGCCATCAGCGGCAGCTTGAGCAGCTCGCAGCGCTCGCGCGTCATCGGCATGCAGATCAGCCCGCGGGCGAAGCGCGCCATGAAGTTGATGTGCTCGGCGGTGACGCATTCGGAGGCGATGATGATGTCGCCCTCGTTCTCGCGGTCCTCGTCATCCATCAGGATGACCATCTTGCCGGCGCGGATGTCTTCGATCAGTTCTTCAGCGGTGTTGAGCGCCATCTGGGCGTCTCCTCAATTCTTCAGGTAGCCGTGCTCGGCGAGAAAACCTTCGGTGAGCCCCGAGGCCTTGGGTTCGGCAGCCTGGTCGCCCATCATCAGGCGCTCCAGGTAACGCGCCAGCAGATCGACTTCCAGGTTCACCTGCCGCCCGGGGCGGTAGTCGGCCATGATGGTTTCGCCGAGGGTGTGCGGCACGATGGTCAGCTCGAATTCGGCGCCGTTGACCGCGTTGACCGTCAGGCTGGTGCCATCGACGGTGATCGAGCCCTTGAGCGCGATGTACTTGGCCAGCTCGCGCGGCGCACGAATGCGGAACTGCACGGCGCGGGCGTTATCCTCGCGCGCCACGACCTCGCCGACGCCGTCGACATGGCCGCTGACCAGATGGCCGCCGAGACGGCTGGTGGGGGTCAGCGCCTTTTCCAGGTTGACCCGGCTGCCGGCCTTGAGATCGATAAATGCGGTGCGCGCCAGGGTTTCGCGGCTGACGTCGGCCCAGAAACCGTTGCCCGGCAGCTCGACCGCGGTCAGGCAGACGCCGTTGACGGCGATGCTGTCGCCCAGCTTGACGTCGCCCAGATCCAGCTTGCCGGTATCGACCAGCACGCGGACGTCGCCACCTTTAGGTGTCAGTGCGCGAATGGTGCCGATGGCTTCGATTATTCCGGTGAACATGTGGCCTCCCGCGGAAGGCTGGTGAAACGCTGCATACGACGAACTCCTGTTTTGAAAAACAGGGCGCTACAGATCGATAGGGATGCATGACGGGCACGCGAACGGCGCCCATCGGAATATCCCGCTCTCTCTCATCCGGACTATACCGTCGGCCCCGGAATCACACCGGGTCTGCTGACCTTGCCGAAGCAAGCGCTCGCGGGCTAGACGCGATTGAAAGCTACTGCGCGCAGAGCATGCTGCGCTGTGGTTCTCCTCGAAGTGCTCATTTACCGCAGTAAACTCCGCCTTCTCGTCGAATCACGCCTTGCCTGCCCAGCGCTCGCTACGCTTTCATCCTTGTAACTGCGCCATTACCGCCGGTGGGGAATCACACCCCGCCCTGAGAACGTTGGGCCACTCGCGGCCCGGCAGCGTTTTTAACACAAATAGGCGCTAACGGCAGCCAGCTTGTGCATTCGCAGCGGTTATGGCGACGAAAGCCTGGCGCTATCGGCGGCCCTATTGAGGCGCCGGATTCGCGCTCAGCTGGCGGGAATCGCAACGATCTTCCAGTCGTCACCCACCGCGCGGATGTCGACGATCTTCAGCTCGCGCGCCTCGCTCATCCGCTCGAGCGGCAGCTCCAGCAGCGGACGCGCCGAGGAACCGAGGAACTTGGCGGCCATGAAGATCTGGTACTCGTCGATCAGCCCGAGATGGGCGAAGGCACCGACCAGCCGCGGCCCGGCTTCGATCAGCACTTCGTTGGCGCCGCGGGCGGCCAGTTCGCGCAGCAGAGCGGTCAGATCGACCCGCTCCTGCCCCAGCACCAGCAGCTCCTGACCGGCGACCCGATAGGCCTCTGCATCGCCGCTCATGGCCGTCGCCACCAGCGCCGGGCCGGCCTGAAAGAACGGCGCGTCCAGCGGCACGCGCCGCCGGCCATCGACCAGGACCCGCAACGGCGGCCGCTCAAGCGCCAGCGCAGTGGTTTCCGCATCCAGCCCCAGCTCGCTGCCGCGTACGGTCAGCCGCGCGGCATCCATCAGCACGGTGTCGGCGCCGGTCAGCACCACGCTGGAGCGGGCGCGCAAGCGCTGCACCTCGGTGCGGGCCGCCGGGCCGGTGATCCACTGGCTTTCGCCGCTGGCCATCGCCGTGCGTCCGTCCAGGCTCATCGCCAGCTTGGCGCGCACGAACGGCAGACCGCTTTCCATGCGTTTGATGAAGCCGCCGTTGAGCTCGCGCGCCTCGGCTTCCAGCACGCCGCTGGCGACTTCGATGCCCGCGCTGCGCAGCAATTGCAGGCCGCGCCCGGCGACCTGCGGGTTCGGGTCCTGCATCGCCGCTACCACGCGGCCGACGCCGGCCTTGACCAGCGCTTCGGCGCAGGGCGGCGTGCGCCCGTGGTGGCTGCAGGGTTCGAGGGTGACGTAGGCGGTGGCGCCGCGCGCCCGCTCCCCGGCCTGGCGCAGGGCGTGAACCTCGGCATGCGGCTCGCCGGCGCGTACGTGCCAGCCTTCGCCGACCCGCTCGCCATCGGCGACGATGACGCAGCCGACCCGTGGGTTCGGGTGGGTCGAATACAGGCCCTTGCGCGCCAGCTGCAGCGCGCGGGCCATCCAGGCGTGATCGCTGGCGCTCATTCGGACTTCGCCGGCTCGCGGGACAGCCGTTCGATTTCCTCGCGGAACTCGTTGAGGTCCTGGAAGCGGCGGTAGACCGAGGCGAAGCGGATATAGGCGACCTCGTCGAGCTTCTGCAGCTCGGCCATCACCAGTTCGCCGAGCACACGCGACTTGATCTCGCGTTCGCCGGTGGCACGCAACTGATGCTTGATGTGGGCGATGGCCGCTTCCAGGCGCTCGACACTGACCGGGCGCTTCTCCAGCGCGCGCTGCATGCCGGCACGCAGCTTCTGCTCGTCAAACGGCTGGCGGCTGCCATCGGATTTGATCAGTCGCGGCATCACCAGCTCGGCGGTTTCGAAAGTGGTGAAGCGCTCGCCGCAGGCCAGGCATTCGCGGCGGCGGCGCACCTGATCGCCCTCGGCAACCAGGCGGGAATCGATGACCTTGGTGTCATGGGCACTGCAGAACGGACAATGCATGGGCGGGATTCGGTCGAACGTCGGGGCGGCCATGGTAGCGCATCCGACCGGCAAGACAAGGCAGCGGCTTTGCTGCTATACAAGCCCGATTCGCCGTAGTTCTGGAGCTTTCCGTGCCCTTGCGTACCGCCTTCGTGCCCCTGCTGCTGATCCTGCTGACCGGCTGCGGCAGCCAGCCGCCCGCGCCGCCCGCACCGGTCGAACTGAGCAGCGCACCGCACTCGAAATTGCACAACGAACTGAGCGGCAGCCTGATCGGCGCGCCGGCCGGCAGCGAGGTCGAACTGGCGCTGCTGGAGGTCGACCGCCGCGACCAGCCGGATCGCCTGCTGAGCAACGTGCAGCTCAAGGGGCGCGGCTCGGAGCTGCCGTTCATCCTGCAGTTCAACCCGGATGTCTTCCCCGTGGGCCAGCGCGTCGAGCTGCGCGGGCGGGTGACACGCGCCGGCCAGCTGATCATGCGCCTGCCGGCGCTGCAGATCCGCAATGCCAGCAGCCAGGCGCTCGGCCCGCTGCAACTGGTGCCCGCGCCGTGACGGCACCGGCACAACTGCAGGCGGCACTGAACGCACTGCTCGGCGACGCCCGGCTGGTCGCCGAGCCGCTGCCGGATACCGATCTGCGCCTGTGGCTGATTGATGCGGCCAACATGGATCGCGCCTTCAGCCCCGAGGAAACCCGGCGGATTCTCGAAGACCCGCCGTACTGGAGCTTCTGCTGGGCCAGCGGTCTGGTACTGGCGCGCTGGCTGGCCGAGCGGCCGCAATGGGTACGGGGCAAGCGCGTGCTGGATTTCGGCGCTGGCTCGGGTGTCGCCGCCATCGCCGCGGCCAAGGCGGGCGCGGCGGAAGTGGTGGCCTGCGATCTCGACCCGCTGGCGCTCGCCGCCTGCCGCGCAAACGCCGCGCTGAACGGCGTGGAGCTACGCTATTCGCAGGACTTCTTCGCCGAGGCGGATCGCTACGACCTGATCATCGTCGCCGATGTGCTCTACGACCGCGCCAACCTGCCGCTGCTGGATCACTTCCTCAGTCGCGGTCGCGAAGCGCTGGTGGCCGATTCGCGGGTGCGCGACTTCGCCCATCCGCTGTATCGGCGCCTGGACCTGCTGGACGCCTGCACCTGGCCGGATCTCGCCGAGCCGGCCGAATTCCGCCAGGTCAGCCTCTATCACGCGGCGCGATAACTGCCGGAGATTGCCGTGAGCGAGTCAACCCTGCGTCTGTTCTTCGCACTGCCCTGCCCGCCCGAGCAGGCGACAGCCATCTGTCGCTGGCGCGACGAGCAGGCGCTGCAAGGCCGACCGGTGCCGCCGCAGAACCTGCACCTGACCCTGGCGTTTCTCGGCGCGCAACCGGCCGATTGCCTCGACGGCCTGCAGCGGCTGGCGGCCGATCTCGACTGCCCGGCATTCGAGCTGACGCTGGATCGCCTGATCACCCTCGGCAAGGGTTTCATCTGCCTGCAGCCAAGCGCACCGCCGCCGGCGCTGGACTACCTCGCCGCGGCACTGCGTGCGCAACTGGCCGCATTCGGGCTGGTACTCGACAGCCGGCCGTTCCTGCCGCATCTGACGCTGACGCGCCATGGCCACGAGCGCGTGCACGGCCACAGCCCGGCATTCGGCTGGACGGTGGATCGCTTCGTGTTATTCGTCTCGGAAACTTCCGCGCAGGGCGCGCGCTATCGCGAGCTGGGCAGCTGGCCGCTGCGGGCATCCGGGACGACCGCGGCGGCCGCCCCGGACTGAGGTCAGGCGGGGATTTCGATCAGGAAACGGAACAGCGAACCGTGCTGTTCCACGCTCAGGCAGTTGTAGCCTTTGGCGCGGGTGTCTTCCGGGATGCCGTTGACCGACTGCGAGCAGTCAGTGACCACTTCCAGCAACTGCCCCGGCTGCATGGTCGCCAGGGTTTCCAGCGTGGCGATGGCGTTGTACGGGCAGTGCTCGCCGCGCAGATCAAGCGAGAGATTCGGTTTGGCCTGGCTCACGGGCAGGACTCCTCTTGGTTTGGAAACGTTTGGCGTTCAGATGCACCAGCAGCATGGCCACGGCCAGGCCGACGAAGGTCAGCATCAGGCCGCTGGTAGGGCCGAAGCTTTCCAGCAGGTTGACCTTCGGATAGGGCAGCGCCAGCGTCGAGCCCAGCTCGTCCCAGTACACCGCCACCAGAGTGCCGCCGATGACGTTGCCGATGCCAACCACCCAGAAGTGCACCTGCCCTTCCATCGCGCGGTACATCCAGCCGGTCTCGCAGCCGCCCGCGACGACGATGCCGATGCCGAACAGCAGCCCGCCGATGATCGCGTTCGGCCCCATCCAGAAAATCTTCGGGCTCGCGCCCAGGGCGATCGCGCCGAAGGTGCCGACGCAGGCCACCGCCATGCCCAGGAGAATGCCGTAGGCGGCGCGGGTGCGCCCGGTGGTCCACAGGTCACGCGCTGCACTGGTGAAGCAGATTTGCGCGCGCTCGATCAGCCCACCGAACAGCAGGCCGAACAGCACAGCCATGCCGAGCACCAGCGAGGTATCGAAGCGCCAGGCGGCAAAACCGATCGCCAGCACGGCAACGGCCATGCCGAGGCGCGCCTGCAGCGCGGCGCGGCGCCGGGTGCCTTCGACGTCGCCAAACAGCGAGCTGGCCTCGCTGCCCACTTTCAGCGGCGTGCGCAGCCAGGGCAGCAGGCAGATCTTCACGCCGACCCAGGCGCCGCCGACGGTCGCCAGCATGAAGGCCCAGGCGTGCAGCGAGAACATCGGAATCCCGGTGAAGAACGCCGCCAGGTTGCAGCCCATCGCCAGCCGCGCACCGAAGCCGGCGATGACGCCGCCGATCAGCCCCTGCACCAGGCGCCGCTTGCTGGTCGGCCAGCGCAGGCTGACGTTGTTCGCCCACAGCGCCGCGCACAGCGCGCCGAGCAGCATGCCGATGATCATCACGCCATCGACGCGATCGAGCGGCGTGCCGGCCAGGCCGATTAGTTTGAAGTAACTCCACTCGGCAGGTGTGTAGCCGAACCAGGACAGGACGTGGCCACCCCAGCGGGTGAATTCGCCGGTGACGGCCCAGAAGGTTCCGGTGATGGCGAAGTAGTAGGCGGAGGCGACGCCCAGCGCGACGAGCGCGGGCAAAGGCGACCAGAAGCGCACGAGATAGCGCTCCCGGAAGTCGGACAGAACGGACATCGATGACTCCTTTTGCGCGACTGCAATCGCCGCACCAAGAAAAGGGGACGCAAGTATAGGGGCCACTACGCGTTTCGTCGCGTCGCATCGCCCGCCCTTGCTTCCCGCACCCGGCGTCCCCACTTAACATGCCGAGCTTTCACGTCTTTCGCCGCCCGAGAATCCCGATGAGCCAGACGCCCTATATCTTCGATGTCACCACCGCCAGCTTCGAACAGCTGGTGCTCGAAAACTCTTTCCATAAGCCGGTGCTGGTGGATTTCTGGGCCGAGTGGTGCGCGCCCTGCAAGGCGCTGATGCCGCTGCTGGCGAAGATCGCCGAGGAGTTTCAGGGCGAATTGCTGCTGGCCAAGGTCAACTGCGATATCGAGCAGGACATCGTTGCCCGCTTCGGTATCCGCAGCCTGCCCACCGTGGTGCTGTTCAAGGACGGCCAGCCGGTGGACGGCTTCGCCGGCGCGCAGCCGGAGTCGGCCATTCGCGCCATGCTCGAGCCGCACGTGCAGGCGCCGGCCACCCCGCAGGGCAATCTGCTGGAAAGTGCGCAGGCAGCGTTTGCCGAAGGCCGTTTCGCCGAGGCCGAAGCGCAACTGCAGCAATTGCTCGGCGAGGACAACGAGAACGCCGCGGGGCTGATCCTGTACGCCCGCTGCCTGGCCGAACGCGGCGAACTGGGCGAAGCGGAAACCGTGCTCAATGCCGTCAAGGGCGACGAGCACAAGCAGGCGCTTGCCGGCGCACGCGCCCAGCTGACCTTCCTGCGCCAGGCCAACGACCTGCCGGAAGTCGCCACGCTGAAAAGCCGCCTGGCGCAGAATGGCGAGGACGACGAGGCCGCCTATCAGCTGGCCATCCAGCAGCTCGCCCGTCAGCAATACGAAGCGGCGCTCGACGGCCTGCTCAAACTGTTCGTGCGCAACCGCAGCTATGCCGAAGGCTTGCCGCACAAGACGCTGCTGCAGGTCTTCGATCTGCTCGGCGGCGACCATCCGCTGGTCACGCTGTACCGCCGCAAGCTGTACCAGGCGATCTACTGAGCCGTCAGGACGCCGGGCAGCCTTCGCCGATCCATTGGTAGCTCGCGGTATCCGTGCCGTTCTCGACCCGCACCTGATCGCAGTGACGCAGCCGCACCAGCAGGCGCTTGGCCATCGACGCACTGCCGGTCAGCGCCTCCAGCTCGGCAAACAGTTCGGGGCCGTCCAGCCGGCCCGCGCGACGCAGGCGCTCGCGCGCGGTGTGCCACAGGCTGTCGTCAGCGGACGGCGCGGTATCGGTGGCGCGCTCGCTGGGTGCCAGCGGCAGATTGCGCGCCAGCTGCGCCCAGTCCTGCGCGTCCAGCTCGATGTTCAGATCGACCGGCCACTCGCCGATATGCCCACGGATACGAATCATGCCGCTCTCCTTCGGTAGCGCGGTGCATGCTCCCATGACCGCGACGGGCTGGCCAGTCGACGCAAAAAAGCGTTATAACGTAACCACCTTTCAGTTCCCGGAACCGACCATGCGCCCGCTGCTGCTCGCTCTGCCATTCGTTCTGCTGCCTCTCAATTACAGCCAAGCACAGGACGGCCACGACCACCACGAACACGATGCCGCCGCCAGGCTGGGCGCCCACGAGCACGGCACCGCTCACCTCGATGTGGCGCTGGACGGCACCGCTCTGGAGCTGGCACTGCACAGCCCGGCGGCAAATCTGCTGGGCTTCGAGCACGCCCCGGCCAGCGCGGCGGACGAAGCACAGGTGGCGCACACGCGCCAGCAGCTGGAGCAGCCGCTGGTGCTGTTCGGCCTGCCGGCATCCGCCGCTTGCGACGTCAGCGAACAGGAACTGCAGGGCGACCTGCTGGGTGGCGCGCATGCCGGCTACCAGCGCCGCGATGGCGACGCCGCGCCCAGCGAGTCCGCCGCCCGCGCCGATGGGCACAGCGACATCGAAGCGCGCTACCGGCTCGACTGCCGCCATCCCGAGGCGATACAGGCACTGGATCTGCGCTCACTCTTCGAGCGCTTTCCGGCAACCGAGCGGATTCAGGTCCAGCTGATCGGACCGCACGGCCAGCAGGGCACCGAGCTGACGCCGAACCACGCGCAGCTACCGTTCTGATGCCAGCCTCCGACCTGCTCGAACTCGACGACCTCGGCTTCGCCTGGCCCGGCCAAGCCGAGCTGCTGGACATTCCGCGCTTTCGCCTGGCGCGCGGCGAAAGCCTGTTTCTCAAAGGGCCGTCCGGTAGCGGCAAGACCACCCTGCTCGGGCTGATCGGCGGTGTGCAACGCGCCAGCCGCGGCAGCGTGCGCCTGCTCGGCGAAGACCTCGGCCGCCTGTCAGCCGGTGCACGCGACCGTTTTCGTGTCGATCACACCGGTTACATCTTCCAGCAGTTCAACCTGCTGCCGTTCCTGCCGGTGCACGAGAATGTCTGCCTGCCCTGCCGCTTCTCGCAGTTACGTGCGCGCCGGGCGATCCAGCGCCACGGTGGACTGCCCCAAGCGGCGGCAGCCCTGCTCGAACAGCTGGGCCTGCCGGCGACACTGCTGGCGCGACGCGCCGATACGCTGTCGATCGGCCAACAGCAGCGGGTCGCCGCCGCGCGAGCACTGATCGGCCAGCCCGAGCTGGTGATCGCCGACGAGCCGACCTCGGCGCTGGACGCCGACAGTCGCGACGCCTTCCTCGACCTGCTGTTCAGCGAATGCCGCGCCGCCGGGGCCAGCCTGCTGTTCGTCAGCCACGACCAGAGCCTGGCGCCGCATTTCGACCGCAGCCTGGCGCTGGCCGAACTCAACCGCGCCGCGCGCGTTGCGGAGGTCTGAGGCATGTACCTCTTGCGCCTGGCGCTGGCGAGCCTGAACAACCGCCGCTTCACCGCCCTGCTCACAGTGTTCGCCATCGCGCTGTCGGTGTGCCTGCTGCTCGCCGTCGAGCGGGTACGCAGCGAGACGCGCGCCAGCTTCGCCAGCACCATCAGCGGCACCGACCTGATCGTCGGCGCGCGCTCCGGTTCGGTGAATCTGCTGCTGTACTCGGTGTTCCGCATCGGCAACGCCACCAACAACATCCGCTGGGACAGCTATCAGCAGCTGGCCGGTCACCCGCAGGTGAAGTGGGCGATCCCGCTCTCGCTGGGCGACTCGCACCGTGGCTACCGCGTACTGGGCACCAGCCCGGCGTATTTCCAGCATTACCGCTTCGGCCGCCAGCAGCCGCTGCAGTTGGCCGAGGGTCGCGCGTTTGCCGACGATCCGTTCGAGGTGGTGCTCGGTGCCGAAGTCGCGCAGAGCCTGGGCTACCGGCTGGACGAGCGGATCGTGCTGGCGCATGGCGTGGCCAAGGTCAGCCTGGTGCAGCACGACGACAAGCCGTTCCGCGTGGTCGGCATTCTGCGCCGCACCGGTACGCCGGTAGACCGCACGCTGCACATCAACCTCGCCGGCATGGAGGCGCTGCATGTCGACTGGCGCGGCGGTGTACCGGCCCGCGGCGCCGGGCGGGTGAGTGCCGAGCAGGCGCGCGCGCTCGACCTGCAGCCACAGCAGATCACCGCCGTGTTGCTCGGTCTGAACAGCCGGATCGCCACCTTCGCCCTGCAGCGTGAGATCAACCAGTATCGGGGCGAGCCGCTGCTGGCGGTGCTGCCCGGCGTAGCACTGCAAGAGCTCTGGAGTCTGATGGGCACCGCCGAACAGGCGCTGTTCGTGGTCTCGCTGTTCGTCGTGCTGACCGGCTTGATCGGCATGCTCACCGCGATTCTCACCAGCCTCAACGAGCGCCGCCGGGAGATGGCGATTCTGCGCTCGGTGGGCGCGCGTCCCTGGCATATCGCCGGGCTGCTGGTGATCGAGGCGTTCGCCCTGGCGCTGGCCGGCGCGGCGCTCGGACTGACGCTGTTGTATGTCGGCATCGCCGTGGCGCAGGCGCCGCTGCAGCAGCTTTATGGCCTGTACCTGCCATTCGGCTGGCCGAGCGGCTATGAATGGCGCCTGCTCGGTGCGATTCTGCTGGCAGCCGTGCTGATGGGCGCAGTACCCGCCTGGCGCGCCTATCGCCAGTCGCTGGCCGACGGCCTGTCGATCAGAGTGTGAGTACATCCATGTCGCGTCTGCTGCTCGCCCTGCTGCTGATCCTGCCTGCCGCCTTCGCTGGCGAGGCGCGCCTGCTGCAATGGTCGGAACTGATTCCCGAGGGTGCGCCACCACCGCCACCGCCGACGCCGCTGCACGATCTATCGCAGCTGGCCGACGCGCTGGCGGCGGAGACCGGCCCAGCCGCCCGCCAACAGTCGCCGGCCGCGCCGGTGGTCGAGGCGCTGGACGGTATCGTCGCCCGGCTGCCCGGCTACATCGTGCCGCTGGAGATGGATGGCGAAGGTCGGGTCATCGAGTTCCTGCTGGTGCCCTACTTCGGCGCCTGCATCCATGTGCCGCCACCGCCGTCGAACCAGATCGTGCACGCCACCAGCGAGCTGGGCGTCAGGGTCGACCAGCTGTATCAGCCGTACTGGATCGAGGGGCCGCTGACGGTGGAGCCGACCAGCAGCGAACTGGCCGAGGCGGGTTACCGGATGGTCGCGCAGACGATCGAGCTGTACGAACTGGACTGAAGGCCCGGACGGACGCTCAGCCGGCGCGGGCGACCTGGCGTTCGCGCTCGAAGCTCAGCTCGTCCTCGGCCCATTGCCGCCAGGCACGCACCTTACGGCGCTCGGCGCCAGCGCGCTCGGCCTGCTTCAGCGCGTCCAGCCCGGCCTGCCAGTGCGCCTGCTCCAGCTCGAGCTGGGCGACATTCATCCAGAACTTGGCGGCGCCCGACTGGTTGGCCAGCTCGCGATAGATTTTCGCCGCTGCACCGCGCTCGCGCGCCTGCCACCACAGCATGCCCAGCCGCTCGCGACGGCTGCCGTTACTCGTCAGCAGGCCGGATTCGAGCATGCCCTCCAACAGCTTGGCACCTTGCCACGGCTGGTTGGCGGCGCTGGCCAGCAACACCAGGTTGTCCAGCTCAGCCTCACTGAAGCGCAAGCCCTTGGCGTACGCGGTGCGCAGCGTCGCCAGCGCCTTGTCCTCAGCACCGGCGAGCTGCTGCAGTCCCGCCAGCTGGCGCCAGACCTTCACCTGCTCGGGATGGCGCAGCAACAACTGGCGCTGCCAGCGCTCGGCCGCGGCATAGCGCTTGAGCTCGGCGTTGCCGGCAACCAGAAACTGCAGCCAGATGTCGTCCGCGCGCGGATTGGCCTGCATGTAGCGCTCGGCCAGCGGCAGTGCCTTGGCATGCTGACCGAGCCCCTGATAGGCCTGCACCAGCATCTGCAGCACGTCTTCGTCGGCCTGGCCGGCCTGCGCCAGCAGGCTGACAACCTTGGCGAAGCGCCCTTCGACCAAGTTGAGGCGCGCCAGGTTGAGCCGTTCGCCGGCCAGCAGGGCCTCGTCCAGCTTGCCGCTGGCGACGGCCTTTTCCAGCCACTCCAGCGCCTGCCGATTGTTGCCCTCGGCCCAGGCCAGATAACCGCGACTGCGCCAGAGCAATGCTTCCTCCGCGCTGCCCACCTTCGCCTCGACACCGCTCAACGCCTTGCGCGCCGCCGGGTAATCACCCTTGGCCTGCGCCGACTGCGCGCGCTCGAGTGCGGCGAAGATCGCCGGATCGATACTCTGCGCGGCGTGCGCTGCGCAGTTGAAGCAGAACAGCAGCAGGACCAGCAGACGAGGCATCTCAGCGTTCTCCTTGCAGGCGAAAGTGCAGGGTTTTCACCGCTTCACGCGATACCGCCACACCGTTTTCGGTGCGCGGGGCGAAGCGCCAGCGCGCCGCCGCGCGACGCGCCTCGCGGTCGAAGACGTTGCGCGGCGAGGCTTCGAGCACGCGGATGTTCTCCACCCGGCCCTGCGGGTTGATGGTGAAGGCCAGTTTGATGTGCCCTTCGATCCCCTGCTGGCGCGCACGATAGGGATATTCGGGACGCACGTCATTGAGCGGCATCACCTCATGTTCGGGTCCGCCGGACTGACCACCGGCCACGGCGCTGGAGGCGGCCGGCCCCGCCGTCGCCGCGACTGCGCTGGCCGCAGCGGCGCTGAGCCCGGACAGGCTCGGCGCCGGAGCGGCCGCCACCGAGATGCCCGAGTCGATGTTTGGCAGATCGAGATCGAGCTTCGGCAGACTGGCATCCGGACTGGCCATGTTCGGCGTCGGCGGTGTGGGCGGTTGCGGTGTTTTCAGCTGCGGCGGCTGTGGCGCCTGCTGGCGCGAACGGCTGGCGCTGCTCTCGTTGCGCCCGTCCATGCGCACGAAGTTGGCGATCGCCACCGGCTCGCGCTCCACCTTGCTGCGCGGCGGGGTGACCATGCTCAGCATCAACGCGAACAGCAACAGCGCCACCACGCAGGCGGCGACGAAGGACAGCACCACGCGCACCAGCGCTGCCATCACTGCGCGTCCGTGCTGGCGGCCAGGGCCACATCATGCACGCCGGCCTGGCGCGCCTGGTCCATCACCTGGACCACCAGCCCCGTGCGCGCATCCTGATCGGCCTGTACCACCACGGCGCCATCCGGCTGATCGACGCGCATGCGCTCGACATGCGCGCGCACGCTGCGTACATCGACGGCCTGCTTGTCGATCCAGACCTGACCGTCGGCGGTCACCGCGATGAAGATGTTGCCCTTGTCCTGCGCGCTGGCGGTGCTCGCCTGCGGGCGCTGCACCTCGACGCCGGACTCCTTGATGAAGGAGCTGGTGACGATGAAGAAGATCAGCATGATGAACACCACGTCGAGCATCGGCGTGAGGTCGATGCCGGTGTCTTCGTCCTGCTGGTAATGATGGCGACGCATGCGCATCCAGAAATCCTCAATCGTGACGCAGCTGGTCGGCCAGCCGGTCGAGCGACAGCCGGGCGATGCGCTCGAGGCGCGCCAGGCTGAACAATCCAGTGATGGCCAGCACCATGCCGGCCATGGTCGGCAGGGTCGCCTGCCAGACGCCGGCGGCCATGCCGCGCGGGTTGCCGGTACCGTTGATCGCCAGCACGTCGAATACCGCGATCATGCCGCTTACCGTGCCGAGCAAGCCGAGCAGCGGGCACAGCGCGACCAATGCCTTGCTCAGGCGTAGCGGCCCGGCCAGCTGCTGCTGCGCCTGCGCCAGCCAGGCAGTGCGTACGGCGCGCTGCCAGACGCCAGGCTGATCGACCAGACACTCCCAGGCCCGGCGGCGGTCGTCGGCCCAGTGCGGAAACACCCGGCGCATGTACCAGACGCGCTCGAAAACCAGCGTCCAGTACAGCACGCAGAGCAGTGCCAGCGCCCACATGACCATGCCGCCGGCGCCCATGAAGTCGAGCAGCAGATGCCCGCTGTCGACCAGGCGCAGCCACAGGCCGTGCATGTCAGTCACGACGCGGTGCTCCGGACAGGTGCAGGGCGATCAGCCCGGCGCTCTGTTGCTCCAGAATCTGGATCAGCGCCTTGCTGCGGCTGGCCAGCAGCGCATGCAGGAACAGCAGCGGAATCGCCACCACCAGGCCCTGTACGGTGGTCACCAGCGCCTGCGAGATGCCGTCGGCCATCAGCCGCGAGTCGCCGCCGCCAGTCTGCGTGATGGCCTGGAAGGTGACGATCATCCCGGTCACCGTGCCCAGCAGGCCGAGCAGCGGTGCCACGGCGGTCAGCAGCTTGAGCAGCGGCTGGCCACGCTCCAGCGGCGGGGTTTCCTGCAGGATGGCTTCGTCGAGCTTGAGTTCGAGGGTTTCCAGATCGGCGAGCTGCGGCTTGGGGCCAAGCACGCCGATGATGCGACCCAGCGGATTGTCGGCACGCGGATTGTTCAGATCACGCATCTGGCCGCTCACCTTGCGACTAACGCCGGCGAGATAGACCATCCGCCAGGCCGCCAGGCACAGACCGAACAGCCCCAGGGCGACGATTACCCAGCCCACCAGGCCGCCCTGCTGCAGACGTGTCCAGAAGTCCGGCTCGAGCTGCAGCTGCGCCAGCAGCGTGCCGCGGCTCGGATCGACCGGCAACGCGGCCAGCGCCGCATCACTGTCCAGATAGTCGTTCACCAGTCCCATGCCGGACGGTTGCCGCGCCGGCGCCAGCAGCTGGCCCGAGTCGGCGTCGTAGCGCAGGAAGGCATTCTGGCCGTACGCGGAGAAACTGCCGACACGCAACACCGGCTGTTCCCTGCGCTGACCATCGGCGGCGACGACCGGCAGCGTCAGCTGCTCGACCCGACCGCTGGCAGCGAGGTCTTCCAGCAGCGCCATCCAGAAACCGTCGAGATCGTCGGCGGATGGCAACGCACGGCTCTCGGCCAGGCTGTGCAGGCGCTGCAGACGCTCCGGGTACTGCACATTGAGCAGGCTGTCCTGCCACTGTGCGGCGATGTCGCCTGCGCTCTGGCGCACCACGCCGAACAGCTCGCCGAGGTGGCCGACGCGCTGCGCCAGCAATTTCTCCTGCTCGGCCAGCGCGGCTTCCTGACGATCGAACTCGGCCTTCAGTCGCTCGGCCTCGGCCTTCTCGCGGTCAAGCTCGGCCTTGGCGCGCGCCAGCAGCTGCGCCTGCTCGCTGCGATCGCTGACGAACGCCTGCTCGCGCGCCTGCATCGCGCTGACTTCTGCCGCCCGCTCGCTGCGGATGCGTTGCAGCAATTGGTCCGGATTCAGCGGCTCGGCGGCGTGCGACAGCACGGGCAGCAGCACGAGGGCAAGCAGGTACGACAGACGGCTCATTGCGCGGCCTCCTCGGCCAGGGTCTTGACGGGCAGTTCCAGATAGGCCGGTGCCTGCTGTTGCCGGGCCACGGCGATGGCCTGGGTGATCGGGCGGCGCGCGGCGCCGTCGAGCACTTGCCAACTGCGCGTCTGTGGATTCCACCAGCCGCTCTCGTGGGCATCCAGCGTCTGGTAATAGAGCATGACTCGCCCCAGACGCAGGAACTCGACGCTGCGCGCGCCGCCCTCGACCGGCAGCTCGCCGCGCCAGGCTTCCAGCGTGCGCCCGTAGTCGCTCTCGATTTGATAGGCCTCGAGAATGCGCCGGTACTTCTCCGCCAGACTCACATCGGCACGCGGCAACAGATCCTGCAGCCCGGCCAGGCGATCGGCGCGCTCTTCCGGCAGGAACGGCAGGTCGGCAGCGATGAACTCGCCCAGCACTTCGACCATCCGCCCCATCTGCGGCGTCACCGCTTCCTGAGTACGCTCGATGCCGTCCAGCTGGCGCTGGAATCCCTCCAGTTCCTTGCGCTGCGCGGCGGTGAGCTCGACCAGCTGCTTGTTGTAGGCCTTCAGTGCCTCGGTCTGCTGCAGCGCACTGCGGTACTCGTTGAGCATCTGCCGGGTGGCGTCATCAAGCTGCTCGATGCGTTGCTGCGAAGCCGCGGCCTCGGCTGACAGCCGCTCGCTCTCGGTCAGCGCGGCATCCAGGGAGGCAGCCATCAGCGGCGCCGAGCCCAGACAGCACGGCAACACGGCAACCGCCAGCAGGCGGGGGATGAACGAAGACATGGGGGATCCTTGCAGGAGGACTAACTCAAAAGAGAAACATTATCATCTTCCCATTGACGCAGCGCAACCCGGGCAATACGTCGCAGGCCGGGCCGCGCGTTTCATTGAGCTGAGTCAAATTCGACAGCAAGCTACTCAATACCATGGCCCCATCGCAGCTAACACAAGATGGAGCAACCACTATGCGCAAGACCCTGTTCACCGCTTCCGCGCTGGCCCTGGCGCTGGCCGCCCCCTTCGCCCAGGCCTTCGAGGCCGGGGACATCATCGTTCGCGCTGGTGCGATTACGGTTGATCCGCGTGAAGATAGTGGCAATCTGAAGTTTGACGGCACCGGTGCCGGCGGAACCAGCGCGACGCTGGACAGCGACACTCAGCTCGGCCTGAATTTCGCGTATATGCTGACCAATAAAGTTGGTATCGAACTGCTGGCGGCCACTCCGTTCAGTCACGAAGTTGGAGTGAAGGGCGTAAGCAATGCCGTCGGCATCCCCGGGCTGGACGGCAAGCTGGGTGACATCAAGCACCTGCCACCGACCTTGAGCGTCGTCTACTACCCACTGGACAGCCAGGCCGCATTCCAGCCCTATTTAGGCGTCGGCATCAACTACACCACGTTCTTCCAAGAGGACCTAAGCAGCGCACGCAAGGCCCAGGGCTTCAGCAGCATGGAACTCGACGACTCCTGGGGCCTGGCCTTCCAGGTTGGTGCGGATTACATGCTGACCGAAAACGTCATGCTCAACGCCCAAGTGCGTTACATCGACATTGATACCGAGGCAACCGTGAAAGGCCCAACCGCTCTCGGAGTAACCAAGACCAAGGTCGACGTAGACGTAGACCCAATGGTCTACATGGTCGGCCTCGGCTACAAGTTCTGACGAAACCGGCATCCGCCGCATCGCAGACAAGAAAAAGGCGCCGATCGGCGCCTTTTTCGTTTCCTGAACTTACAGCCCCAGCAACCGGGCTAGCCCTTCGCGCATCCCCGTCGGCGGCTCCGGAAGGCGATAGCGCTGCAGCAGCCGGGTATTGTTCGCCCGGGAGTGGCGGATGTCCCCCGGACGCGGCGCCTGGTAGGTGACCGCGGGCAGCCCGCCCAGCACTTCACCGATCGCTTCAAGCAGTTGGTTCAGCGAGGTCGCGCGGCTCAGCCCGACGTTCACCGCACCTTCCACTGCCTCGGATGACTCCAGCGCCTGCACCAGCACCTCGACCAGATCGCCGACATAGACGAAGTCGCGTGTCTGCTCGCCATCGCCGAATACAACAATCGGCAAGCCCTTCTGCGCACGCTCGGTGAAAATGCTGATGACCCCGGAGTACGGCGAAGACGGATCCTGGCGCGGCCCGAAGATATTGAAGAAGCGGAAAACCACCGGTTCCAGACCATGCTGGCGGCGGTAGAAGTCCAGATAGTGCTCACTGGCCAGCTTGTCTGCGGCATAGGGCGTCAGCGGTGCCTTCGGCGTGTCCTCGTCAATGGCCTCGCCCTCGCCGTTGTTGCCATATACCGCTGCGCTGGACGCAAACAGCACCCTGCGTACGCCCTCGGCGCGCATCGCTTCGCAGACATTCAGCGTGCCGATCAGGTTGCTCTGGTGCGTGCCCAGCGGATCATCTACCGACGCCTGGACCGACGCTACCGCAGCGAGATGCACCACCGCACGACACCCCTGCAGCGCCTGGCGAACGCAGGCGGCATCTGCCACGTCGCCGACGATCAGCTCCAACCGGGAGTCATCCGGCAGATTGCTGCGCTTTCCAGTCGACAGATTATCCAGCACCCGCACCGCATAACCGCGCGCGAGCAAGGCATCGACCAGATTGGAGCCGATGAAACCGGCCCCGCCGGTAATCAGGACAGGACGTTCAGCCATGACGGTAATAGCGCTCCAGCAGCGGCGCCAAGCCGGCACGCCACGCGCGCGGCTTGATTCCGAAGGTATTGAATATCTTCTTGCAGGCCAGCACGCCGTGCTGAGGCTCGTCCTCGGCATCGGAACAGTCGGCATGTGCGGTTGGCACCAGGATTTCGCCTTCGAGCGACCGGTGTCTTCCCGCCTCGGCGAGAATCGCCTGACCGACCAGCAATGGCGTCGAGGCCTCGTGGCCACCGTAGTGATAGACGCCCCATAGCGGCGCCTGGCAGTCGAGCTGCTTGATGACCGCCAGCATCACCCGCGCCGCGTCATCCACCGGCGTGGGATTGCCGCGCCGATCGTCGGCGAGCTCTATCGATACGCCCTCCTCCAGCCGACGCAGGAAACGCCCGAGGATCCCGTCGGCGCTCTCGTCGAGCAGCCAGCCAAACCGCAGCAACACGTGCCGTGGGCACAGCGCCCGCACGCTCTGCTCGAACTCGCTGAGCGCCCGGCTGCGCGAATCGAGCGGCGCCAGTTCGTCCTTTTCGCTGTAGGCAGTGGTCCGCGCACCATCGAATACGCGATAGCTCGAAGGCTGCAGAAGGATGAAGTCATGGTGCTGGCAGAGTTCGGCCAGTCGCTCCACGGCGCGCCCCTGACGGACCAACACCTGCTCGTCGACCAGACTGCTCTGAAACCAGTCGAAGTAATAGGCCAGGTTGATGACAACATCCGGGCGGTTGTCGTCGAGCAACTGGGTGAGGCTGGCAGCGTCCCAGCCCTGGGCGGGTGGACAGGGTGCGAAGAAGCCGATGTCTTCCTCGGCACCCAGGCGGATGAGCGCCTGACCCAGGGCATTGCCGCCGCCCAACAGCATCAGGCGCATTCGCATTCAGTAGCCTCTAGAACGGGATATCGTCGTCGAAGCTGTCGTAGTCCGGTGCCGGCTGTTGCGCGGCCGGACGTTGCTGCGGCTGAGCCTGGGCGCGTGGCGCCTGCTGCTGCGGCTCACGCTGCGGGCGCGGCTGACGCGGCGCGTCGTCGGAGCTACCGCCACGACCGCCAAGCAGCTGCATGCTGCCGTTCATGTCGACCACAACCTCGGTGGTGTAGCGCTTGACGCCATCCTTTTCCCACTCGCGGGTCTGCAGGCGGCCCTCGATGTAGCATTGCGAGCCCTTGCGCAGGTACTCGCCGGCAATCTCGGCGACCTTGCCGAACAGCACGACGCGATGCCACTCGGTACGCTCCTGCAGCTGACCGGTCTGCTTGTCCTTCCAGCTGTCGGTGGTGGCCAGGGTAATGTTGGTTACCGCATTGCCGTTGGGCAGGTAGCGGGTTTCCGGATCACCGCCGACATTGCCGATCAAGATGACTTTATTCACCCCTCTGGCCATGGGTAACTCCTTTCTGGAACGTTGATTTGATGGGCGCGCTGTAAACGCTCCTGCCGCGAGGAGCAGGCCAATGACCGCGAATCTTACCTTACCGCCCCTAGGGGGCCAACCGGCGCGAGCGGCTCGAGCCGCTGCGTCGGCAAAAAGCACGGCTGCCGCACAGGCTGTCGGCTGGCTATGCGAGCAGCCGGTCGAGCGCCGCCCGATCCAGAACCTGCGTATCCACCTTGACGTACGCGGCGGCCTCATCGGCGACGATCAGCGCATCGGTCACGCCCGGCACGCCGAGCAGACGGGCGGCCAGTTCGCTATCGGCCAGCGCGCGAGCCGACAGCGGCAGGCGCAGGCTGGTGACATAAGGCGGCTCGCGCATGCCGAAGGCCACCCACAACCACAGCGCACAGAGCACGGCACAGCCGAGGAACACCATCGCCAGGCCGCCGTGCTGATACAGCCAGCCACCGACGATCCCGCCGACGCCGGCACCGAGGAACTGGCTGGTCGAGTACACCCCCATCGCGGTGCCCTTGCCACCCGCCGGTGCGACCTTGCTGATCAACGACGGCAGCGAAGCTTCCAGCAGATTGAACGCGGTGAAGAACGCCACCATACCGATCACCAGCGGCCACAGCCCGCCGCCGAACAGCCAGAAATACAACTCGCAGGCCAGCAATGCGCTCACCGCACCGAGCAATACGCGGCGCATCTGACGCTTCTTTTCGCCATAGATGATGAACGGAATCATGCCGACGAAGCCGACCAGCAACGCGGTGAGGTAGACCCACCAGTGCTCGTCCTTGGGCAGCGCGCCTTGCTCCACCAGCGCCAACGGCAAGGCAACGAAGCTGGCCATGAGGATCGCATGCAGCACCAGAATGCCGAAGTCCAGGCGCAGCAGCTCGGCGTGGCGCAGCGTTAGGCCGAGCGCTTGGCGCGCGACGCCGGATTCGCGGTGGCGCAGATGCCCCTGCGCGCGCGGCAGGGTGGCGATGATCAGCGCGCCGAGCAACGCCATGCCGGCGGTGACCCAGAACAGCCCGGAAAGCCCGAAGGCCCGCGTCAACAGCGGGCCGACCACCATCGCCACGGCGAACGACAGGCCGATGCTCATGCCGATCATCGCCATGGCTTTGGTGCGATGCTGCTCACGGGTCAGGTCCGACAGCAGCGCCATCACCGCGGCGGAGATCGCCCCGGCACCCTGCAATATGCGTCCGGCAATCACGCCGCCGATGGAGTCGGCGGTCGCCGCCAGCGCCGCGCCGGCCGCAAACAGCACCAGCCCGACATAGATCACCGGCAATCGGCCGAAGCGATCGGACAGCATGCCGAAGGGAATTTGCAGCACCGCCTGGGTCAAACCATAGGCACCAATGGCCAGCCCGATCAACGTCGGCGTAGCGCCTTCCAGGTCCATGCCGTAGGTTGCGAGCACCGGCAGCACCATGAACATGCCGAGCATCCGAAACGCGAAAACCAGGGACAGTCCGGTTGCAGCACGGGTTTCGCTGGCGCTCATGCGCTCGCTGTAGGGATCCTGCATGAAGGGTCTCGCTTGAATGAACCGGGCGGCGATTCTAACAGCCATCTTCTTGCCGGGCACGGGCGCGCGCTGTTGCCGCAATCCGACCGGCCTTATACTTCCGTGTTTCCGCCCGCCACGCGAGGCTGCTTTGGACAAGATTCTGATTCGTGGGGCTCGCACCCACAACCTGAAGAACATCGACCTCACATTGCCGCGCGACAAGCTGATCGTGATCACCGGCCTGTCCGGCTCCGGCAAATCCTCGCTGGCCTTCGATACGCTCTATGCCGAAGGCCAGCGCCGCTACGTCGAGTCGCTTTCGGCCTATGCCCGGCAGTTCCTGTCGATGATGGAAAAGCCCGACGTCGACACCATCGAAGGGCTGTCTCCGGCGATCTCCATCGAGCAGAAGTCCACGTCGCACAACCCGCGCTCGACCGTCGGCACCATCACCGAGATCTACGATTACCTGCGCCTGCTCTACGCGCGGGTCGGCACGCCGCGCTGCCCGGACCACGACACCCCGCTGGAGGCGCAGACCGTCAGCCAGATGGTCGACCAGGTGCTGGCGCTGCCTGAGGGTCGCAAGCTGATGCTGCTAGCGCCGGTGATCCGCGAGCGCAAGGGCGAGCACCTGGCCGTGTTCGACGAGTTGCGCGCCCAGGGCTTCGTGCGCGCCCGGGTCAACGGCAAGCTGCATGAACTGGACGAGCTGCCCAAGCTGGACAAGCAGAAGAAGCACACCATCGAGGTGGTGGTCGATCGCTTCAAGGTCCGCGCCGACCTGCAGCAGCGCCTGGCCGAATCCTTCGAGACGGCGTTGAAGCTGGCCGACGGCATCGCGCTGGTCGCCTCGATGGAAGACGACGGCGCCGAGGATCTGATC
>Ga0172382_10003077_pt1 | contig 26815 bp, 43 predicted proteins | sample Leawel138RmetaG_FD_122245 | JGI IMG/M metagenome (GOLD analysis project Ga0172382, IMG submission 122245) | Leachate microbial communities from a municipal landfill in Southern Ontario, Canada - Leachate well 138R metaG | ecosystem: Engineered > Solid waste > Landfill > Unclassified | place...
GCCTTGGTCACACCTTCCAACGGAGTGATCTTAAAGCCATCGTACCCAGGACCAGAGGGAAGAGATGGGCCTTCTCCAACCCTCAACACGTCACCGATGTTATTGATCCCTGGCCTGTAGGTTCCTTCCGCGATCTGTATTAAATAGACCATGCCAATTCTCCTTATCCGATTACCTCGGCTCTCAGCCCGAACAGCCCCCTGAACCACGACACAATGGCGTCGATGATCGCCCGCAAACCGGTGGGCTTCTCCGGCTTTACCCCGTCCGGCACAAAGCAGGTCGCCTCTGCGCTGTACTCGCTCTCGTTGCCGCTGGTGTCGTATGCGGTTAGAGCGAAATAGTAGGTAGCCCCATGCTGCGGGGTGATCTCCATGACGTGCCCGGTCACGTTGCCCACGTTCACGGGCTCGCCGTACTGTCCCGAAGCCTGCCCGACATAGAGCCTATACCCTGCCAGGTCGGGCTCGGTGTTCGGGTTCCAGGTTACCTGCACCTGAGCCGCGAGGACCGCGGTCGAGAAGAGAACCGTCGCCAGGAGCATGAATAGGGTGGAGCCTATGTTCTTCATGAATTCCTCCTTGTTTTATGAGTGGTTATAGCTTGCATCCTATCAGGCGCTTGTGGAAGTGCCCGTAGGAGAACGCGCATACTGCCGAGTACATGGGATAGCGGATGTAAAAAGGTTTGCCCCGGCACTCCATGGCCTCCAGGAACAGCCTGTTGGCTTCCATGAAGGTGAACGGCTTGCCGGTCTTGGGATTGATGGCGTCCTTCCGGAAGGCCCAATCGTGCAGAACCCCTTCCCGGTGGGCCCGGTTTCCCCACAGGGAGTAAACGATCGGGATCCTCGGCACACTCGCGAAATCGCACTCGAACTCCTCGAGAACCTCGATCCTGCCAAAGAGCATGCTGTGGTAGATCAGAGATGCCATGATGATCCAGATGCTTTCGCGGCGGCTGTTCTTGAGGCGAGCATCGAGCTCGGTTTCGAAGTAGGGAAGGGGCCTTGCCCCGGGAAGAGCGGACACCATTGCCATCTACCACCGCCTGAGCTTGGAGAGCAGGGCGCCGATCATCGCCAAAACCCCCCTTTCGATCTTCTGGCGGACCTTCTCGGCCAGGAAGGACACGATCTCCTCGTCGCTCATCTTCGACACCGAGAGCAGGGCGGACTGGATATCCTCGTTCATGTCCGGGAACAGCCCCTGTGTTATGTAGACGGCGATCTGAACTTTCCTGCGGTCGCTGTCCATGGCGAGGAGCTTCTTGTACATGGTGCGCTCCGGCTCGGCCAGCTTCTGATAGAAATCCCTGACGAGATTGATCTCTTTATCACCCATGGTCGCCGTCCCCCCTTTTCTGGTTCGCCAGGAGCTTCATGGTCTCCTGGCTGTTCTGGTGGATCTTGTTTAAGACATCCCACATCCGCTCCTGCGTCTCCTTCATGTCCTTGATGTCTGCGCGGATGCGGCCGCTACGTTCCTCGCAGAGGTCCCGGGGCATGTACTGCTGCTTTCCGTTGCCGCCGGGTTGGAGTGGGGCATGGCTTGCTGTGGCCCCGGAGCGCCCGTTTGGCGATGAGTTGCCGTACTTGAAAATGGCCGCCGTCACCGGGCCGCCTACGCCAAGGACCGTCAGCCCGATTCCGAGCATGGTGGCAGCATCTACCATTTATGGCACCTCGTGTATGATGAGCCGGCACCACCTTGCGTCGCCCAGCTCCTTTATGAAGCTCCGGAATGCCCGCTGCGAGCTCGTTATGCCTCGCTTGCCGTCCTTGTATTTCGTTTTCCCCGATACGATGCCGAACCCCTCTCCGACCAGGATGCAGCCCTTGCTGTCGGTGAGCCAGTTGCCCCAGTGAAACCGGATGAGCGTCCGGTCATCGACATCAACGACCTCGTAGGTCCAGCCCCACTCGTGGGAAAATACCCGCTTCAGCAGATAGACCCCGGCGGGTATGCAGGAGACTTTTTTCTTGTTGTTCAGCCAGGGGCGTTCGAGGCAGGCAAAAAGGGTTCTGCCGTTTACCTTGATGACGCCGAACGTGCCGTCGTGGCGGCTGTTCTCGAGCCGGAGGATTTCCACCAGAGGGGAGGCCTTAGCCCCGTCTTCCACGGAGAATTTTCCCGGGAGGAGTTCCTGCATCTTCTCTTTGAGCCTCACCAGCACGAGTTCCCCCTTTCCTTCTCCGGAAGGCCGCCGGGCCGCGCCTCTCACATGAACGCTTTGAGAAAGACGGCCCCCTTCGTGACGCTCGCCGAGCGGCCACGGATGAACGGATAGGCGGCTTCGACCATGTCGCACTTGGCTGCCGTGAACGACTCGATAGTCGTCCACCTGGCCGTTCCGTCGCGGACCTCCTGCGGCATTGCTATCGTGCCCTCGAGATAGACCGTCCCGGCGAAATCGGTGCCGCAGACGATATCCCAGTAGTTGCCGATGGTATGGCCGGTTACGGCCGCAAAGGTTACGGTCAGCCCCTCGGCGGCGAGGGACTGGGCCTCTCCGGTGATCTCGATCTCAGCCTCGGCCCAGGTCGTCCCACCGTCCGGCGAAAACTTGAATGTGTCGACGGCACCGGTGCCGTCGATCTGCACGCGGTAGGTCTTTGCCGACGGGCCGGTGTAGACCCCGCCGGCATTCATGTCGTTCAGCCCAGCGCCGTCGAACGACGGCGTGCCGATGTAGGTGCCGAACACCTGAATGGGGATGTTGCCGAACCGCATGCGCCGCTCGTCCACGGGAAGGAAAGGGCCCGTCGTGTTTGTGGGGGCACCGCTCAGAAGGTTATGTACCTGCATTCCTCAGGCCTCCCTACTTCTTCTTTTTCGAGGCACCCTTCTTCTTCGGGGCCTTCCTCGCGGGCTTTGCCTGGGGCGCGGCCTCCTGTGGCTCGCCGATGGCGTCGCCGGCATCATCGGCCGCGGAGATCGTCTGCCCGGCATCGACTTCCTGCTCCGCCGGAGCGGCCGACAGAACCGCCTCGTCGACCGTCGGCTCCGGCTCGGCCGGGACCGGTGGCGGAGAAGGCGCAGGCGCGAATTCCTTTTTTGGCTTGGGCTCCCCGTAGATCTCGTGCCTGGCCGGGTCGAAATCGCACTTGTTGATGATGATGAACCCACCCAGTCGCTTGATCCTGACTGTTTCGATCTTGGACATTTTTTCCCCCTTACCTTGCCCCGTTATCGGTTATCGCGCCGTTACGCGGCCGTGCCGAGCGAAACGCTGCCGATGTTCTCCCAGACCACAAACCGGGTCGTGGAAACACCGAACAGAATCAGGGTATCGTCTTTGGCGTTGAAGGTCGCCAGGTCGTGGCTGCCGTCGAAAGTGCCTGCCGTGAGCTTCACCGTGTTGCCAGCGGTACCCGCATCCTGCTGGGTGATCACCAGGAGCCTGCCGGCGGTGGGTGCCGCGATGGTCAGCTCGATGGCGGTGGCCGGGGTGGCGCTGTTGATCACGACGAAATTGGCGCTGGCATCGATCGCGCCCTCCGCGGTGTAGGTGTACGGGCTGAAGGAAAGCCCGGCCATGTTCCCCAGCAGCGCCGAGAGAGCGATATTCTTCACCTGGTCGTCCCCCCGAACCAGGATGGCCTTGTCGCTCAGGAGAGCCGAGCTGAGCGCATCCGCTGGATCGAGGACCTTTGATCCGGATGGGTACATTTTTGGGTCAAAAGGCATTGTCGTTATCCTCCCTGGATATATGCGAGAGGGGGCAGCCGGAGGCCGCCCCCTTCTGGTCGATCACTTTAGCCGTGGACCCGGGTGGCCAGAGGCGCCCTGATGAGTTCGCGTCCATAGAGGATGTCGAAGCTCCAGCGATCCTGCTTGTTCTGCCGCACCACCTCAACCCGCAGGGTGAGCCCGGAGATCGGGTCGACCGTCGAGAAGATGTTGCTGTTCGCCACGCTCTGTGAGGCCAGCGGCCTGCTCGCAAACGCCATTGCGTCTCGGTGGAACGCCAGGTTGACCGGGTAGGAGGCAAGCCCTGCGCCTTCGAGGGTAATGGCCTCGCTGCCGGAGGTCGCCACCTTCAGGGGGGGCGAGATCGGGACGGACTTGTTGCTCTCTGCTGTGCAGCCAGTGTCCGCGGTGACCACGTAGGTCTGGGAGTCGCCAGCGACCCTGATGATGTCACCCTCCAGGAGCGCCATGTTGGATCCAGCGCCCACGGTCACGCTCAGGGTTTCAGCCCCGACCGCGTTGGCGCCGTTGACCAGGGTGGGGGTGGAAGTCGCTCCGCCGAGGCTGCCCACGGTGTGCTCGCGCACGTTCTGGTCCATGAACCAGTTGAACCCGAGCTTCGGGGTGAGCTTGCCATCGATAATGTCCATGGCCGGGACCGCGAAGTTCATATCCTGGAACGAACGGAGATTCAGGGCGTTGGCCTCGGCGTCGGCGTTGAAGACGAACCGCCTGTCGCCGAGCGGCGCGAGCTGGTTGTTCAGCACCTTCCTGGCCTCGGTGGCCTCCTTGGTGGACACCGCGAACGGCGTGGTTCCGGCGACACCGGCGACACCGTAGACACCCTTGTACAGGGACAGGATGTCCTGGTCGACGTAGTTGGCGAGCGCCTTGACCGCCTCGGCCGCCTGCATGGGCAGGAAGCCGTTCATGACCTCCATCATTTCCTTGTCGGTCATGGTGAACGGGGCCTCCTTCCACCGGTCGAGCGTGATGTTGACCGAGGTGGGCGCCATGTCACCGGACGTTGCAGGGTTCGCAGATGGAGCCACGTCCTTGACGACTACCCCTGCAGGAATCGGCACCTCGATGGTCGATCCCTTCTTGCCGGCCTCGGCCTCATACCCCCTGTTGACCAGCAGGGGGACGATGGAGTTCTCCCTCAAGGTCTGAAGCGCCTGAGCCAGAAGCTGAGGAATGACGTATGTGAGAGTGTTCGACATTTTGCAAAGCCTCCTTTGTGCCTAGTGTTGGCCCTCTCGGGGGCTCTGCATTCTGTGCAAGGGGTGGAAGCCCTAGCGGGTCATGTCCACCTTGACCTCGCCCCTTGCTATCTTGTCGAGATTCGCCGAAATTGCCGCATGGTCGGATGCAGGAATCGTCTTCACGCCTCCGACTCCGGCATTGCCCTGTCCACCAGAGCCGCCGTCGTCCGATCCTCTGAGGATCATGTCCTTGCCCGGATACTTGTCTATGATGATCGAGATCGCCTCGTCAAAATCAGCGAGCTCACCGTATCGCTCCCGGGAGAGGATCTCCTCGCCGTTCATGTGTCCGACGACCCGGTAGTTGTTGATGTTGTCTCCCTCCCCCTTGACCTTGAAGTGGTGGCCGAACTGATTGGCGGCGATGTCCGGCGGGAGCGTCGTGCGCTCCTTGATGAACGGTGAAAGCGCGAAACGGTTCGTGACGAGCTGCTGGTAGATGAGGTTGTCCTTCTGCGAGATCTTGTTCTGAAGGTCGTTGATCTCGGCCTCGTGCTGCTTCCTCATCGTCGTCTCTTTCTCTTTGAACGTCTGTGCCATCTCGTTCTTCACCAGGTCCACCTGGCCGGCGTCGATCAGCTTCTTCTGGTCGAGGTTCTTCACGGTCTCGATCGCCTTGCGTGCCTCCTCGGCATCGAGCCCGTCGAACGACTCTTTCAGCGTTCTGATCTCGCCCTCCATCTCTCCGATCTTCTTCCGCCTCTCGGCGGATTCCGAATTTGCCGCCGCCAGCTTGGTCATAATCACCGGGACATCGACAGTCACATCCTTGCCGGCCTCGTCCACGTACACAGGCTTCCCGTCCTGAACTACCGCGTTTCCGTTCTCATCGATTTTCAGTTTCATAAGCGTCTCGCTCCTTTTTGCCCTAGAGGATCACCCTCCGGTTTCCCTCTGCGGTCTGCTCAAAAACCCACAAAATTGCTGAAAATTGAACAGAAGCAGATATATATGTTGATATATACATAAATTTACGCAGGAAAACGGCAACCAATTTATGAGTGGGGTGATAAAAATATGATAGCCGGCAACGGGGATCGGAACGCCCAGATGCGGCGATTCCTGCGGTTTCTCATCATGCACAAGGTTGTTTCCATCGCTGCGCGCAAGTCCCGGATAAGCGTTCCGGCGGTATACAAATGGAAGAGCAAGTATCCGCTCTTTAAGGCGGCGATGCAGGATGTTCTCGATGGGGCAAAGGACAAGATTCAGCCCAGCGAGGTGTACGACTGCTCGACCACCGCGGACATCTCGAGCGAGCGCAAGGTTCGGATGAAGAAATTCATCCAGGCTCTCTCGCAGGAGACCTGCAAAACCATCGAGCTGGCCTGTTCGCTCAGCAAGGAGTCCCGGGGCACGATCTACAGGTGGCGCGGCGACTACCCGGAGTTCGACGAGGCGATCGAGCAGATCCTCATCGAGAAGACGCTTTCCGATCGGGACCTGGCGGCCAAGCTGGCCGAGGAGGCCAAGGCCCGGGAGATGATCCCGGCGATTCCGGCCGAAGGCGACGAGGCATCCATCACGGACAAGGCCATCATGGAGAACTTCATCGCGGCATTCCCGGTGAACAAGTGGAATATCACCAGGACCTGTCAGCAGATCGGGGTGAGCACCGCCGTCATCTTCCGGCTACGCAGGGATTTTCCCGAGTTCGAGACCGCCATGAAGCTCTCCAGGATCGAGCTCGTGGACAAGGCCGAGAGCCGCCTCATCCAGCACATGGAGGATACAAAAAACGCCCGGGTGTCTCTGGACGCAACAAAATTCATCCTCGACAGCCAGGGCAAGGATCGCGGATACGGCATCGGGAAAGGCGCTGGCGGCGGCGGCGGCGATGATGACTTCTCCAAGGAACAGCTCGCCGCCCTGAACAAGGCGCGTGCTGCAATCAAGTCGGGGTCGTCGGTAACGGTCCTCGATAATGCGAAGGTGATCGAATGCCAGGCATCACATCAAGCAGTCAAGGCGTCCCGGTAGACTTGCTGGGCCCGACGGAATTCGCGCAGCAGCACCTCCTGGGGTACACAGCCCTGCACTGGCCGGAGTACATTATCGGCCGGCATCACCGGGTGATCGCCGAGCATCTCGAGGCAGTCGAGCGCCGGGAGATCACCCGCCTCATCATCACCATGCCCCCCAGGAGCGGCAAGCCTGTATGGGTCGAAGAGCCCGTTCTTATGTCGGACGGAGCATATAAACGACTGGGAAGTATCCAGCCGGGGGACTGCGTGATTACCCACCGGGGAAGACCCAGGCGCGTCAACGAGGTGTTCGACCAGGGAGTCATCCCGACCATCGTGATCCATACTGTTCGCGGCAAGGCGATATGCGCGGCCCCAGACCATCCGTTCCTGCTCACCGAGGGGTGGGAGGTGGCCGGCAACCTCGAGGATGGCGACCAGCTCGTCTCGATCGACCCGAAGTCCGGGAAAGCCGTGTTCGACGATGTGGTTGCGTGTGTCGACGGCGGCGGAAAGAGGCACTGCAGGTGCCTATCGGTCGACGAAGATCACACGTTCACTGTCCAGAACCTCGTGGTCCACAACACTAAGCTCACCTCGGAGTATTTCGCGGCCTGGTACCTGGGCAGGAACCCGAGCAACCAGATCATCGCCTGCACGTACTCCGACGATAGGGCCCAGGACACCGGACTGATGGTCAAGCACCTCGTGGAAGACGAGCTCCACCGGAAGATCTTTCCGACCTGCGTGCTGCGCAAGGACTCGGCGAGCAAGAAAAAGCTCTCCACCTCACGAAACGGCAACTACTTCTCGGTCGGCGTGGGCGGCCCGATCGTCGGCCGAGGTGCGCACCTGCTGCTGCTTGATGACCTGATCAAGAGCAGGGAAGAGGCCGAGAGCGCCCTGATCAAGCGTCGCATCCTGCAATGGTACCGCGGCACCGCCTACACCCGGCTCATGCCCGGAGGCGTCATCGTGTTCATCACCACCCGGTGGAGCTTCGACGACCTGGCGGGCACGCTCCTGGCCGACGAGGGGGACCAGTGGGTGCTCTTGAACCTGCCGGCCGTTGCGGAAGAGGACCATGACATCATCGGCCGGATGCGGGGCGAGGCCCTCTGGCCAGAGATGTATCCCCTGGAGGTCCTGGAGAAGACCAAGGAGAGCATCGGCATCCGGGAGTGGAACGCCCAGTACCAGCAGCGCCCGGTGGGGGAAGAGGGCGGGATCATCAAGCTCGACTGGCTGGGAACGTACACCGATCCGCCCGAGAGGCCCCTGCGGAGGATTCAGAGCTGGGACACCGCCTATACCGACAAGGCCATCAACGACCCGTCGTGCTGCCTGACCATCGACGAGTACAACGGGCACTACTATATCCGGAACCGGTTCAACCGGCACCTGGATTATGCCGGGGTCAGGACGGCAATCCAACAGCAGTATGACGAGTGGAAGCCGTCCCTGGTCCTGATCGAGAACCGGGCATCGGGAACATCTCTGGTCCAGGAGCTCAAGAACACTCGCATTCCCATCAAGGCGGTCACCCCGACATCGATGCAGAACAAGCTGGTGCGGGCCTACAACGTAAGCGGCATCATCGAGGCCGGCAAAGTCTTGCTCCCCAGGACCGCGCCCTGGAAAATCGACTTCATCAACAACCTCATCCAGTTCCCCTACGGCAGGTGGGACGACGATGTGGACGCGCTCACCCAGTTCCTGGAGCACTCCAAGAAAACGTACCGGCGCAGCAAGGGCCCCCGCTACTGGAAGTAACGAGAGGAGGAAAAACAGACGATGGCGAAAATGACGAGGCAAGAGCTCGAGAAGAAGCACGAGACCTATACCAAGCACATCGAGGACTGGGAGTTTTACGGCGCCGGGTATAACGGCGGCAAGGAGTTCATTGACGTAGCCCTGCATAAAATGCCCCGGGAGAGTCAGACCAACTACAATACACGAAAGAAGGACGCTATCTGCCTGAACTACTGCACGATCATCGTGGACATCTTCTCGTTCTACCTCACGGAGAAGAGCGCAAAGCGCGACATGGGCGAGCTGATCAATGACGAACTCTGGCAGATGTTTCTGAAGGACTGTGATCTCCACCAGACGAACTTCGATTTTTACATGAACGAGGGACAGAAGATCGCGGCCACCTACGGATCGACCGGGATCCTGGTGGACAAGCCTGCCGGCAAGAAGGGACGCACCAGGAAAGAGGAGATCGAGAAGAGGATCTACCCCTACCTCGCGCTCTATACCCTGCCGAACATCTGGGACTGGAGGTTCCGCCGTGACCCGGAGACGAATCGCCCGATTCTCTCCTACCTCAAGCTCAGGGAGCAGGACGGCACGATCCTGATCTGGACAGAGGAGTCGTGGAAGAGGTGGAAGATCAACGATGGCAGGAAGGGCGCGGAAGAGGTTTCGCTGGTCAACGAGGGGAAAAATACATTGAAAGAGATCCCCTTCGTGTGGCTACCGAACATCCGCAACCCGTTGGATCCGATCATCGGCATCAGCGATATCAAGGAGGTCTCCCTGATCACGGCCAGCATCATGCGGGACATCTCCTGCGGCGACGAGGTGATCAAGTATGCGGGCTTCCCCATGCTCTTAAAGCCCATGGAGCCCGAGGGGGAGGGGTCCGACGACATCGTGGGCGTGACCGCGGTCATGGAGTTCGATCCGGAAAACCCGAACGCGAAGCCGGCATGGCTCGAATCCGAGATCGAGGAGCCCATCAACGCAATCCTCGAGTGGCTCAACCGCAAGATCATCGAGATCTACCAGATATCGCACCTCTCGGGCGTTCACGCTCACGAGAAGTCGGACCAGGTCCGCTCCGGCGTGGCCATGCGCTACGAGTTCCAGCAGCTCGGCCGGGTGCTGGCCAAGAAGAGCGAGAACCTCACCGAGGCCGAGCTCAACGTGATCAGACTCTGGCTGAAGTGGCAGAGAAAAGAGGAGATCTTCAAGAAGATCACGATCACGCGCAGCACGGACTTCTCGGTCGACGACCTGGCGGAGGACCTGAACAACCAGCTCACAGCGATCAAGATCGTGCCGACCGAGAAGTTCCGCAAGGCGATCGCCCGCCAGGTGGCCCGCCAGGTCCTGCGCGATGTCGGGGACGACGAGATGCAGGAGATCATCAATGAGATCGACGAAGCCGATTTCGAGCAACTCATGAACGGTGGCGAGAAGACGGGAGATGATGACCGCCAGCAGGGTTCTGGCGGCAAAAAGGGAGAGCCCGGGGAGGACAAGGGCGGTAGGAGCGGCATGCTCCTGGCCGACTGGGCCAAGCAGCAGGGGATCGCCTACCACGAGGCATACAAGCAGTTCAAGAAGGGAACGCTCCCCCTTGAGAGCCAGGAGATCGGCAAGAGGATCTACGTGTATCCGTCCTACTGAGGATCCACGTCATCGAAGATGACGAGGTCGTGGCTCAGGAACTTCTTCCCGCCGACGACCTCATCATATGTATATGTTCGAACCTCGAGGAAGATAGGCCAAAAGCCGAATTTCTTATTGATGAAATCAGTGGCCTTCTTCTGCATGAGACCATTGGGAACGAGAAGCAGCGTCTTCTTTCCGCTCTTGGCCCGCATCACTGCCAGGCATACCAACTCGACGAAGTCATGTCGTGGTCTCCGCAAGAGGTGTTCGGGAACGGCGAACACCTTGGCCATATGAGCCTGGAAGACTTCCATGAACTTGAGAAATTCGTTTTCAGGCAGTGGACAGGAAAGATGTATGAAATCGTCCCCCTCGTCGTCGCTCATAGGGTAATGTCCACATCGACCCTCGAGACCAGATTCTTTTCGTGCATCTCCCCGATCATCTGCACCGGGATTGTCCTGACCGAAATCGAGGACGGGGTGATGCCGGTCTTCTCCTTGAAGGCCTCAACCCGGTCGTGTATCATCGCCAGCAGATCACGTTCGAGCTGGGCTTTTTCCTTTTTCAACTCATCGATGGTCATGTTGCCTCCATATTAATTATGACGCATAGAAAATGTTGACGCCGATTCCCCTGAAAGCCTTCCGGACATCGTTTGCCTGGTCGATTATCTCAAGGCTCGGCCTGCTGAAGTCGATCTGCTCATATGCGATTTTCATGTTCAAGGTCCTTTCGGTATTCCCTCAGATTGTACCCCACGGCGGCCTTGGACAAGCCAAACACCTGTGCGACCACCCTGTTCGGGCAGCGGTGTTTCTGCTTGTACTCGTACATCCTCCGGTTGCGGTCCTGGTTCCTCTCCCATCGCCATTTTGGCTGTTCATTCTTTCCCATCCGGGCCACCTTCATGATTTTCCGAGCAGCTTGATTTTTCTCTCGATGACCTGTTGGGGGTCGGCGTTGCTGATATCCCGGACGCCCCCGGACTCCATGAGGGCAGCCAGGAGCTTTTCCTCGAGATCCCTCTTGATGGGCCCGTACTTGATCTTCTTCTTCACGTCCGAACTGATCGTGTTCCGGCACGCCCGCTTGTACTCGGCAATGAGCTTTTCAGCGTCTTCTTTCTTCATCGTATGTCCTCATCAGAAATGGTCCTGAACGTACATGTTCCAGGCATTCAGCACGGCACTCGCCAGGTCCTTGTCGGAGTAACTCCTTAACTCGTCTTCCGAGTAATAACCTTCTCCAGCCCAGTCTGCCTCCCTGACGCACCACTCCCGCTGCTCTACAGTCATTGGCTCGGTGTATGTGCCGGAGGCGTAGTGGCGGATAGCCTTCTCGTTTTGAGTGCAAATGCACTCTACCGGGTCATCGTAGCATGCGCAGGGGAGATCGACATTGAAGATCGGCGTGTCACCCATGTTGGTTTGCCTCCTTGGCCTTGAGCCTTATGCAAGAATCCAATCTCTGGATCCGAGGATGGAGGCTTTCATGCTTGATCGCCCGGTTGAACAGGCCGCACCAGTGCTCTGGTCGTGGATGTGGCAGCTTACTCTGTTCTTCCTCTGTTGGAGATAGATGAATGCAGCCGTCACAAAACTGATCGACCGGGGCCTGGTCTTCCGCTAGAGGCAACCGCCACTCCATGAGCTTCTTCTCGCCTGGCTCAAGATGACATCCAAAAAGACGTTCGAAGTCATCGGCCTCGCTGAACTCGGGCTTGCACTTCTCGTCTATGAGGCAATATCCTCTTGAATATTTGTGCCTGCACACCCACACCTTCATTGATCCTCCTCGTAAGGACATCCATCCGGCCCCGGCTCATCTATTGCTCCAAGCTCTCCACTCTTCCACGCTTCACACGAATCCCTGCCGGTGGTGTATTTCCCCCTCTTTGAACCCTTGCTGGCCATACACATTGCCTCGACTGGCCCTCCGCCGATGCTCCTGGCGATCATCTCGCTCCAGTACCGGCACCCGGCACAGCCATTCGTTTCTCCATAGGTTCTCATGATTGTTCCTTTTCCCGGTAATCCGGCAGCATCTTGAAATGCTTCTCTTCGAGCTGTTCGAAAACCGTCTGCTCTCCGCCGATCTGCGCGAAGGGCAGCATGATCTCCAGGAATGAAACCATTCCGGAGTCCACATAGGCGAGCTGGGCCTCCAGCCAGTGGAACGCGATCCGCCAGGCGGATCTCCTGGCCTGCTCTGGCGTGCAGTACCGGTTCTGCGTCTTGGGATCCATCGTCATCTTCTCCAGCAGTCGTTCCCAGCGGATCTGTGGCTTGAACGGAATCAGTTGCCCGTTGACATCGATCACAAAAGATATCCCGGAGATCTCCCCATTCGCGTCATACTCGGTCAGGACCTGCCGGGCCCCGTGCTTGCCGATGAGGGCCTGGATGTCACCCGCGGTTTCTGCCGGCGACTTGGTCGTGGTCGCCATGTATACGGACTCGCGCTTTCCCCGGGGCATTCAGGACCCTTTCTTCGCTACGAGGTGGAGCATTTTCTTGACCTTGTCCGGATCCCGGAGGGCGTAGTACCTCAGGGAGCCTTCAGATCGCTTGCCTACGACACCCGCATTGCGCAGAACGGCCAGGTGCTGCGACGCCAGCCCCTGTGCAATCCCCTGCGTGGTCAGGATCTGCGTCACTGTATGCTCCCCGTGTGTGAGCAATTCGACGATCTCGAGCCTTATCGGATGCCCGAGAGCCTTGAAAAATTCCGCTACTTCAATCTCTGGTTTGTTCATCAGCCTCTGCTCCTTTTTCTTTGCCTGTTGAACGGCGTCTCATTTTGTGGGGTGACTGTGGGGCGAGTTTGGGGTATAAAGATCACTGGAGGAGCCAGGAAATGGCGGAAGCGCACAGGAATCGAACATTCCCATCAGCCTGCATTGATGCCGTCCCGCGGACGGCTGTGGGGTGACTGTGGGGCGAATCACCTCTTCTGCTCCTTCCTCGCCATCGGGATCACCATCTTCCTCTGCAGCCCCCGGATTCTCTCCAGGTCGTACTTGCCGTAGAACTCCTTGAGCGTATCGATCTTGCTCCACTGCCCGTGCATCTGGGCCTCCTCGAGGCTCCAGCCATACTCGTTGATTGCCGAGGACGCCCCGCTTGTCCGCAGGCCTCGGTGAATGTCGATAACGACCCCCACCTTCGCGCAGGCGTCCTTCCATGCCCGCATGAGAATCTCCCGGGTGTATCTCTTGCCTTCCATGCGCGAGCTCTGGCAGGTGAACATGAACGGCGAGAACTCCCGCTGCTTGAGGACCTGCTTCAGGTACGGCCTGAACCGCTCGTCACACGGCCAGACGTGGATCTCTCCGTCCTTGGTCTTCTCGACAACCCTTCTATCCGATATGCCTCGGTGGATGATGAACGCATCGATGCGGGGATCATAGTCCTGCCTGAGCAGGGCAATCGCCTCGCCCTCCCGACGCCAGGACAAGCGTAGCCACCAGAAGATCGGCCGGTGTTCCTCGGGAATGTGCTTGAAAATTTCGTCTTTCTCGGCTTCAGTTATCCACATGATCGGCTTCTTCTTGATCTGGTAATCGCCCTTCTTGGGAAAACCCGGCATCCTCGGTATGCGGTTCGATGCGTATGCGTCCATGAGGCAGGCATGAAGCACATTCACGATGTTCTTCTTTGTCTTCGGGGCGCATGTCAACTCGGATACCAGGAGGTCTATCGTGTCCTTCTGAATCTCGTGAAGCTGAACGGGGTGGCGCTCGAAGAAGGGGATCAGGTGCTTGCTGATGGACCCCGAATAGAGTTTGAGCGTTCCCGGCATTACCTTGTCCTTCTTGATCTTCAGCCATGCCTGGAGGTAGGGTATCACGTCGGTGTAGCGGTCCCGGTATTTATTGAGATCAAAGGCTCGCTCTCCACGGCAATACGCTTCCCAGTCGGTCCTGATCTGGTTCAGGCAACGGCTCGCCATCTCATAGCCGATGCACTTGTTTTTATCTTTGTGCCGGATCCAGAACTTGCTACCGCCGTGCAGGAAGTCCTTGTAGAACTTCTCGCACTTCCCGTTATGATAGAACTCGATGACCCAGTACCCTCGCGCATGAGGCTGGATGTTACCCTTCATACATACACCCCCACCTATCTCAATATCATATAAGGGTGATATACAGGGTTGCGCGCTAGGGTTCAAGTGTCGCATGCTAAAGGCTCCTGCCTCTCTCCTCTGTCAGCCTCAGCCCGGCAACGCCAGGCCCTCCGTATCATCATCGGCCTTCTCCCAATGATCGCAGGCCGGCGCCTCGGCAATGGTGACCCTGTCGATGGTCAGACACTTTCTGGCCGCGCCCATTCCGGTCCTCGGCCACCCCCTGCATGTGGCGCAGATGCGGCCCTCTGCCTTCTTAACTGTTGATTTTATCATCGTTTTCCTCAAGATGCCCCAATTGTGATCACGGCTTCGCCTCCGGGTACTGTTCCCACACCTGTCCGTCGAGCTCGCGACCTGCGGCTTTCTTGCCGACGCGGTAAAAGACACAAGGGGAAATGACCGTCGATTTAAACTTCCTGTCTGCCTGATCACAGTTGAAATCCATCAGGTATTTACAACTGCTATCTCCCCACGGCGCCCACTCCCCCCACTGCTTGAAGAAGAAGGGCACCCCTGCAGCCTGGCACTGGTCGCGGAGAGACCGCGCCCAATCTGGATGCATGGGCCGTGCTCCGTGTCCGGTCTCGCCTCCGCAGATCACCCAATCAAGCTGTTCGATGTATGTCTGCCTCGCCCCCTCGGTGCCGAATGCTCTCCGAAGGTCCACCGGCCCGAGCATGGGCTCCACGCTCACGAACCGCACGGCTGCCGGGATCTGCAGCAGGATCGGGATCCGCTCGTCCGCCCGGGCCTGGTTCTCTGCCGTGACGCCGAGCCAGAGATTCTTGGGTGGATGAATGCCAGTGTTCTTCGGATCTCGGAAGTGATTGCGGTACAGGATGTCGAAGAACTCCTTTGCGCTTTGAGGCCGCTTTGTCAGGAGCATAAATGTGTGTTGCGGGTGGGCGTCGATAGCCTTCCATACTTCGAGCAGGTCAAGAAATAGAACATCTTTATGGAAGAGGTCCCCCATTGAGCAGACGAACACCCGGCGCGACTTCTTCCAGGTGGAGGGCTCTTCGAGTTTATCCTCATGCAGCGTCACCCTGAAAGGCTCGTCCTCCGGATACCCGCACCTTCCCCGGAGCCGGTTCGCCATCCGCTTGGCGTAGCAATTCGCGCAGCCCTCGGAAATCGGTGTGCAGCCGGTGATTGGGTTCCATGCCTTATCCGTCCATTCGATTTTTGTATCAGCCATTGTCGTGATCCTCCGAATCGCCGTAGAAGGTAGTCTCTGCCTGGGTGATGAGATCGTTGATCAGGTTTCGCAGCTCCCATAAAGGTGCATCCACTCCCCTATCCCTGAGTGCCTCCTCCAGCCTCTGGAACTGCTCAAGCGTGCAGGTTATCTGCAGCGTGGCTACGAGCTTCTCCGGCTTCTCGATCTTGAGTGTGCCCTTCATGTCACGCGCTCCCTACCGGCTCCACGAGGGACCATGCCCGGTCCCAGTACATGCCCTGGTTGATGCGCTTCTGGCTCGCCCTCATGAGAACAACTTTCCCCAGAGGGCGGGGGCGTGATCCATGAAGATGCGAACGCACAAGAAGAGCCACATGAGATCAACCCAGATGGGCGTTGTCGCGCTCTCGATATACGTGGCATGAACGCCTGTCCTGTTGAATATGAACCCCACGATGATGCACATGAGGATTGCCACTCCGAAAAAGATTAAGTGCTTCATCACTCGCCCCTCCCGATTAAGAACAGAGATTTCAATACCCTCCGGACCTTGCGGAGAATGATCCTGCCGGGGACATGCGCCGCAGGCTCGTAGAGAAGATACGCTTTCTCGTAATCCGTGAGGGCCTGGGACGCCTTCTTCATGCAGAAGATGACATTCGTGCCGGTGCAGTCATGGACCGTGTCGACGGCTTCGTCTCTCTGAATCGGAAGGCCGTCCATCGTCTTGTTGTACATTGCCGCGATTGCGCGGTCCCTGGCGATTTTCCGGCCGGTGTTCTTGCAGGGAGAGTCCTTCGGCGAACAGATGGCAACACCCTTGCCGAACCTCCCGTTTCCCCCGTCCATCATCAGGCAGATAGTTATCCTCGGAGCGCCACTGTTGTCCCTCAGATACCGATACTTCTCGATCATGATTTTTCCCCTTCTCGCTCTTTTTCTCCTGCCCGTGCCCCCCAGGCATCCGGGACATAGAACCAGAGTCCTCTCCGGATCAGCTCGAGGATCTGGCCGCCTGACATGTTGATCACAAACGCCGCTGGCAGGGAGGGGCCGCCCCTCTTCTTCCCGCGGCCCGGCCTGAACATCCCGGAATTCCCTGTCACCGCGATCCTGTATTTCGCCGCGAACGACAACTGCTCCAGGCAGGTCACTCTCGTTCCTCGCATGGTCATCTCCCCGTGTGTTTGGGCAGGCTAGGCCGGTCATCATCCAGCAGATCGTTGATGTTCCCCGCGATGCCGGTGCTGTTCTTCCAGCCTGCCAGCTCATACCTGTGGCCACCCATCTCGATGTGACCGATAAAGTCCGGCTGCCGGCCCTTCTTGCCCTCGTTCCGAAACAGCCGGAATGTCCCCTTGAACTCTTTTTTCGACATGATATTCTTCTCTTAGGCGGGCGCAGGGGGATCGCGCAATGGCGCCCCCCCTTATTCCCCGGTGCCTATTTCCCGGCCTTCTTCGCCGCCACCTGAATCGTCGATGGCCTCGCGATTACTTCATTGATCTTTTCCAATTCCTTTGGTCCAAGCATTTATTCCCCCTCTGTGTTATTGGTCCTCGCATGGCATACCATGCGAGGACTACTTCGTTTTTCCTCTGCCGACAAAGGCCCGCCTGGCAGCCTTGAGGGCCCTGATTTTTGGGCGAACGCCCACCTGCCTGGCCACGAGAACATAGTCGTAGTTGTGCTCATCGAAACCGCCAAAACGGGTCTCTCCCGGGCGCCTCCCGCTCGGCGGTAATAACTCGAGTTCGTATCGATGTATGATTATGTCACGGGCTTCCTCCCATGCACTTTTCTTGAGAAAGGAGATGACCTCGATGGTCTCCCCGTTTTGCCGGCGCCTGATTTCGAGCTCGTACACAGCCTTCTTCCCCTACGCGATGACCACGATGCCCTCGGGCAGGTTGGTCTTGAGCCACCGGGCAATGGACAGGATGGCCGTGTTCTCCCATGCCCCGCCGTCCGCCTCGAACAGGCCGCAGGAAGGCGCGCTGTCGCCGCCCTTGCGGAGGCGAAAGACGAAATTGGACTCGGGCTGCTCGATCTCGCGGAAGGTCCGGTAGGGACTCAGCAGAACCGGGTTCATGGCGATGGTGTTCTCCACGATCCGCACCCCCGATTTGACCGTGATCTGCTGAGACACGCCGTCATCGGCATGATTGACGTTCGAATCGTTCGAAATGTTCCCGGCCTGCTTCAGCAGGGCCCGGGCCACATCGGTCTGCACGAACATCGACTGCAGGGCGACGTTGAAGGACTCGAGGTCGTAGAAGTTCCCGAAGTAGAACTTGGATGCTTCGCACTCCGCCTTGATGAAATACTCCCTGTCCCGATAGTACAGATCCAGCGCCGACATCACCACCACTTCGAGCGGCGATACTACGCTCACGATGATGTTCGAGAAAATCAGGCCGTCCTTGTTCGTGACGAGATAGTCTTTCAGCCCGGTGAGGGTATGCACGACGAAAGCACTCGCCTTCTGCCGCTCGATCTTGTGGAGAGCCCTCGATGTGTAATTAATCCCGTCATAGCTGGTCTCCCTGAATGTCGCTCCGAGATCAACGATCTTTTCAACGAACGCTTTCAGCATTACTCTCCTCCTCCTTGTCTCCCTTTGGAGTACAGTTCCCTGATCTTCCTGGTCTTCCCCTCCGCCTCCGCATCCCCGGACGCCTCGGACGGGCCACCAGCCCCCTGCTCCTCTGGGAAGGGGATCTCCATGGTCTCGCCAATTTCCCTGGCCTCGATCAAGCCCTGCTCGTTCTTGCCGACGAGCAACACGGACTCGAAAGTTTTCATCGGGGCGTATGAGGCCTTGACATCAAATGCCACATCGCAGATGTTGCGGTTCTTCTTGCCCGGCCTGATGGTCACCTTGAGAGTGACCGAGCGGGACTTGTCCGACGTGTTCGGGTCGATGCAGTTTTCGAGCACCCGCCGGAGCTGGTAGTCGACCGCCTCTATCGCGGCGCCGTCCGCCAGATTGGCCAGCGACGCCATTTCCTTCTTTGTTCCCATAATCTTGTTTCCTCCTTATCTTCGCTCCCCTTGTTGAAAAAAAGAGGAGGGGCTTGGGCATAGATGGGCCCCTCCCCAAGAGGAGTTACGTGGCTAAAAACCCGGATCTCCCTCGGCGTCACCCTCGATCTCGGCCCCATCCGGGGACTCGCCAAGGGGATATCCTGCCTCTTCCGCAAGGCTGTGTATGTATTTGATGACCATAGAGTATTTCTCGTCCGGCAGCTCGTCGAGCGAGGCGACCTCGAAGAAGGCAAGGATGTCCGTCTCGCTGACAACGCCTGCGTTAAAGCCCTCCTCGAGCAGCTCGTCGATGTGCCGCCGTCGGGTGTCCGCGAGCGGAGTGAATCCGGGCTTGGTCTCGGCCTGATCCTTCGGATTCCCGGCCGGGGCCTTCTGCGTTGCCGATTTCTCCGCCTGCGAGGGCTTGGTCTCGGCCCGAGGGTCCGGTTTCCGCTGAGCCGCCGGCTTCTGTTTCGCCGCCCACGACTGGTAGGCGCCCATGAAGCTGCCGATGTCTTCGATGGCCGCACACATCACGGCCTCATCCGTCCGGTCGCCCTCGTCCTTCTGGGCCTGGGCGCAGGCCCTGACGAACTCCATGACCATCTCCATCTTTCCGTACTTCTTGCCACTCCGCTGTACCGCGTCCTTGAACTGCCGGGCGGTCTCCTCGGAATCGACTGGCTTGACCTCGGTGATGTCCTCGGGGGCAACGTCGAAGATGTTGGCGAGCTCGTCCTTGCCAAATAAAGCGGCATTCTCCTGCACCATGCCGCTCTGCGGCCCACCGGTCTCGGCGAGGTCGTCGGCCTTGATGGCGGAGTGGACCTCACTGCTGAGATCCGCCTTCTTTGCATGACGTTTGCAGACCGTTTTCTTGCACATCTCGATGGTGTCCTTTTCCCAGGCAGGGGAGAACTTGCCGGTCTTGCTACTCTTCTGCACATGATTGTCGCGCACCGTGAGGCATTCCTGCTTGGTCATATAGTCAAAATCGATCTCGCCGTTGTCGTATTTGATCTGCGAGTACACGCACAGCAGGTGGTTGATATCCCTTTTGCCCATGAGGTTCGGCTTGTGCTTGATGAATCGCTCGGTGCCCGAGATGATCTCGAACTCGTCTTCCTCGAACACGGCATCGAGCACGTAGCTGGCGACCTTTGGTGCCCTCCTGATCAGGGCGATCAGCCCCTTGTAATCAGGCTGGAACGTGCACTGATCCCCATACGGGATCAGGTGCGCCTGCCTGCCATCCGGGAGCAGACCGTACTGGGCCGAGAGGATCACGCTCCTCAGGATGGATGCCGGCGTGCACCGGAGCAGATCCGGATTGAGCGTGATCGACGTGAATGCTATCCTGGCAATACGCTGAGGGTGGACGCCGATTTCCGGCAGGGCCATCTTGAGCTGATCGATGGCCTGCTCGGAGAAAAGCTGTTTCGCAATGTCCTTCTTCCGTTCAACTAACTGATTTCCTGCCATTGTTGCCTCCTGTCTTTATCTGACGTGCTCTTTCTTGAAAATGTGAATGCCCGGGATCTCTCTCGTTCCAGCCGCAATCGCCGCGTTGATCTCTTTGCTGTCGAGCCTGACGTACCGGAGCAGCACGAGGTCGGCGTCGACGGGCTTGAAATTCGGATCCTTCTTCTCGACGGTGTAGCCGATCGCCCGGAGGGCCTCGGCAAAGAGCGTCTCGAAGTCGACGAAATCCTCGTCGAAGGCCCACCGCTCCACGATGGTCGCTTTTGCGCCCGAAGTCGTGGAGTGCGTCTTCTGCGGAGCCGACGCTCTGGGTGCGGCCGGGAGCGGCGGCGGGGGCTCGAGGCCCTTTTCCTCGGCCTCCTTCCGCAGATCATCCTCGGACCTGCGGATGTCCTCATCCCGCTTTCTCTGGGCTTCCTGCTCGGCGATCTGCTTTTTCCGTTGGTAGAGCAGTATCCGCTCGTCAAGGGCGCCGACGACTCCCGGGATCCCCTTCTTCTTATCTCCAAGAAGCAACTCGCGGAAATGCCGGACGATCGCGTTCGCGTCGCTCGCGAGCTTCTTGGCCGGCGCCACCTTCAGGCCGATCGCGTCCTCGATCGATGAGAAGATCTCCTTTGCCTGCTGCCGGGTATCGACGGCAGCGGACAGGTCATCGTCGCTCCTGATCTCGAATGTGGCCAACTCGCCCCTGACCCTCGCAACCTGCTGCTCGAACTTCTCGATCCCCTTACGGATCTCCGCCATGGACGGGAGCACCAGGGCCCCCTTGGGGATCACCGGGGCACTCGCCCCCGGATTGAGAACCTCAGCCTCCTGCGTAGCCCCGTTCGTTACATCGAAATTCACACTGCCCTCCTTTGATTGATGTTTTGCCTGCGCTCCCCGCCCCGTCTGCGTTCCATGCCATGCCTGGCCCAGCCAAGCCCAGCCTGCGTTCCCAGCCAATCCTGGCCATGCCATTCCCTGCCGTGCCATTCCCTGCTTTGCCTGCGTTCCATGCCAAGCCTCGCTTTGCCTAGCCCTGCCAAGCCATGCCTGCGTTCCACGCCTCGCCAAGCCGTGCCTCGCCACGCCGTGCCTGCGTTCCATGCCGATCCCGGCCTTGCCCCGCCCTGCCCCGCCTTGCCTGCCGAATCATGCTGCAATTCCGTGCATGTAGTGATGCGCCTGCAGAAGCCCGAGAAATGCCACTACAGACCCGGCGCCCGCGTCCTTGAACAAGGGCCTCGACCCGTCCTGGCGAAGCCTCAGCGTCCCCCATCGCTCAACTTTCAGGTCGTAGTTTTCCTCGACCAAAACCTTGTAGCCCCCTGTCTGCAGGTCCCAGACTCGATGATAAGAGACCGCCGATTTGTAATCGACGATGATCACCCGCGGATCGTGCTTGAGCGTACACACCAGGTCCGGCTGGCCGGTGAACTTCCACTTGCCCGAGTGCAACCGCTGCTCAATGACAAAGATCCGGTCCACCGTGGCGAAAAACCGCCTGAACGAGGCGATGTATCCGGTTATGTCACGATCGATCGGGGCAAAGAGCCCCCGGGCGATCGTCGAGCACGCATGATGCACCCGGTCTCCGCGATCGGCATAGAAATCGAGATCGGAGACGTGGGAGAAGTCCGGCCCGTAGGGCCGTACAATCTCCGTTACTCTTGGATACTCGCTACGATCCATGCCTGCGTTCCTTGCCAATCCCTGCCGCGCCTAGCCTCGCCTCGCCCTGCGTTCCATGCCCCGCCTAGCCGTGCCTCGCCATGCCTGAACATTTCATCACTGCTTCCCCACCATGCGAATGCCGAAGACCCCCTGCCCGAAGATCACCGCGGCCGTGGTCCTGTCCTTGCAGAGCCGCATCTCGCTGGTGATGGTCCTGTCCCGGACGGCCCGGACCCCGGGCTTGTCCGGGTCGGCGAAGAACGCCTCGACCGTCCCGTCCCGGGGAATGTGGACAGCTACGCCGTTGTCGAGCACCGTGAAGTTGAGCCCGGTGGAAGGCTCGATATCCTCGGCGATCCGCGTGCCGTACCTCGAGTAGTCATCGCTGAAGACGAAGATGTGCCTGTCGTACCGGTTGCCCTTATGCCCCATCACCATGAGCACCCGGCCCCGGCGCCTCGCGTCCACGACCTTGTACCCGGCGAGCTCCGGGATCTCCTTGATAAAACAGGAACCCAGGCCGTCCTCCCTGGGAACCGGGATCGCAAAGTAGGGCCGGCCCAGCACGTCTTGGTAGACGCAGCCGCTGTAGACCTTGCTCGACTGCGGCATGATGTCCCACTGGGCCTTGACGGAGGAGACAATGGTCTGTCCGGTCTCGTGGAAGGCGATCTCCGTGAGCTTGCCGAAACTCCGGATATACAGGGCATTGTCCACAACCATCATCTCCGAGCACTCCAGGGGCAGGGCCGCGATCTGCTTGGACATGGCATGCGTCTGCAGAGCGAGGCGGCCGTCATAGATGCCCGCGAACACCGGCACCAGGGTCTTCGGCGTGAAGACCACCTCGGAATCAGGGCTCACGCCGTAACGCGCCTTGTTGACGTGCAGCATGCCGCGAGTCTTCACGATCTTCTGGCCATGGACCGTGGCGAAGAAGAGTATGTCGTGGTCCCTGCTTTCGATCTCAGAGATCTCGATAGAGGCGCTACTGGTCAAGGTGAGCTTCTTTGGTTTCGCCACGGACACCGGGCCGATCATCGGCGGCTCGCTCCGTTCGCCCTTCTCGAAGAGCTTGATGAACCACTCCAGGTAGGATTTCGGAATATGGCTGAAGTCGCGAGCGGATTTCGGCAGGCTCACGCCGGGCCCGAAGATCGAGACGTTGTCCTTCATCCGGCTCTCGATATCGTTTCTCTTGTAGTCGAGGTGCTTACCCTTGTAGGGGTGTATGCCGACAAAGAGCTGGCAGACCACGATGGCAAACGAAAACCAGTCGGTGAGCTCGGAGAACGACTGCGCGTGCCAATCCCGGATGGACGGGCTGATGGCTGGCGCCGGGTAGGACTTCGTCTGGTATGAGTCCACGTCGATGAAATAGGGGATGGCGAACTGCCGGGAGTCCACCAGGTAGCTGAACTCGTTACCGTCCACGATGAGGATCCCCGCATCATGGACCTTGCTGACGATGTCCCTGATGGTCTCCGCAAGCATGACCGCCCTGTGCGGGGTGAAGCTGTTCCGGGTGCGGAAGCCGCCCATGAAGAGCTTGCAGAGCGGTTCGCAGTGCTGGACGCGGCGCATGGTGTACCCGATCGGCGTGCTGTCCTCGTCGAGTAGCACGTCCTCGGGCTTGATGATGTTCGGCTCCACCAGGCAGCCGAGCTCCTGGATCTTGCCCTCAGGGATCATGTCCTTGGGATCATGGTATACCTTGAAAATCGTGTCGCCCTTGCCGTAGACCCTGGCCTTGCCGCCCTGGGCGATGTACTCGTTCTCGGTGAGCTCCACCAACTGCTTGCCGCGTATCTGCACGTCCATGTCAGTCCTCGAAGCAGAACCCGGCGATCGAAATGTCGCCGGCATGCGTGATGCCTATCCGGGCGAAGGCGTCGACAACGCCCTGGCTGGAGCCCATGCGGCGCTGCAGGAAGTTTGGACCGAGGTGCCTGAAATCCACGATCTCGTTGATCACGTCATGGAGGGGGACCTGATTGCCGGCCTGATCGCGGAACGACTCGATACCGTCAGACGCGACCATGATGGCCCGGATCTCCGAGACCGACTCCATGATGCATCCCCCGCGGGAAATAGAACTCTTATGGGCTTCGAAGTCATCGGTCTGCCACTCGGCGCCTCCCGGCTCCCTGGAAGAGATACGATGGAACACGTCTCCGCCCATCTGCTGGTACGCCTCCCTGCGGACCTTGTCTCCGCGGTACGACAGGTAGGCCGGCGAGTCATGAGAGTATGACGTGTTGCAGCACGAGACCTTCCCGTTCCTGTATAGGCAGATGACGTTGCCATCGCCGAAGCTCGTCACGCAAACCCGGTCGCGGTCGATGGCTATGTACAGGAGCGTCGCGTCCAAGCACCGAGACTCCAGGCCCAGGATATCGGCGCACAGGCTGGCGTCGTGAATGGCGAGGGTTCCTGGCATGTCGCCCATGCATTCCCCGCCGATACGGGAAAGGAGATGGTCCATGGAGTGCGCGAGCAGCCGTGCCCCGACATCCGTGTTGGGAGAGTTCGAGCATCCATCCGAAAGGATTACGTGATCCTCCTTGAGAATCACGTAATCCTCGCAGGTCTTGCGCGAACGCCCGATCGTTGTGAATCCGTCGACGTGCATCATCCGTTTTCCTCCATTGTAGTAGCCAGGCGCCGCCCCATGTCTCCGCCTGCGCCCGGGACGCACAGCGCCCCGCCCGGATCGCAGAAGCCGGCCTGCCCGTCCATGATTAGCAGTTGAATATTGAGGTAACTTTTTGTCATAAAACTCTCGTATTTATTTTTTTACTGCGTTTTCCCATGCGCGAGAGGAGTCCGAGAATTTCCCATCTGTAGCGCCTCATGGCGAAGCAGACGATCGCGATGCCGAAGAAGAGGATCGCCCCAACGATGTTAGGGCAGGGATAGAGCGCCCCGTCGTAACCAAGAAGCAGGATACCGACTAACCCAAGTATGAGCACCACATAATAAAACATCAAGACACGCCCCCGTAGCATGCGCAAACAACACGCATGTTCATTAGCTGTGCGTAACAATACGCCACATTGCGCAAGGTTGTCAAGTAAAAATAATTAATGACAATATTGTGGAATTGGCGTATAGCTGGCGCTATCTTATGGGGTTTTTGTTCCTTACAAGGCCATAACCTTGCGCAAGACGAAGGTTTTTGCTTCTTCTGGCGGGGGAGGGGGGGGGAGAGATCATGCTACGATACGATGAAAACACGGCGACCGCTCTTTTCGACCAAAATCAGGGTCAAGAAGAAGAGACCTGTTATGCCAGGAACACCTCGAAATGCATTGAGTGGTGTCGAGGGTGGGAGGTTTCGAGGGAAGGAAGGGGGTATTTCCTTATGGAGCTGGAGCATGTGGCGCTCAACGCACAGGGCCTCTCGTGTGCGAAAGCGTTACTCCAGAAATCCGGACTCTGGCGGTCTTTCCCATATCGTTCCGCCATAGACAAGACCATTGATGACCTCAGGTTCATTGGAGTGCTGATGGCTATGGCGGTGACTCGATCGGATGGAGCAAGAAGGGAAGGCTGACTGATCAGCTCTTCTTCTTTTTTTCTCGGGTGGACACGAGGGAAAACTGGCCGTCCATCACATCCATGGCGAACCGCGGATCCTTCTCGGTTTCCTCCCGGAACTTCCGGGAAAGCTCTGACACGATCTTTGCCCCCATGTTGGGAAAACGGTTTGTGAGGTAATTGGCGAGATCTGTTTCCATATAAACATTGAATGCCCGCTTCTGGGGCACCTCTGATCCGTCTTTTTTCTTCGTGCTTGGTCTACCCATACAACGCCTCATTCGACCTCCTAAGGTTAAAACTATTCAAACATAACCAACCCTATCAAACCATTATATTGCACAACCCTGCGCGACTGTCAACGCTTTTGTTGACAATGCGCAATCTTATGTGGTATTGCGCAAAGACAGCACAGTATTGCGCCTCTTTTACAACAACAATTTGAGGAGAGTTTTATGATCGCTGAATTGAAAGACTACGATACCGCGCAGCAGGCAGCAAAGAAGGTTGGGGTTCACTCGGCAACTATCCGCCGATGGATTCAGTCCGGCAAGATCCGGCCGGGCAAGGTCCGCTACGAGCTCGACCAGTGGTTTATTCACAGGAAAGAGATCGATCGGGTAGTCTCCCTCAGAAAGAAGGTAAAGACGTTGTTAGAGCAGGGCTAGACGCATGTTGCGCTGCTCTCGCGACCGGCAGAAAATCCCGTGTTGGCTGCGGCCCTGCGTCTGCGGGGCCGCGGTCCTTTTTCTCTTTCTGTCGGTCGGTATCCCTTCCTACTTCTCACCGTGCCGCTCGGAAACCGCGAGCGGCATCGTCAGTATCGACCTGCAATACAAGCGACAGGGGGGGAGATACTGGCACCCAGCCATCACCATCGTCGAAGATAGGCGCATCCAGGAAAACATCGACGATATCCGCATCGGTAAAGTCGTCAGGTACATCGAGAAGCGGTGGGGGACGGTATCTCTCCGCTTGTGGGTCAGAGAGGTCGGAGAGGACGGGGGGGTTCAGTTCTATTCAATACCGCTGAGCGTCTCGGGGGAGTAAAAATGGCCGAAGGCAGAATGCTCAAAAAGGAAATATCGAACAGTAAGCGATTCTCGGCCCTAAAAACTGACACGGCCCGCATGCTCTACGTGATGCTCATTCCGTGGACTGATATCGATGGTCGATTCCATGCTGACCCATACATCTTCAAGGGAAATGTCTGCCCTCGATTAAAACACATTACTCCGGAAATAGTCGAAGAGTGCCTCAAGGACATGGCCGAGAACACGATGATCCTGCTCTATGAGGTTGATGGAGACCTGTATGGCTACCTCAGGCTTCATGAGCAGAAGCAATCACTCAGAAGGGATAAAGAGGGGAAATCAAAGATCCCGCCGCCGCCTGAGAGCCTGCTCTGTGCGTTTCTCACCACGACCAACGCCTCAATTCCCGGACCTACTCCCGGACCTACTCCCGGACCTA
>Ga0172382_10003078_pt1 | contig 26795 bp, 17 predicted proteins | sample Leawel138RmetaG_FD_122245 | JGI IMG/M metagenome (GOLD analysis project Ga0172382, IMG submission 122245) | Leachate microbial communities from a municipal landfill in Southern Ontario, Canada - Leachate well 138R metaG | ecosystem: Engineered > Solid waste > Landfill > Unclassified | place...
CCGACCATCATGCGGACGGCGTTGAGGTCGGCGGTGAGGCGCGCCATGAGGTCGCCTACCCGCGTGCGGTCGAAGTAGCCGCCGTCGAGCTTGGTGAAGTGCTCGAAGATGTCGCGCCGGATCTCGAACTGCATGTCCCAGCTGGCGCCCAGCACCAGGCGGCGAGTGGCCACCATGGCAACGCCGGCTATGGCGGCGACCCCTACCAGTAGGCCCACCTGCATGAGGAGCGCCCGCATGTCCATGCTGCCCGTACTCAGGCCGTCGATGACGCGGCCTGGGATGATAGGAATGAGCGTAGAGAAGTAGCCGTTGGCAAGGATCATCACCGTCGCGATAGCGAAAGCTGTTCGGTGCCGCCCGATGTACTTGGCCAGGTCCCTGAAAGTCTTAAGCACTAGTCCCCTTCGGCGTTCAAGCCGCATAGCCGGCGCCCGCCGGGAAAGCCCCAGGCGTCAGCCGGTCCAACACCGTTGTTCATAGGCAACGGCCGATTAGCCAAACGCAACTATACCCCGCGCGGCACCTCGCGGTCGCGCAGGACCGACTAGGGTACCAGGAGCGGCTGACCGTATGGGGCTCCTGCGAGATACAGCTCCAGGCGGATAGGCCCCGGCGCGTTCGTGAGCCACGAGCCCCGGAAGATCTCGCCACCCGTGACCTCCACCCGCTCCACGAGCACCCGCACGCCCTCGATGTCCGTGGCCCACACCTCCGCCGTCTGCGTGCGGATGCCCGGGAAGATGGTCCAGGCGTACGCCACGCTCCTCAGCTGCGGCTCGCGCACTATCACCCTCACGCCGTCGGCGTTGAGCTGCACGGGGTGGGCGTTCACGAGCAGCGCCAGCGCGTTGCCTTCGCCCGTCTGCCCCGGCGCCGGCGTCTGCGCCACCACCCCCTCAGGCAGGCCAGGGTTAGCGAGCGAGCTCACGGTCACGCTCCAGCCGCCCGCCACGCGCTGCGCCTCCGCCAGCGGCAGCCCCACCACGTCAGGCGCACCGACCGCCCCGGCGCCGGCGCTGCCCACCTGCACCACGAGCCTCAAAACGGCGTCCTCCACCGGCACGGGCACGTACGGAGCCAGCGACTGGCTCAGCACCTCCCCAGCGAAGCCCTGCGCCACCGACACCTCGTCCACCAGCACCCGGTCGGCGCTGATGCCAGCCACCTCGGCCAAGTGACGCGCCTCGTCCACGCTCAACCCCACCAGCTGCGGCAGGAACGTCTGCGCCTCCGTTGGGCCCAAGCTCACCACCACGTCCACGGCTTGGCCGCTGCCTATGCGGCTGCCGACCTCGGCGCTCTGAGCCACCACCGTGCCGGCCGCCTGCGGGGCGTGCATGCGGGCCACCTCGCCGACACGCAACCCTGCCCCCTCCAGAGCCTGCGCGGCGGAGCCCGGGAACAACAGGCCCACCAGCGCGGGCACCTCAGTGGGAGCGGCCTGCCCCGGCGGCAGCGCGTAACTGAGCCGCACCTGGCGGCCCGGCCTAAGTTCGGCCCCCGCGGGCGGTTCCAGGGCCAGCACCGTGCCAACCGCCTCGTCCGACGCCAGCGCTACCGGCACCACGGCCAGGCCCATGCCGGTAAGCGCGTCGGCGGCGCCCTGCGCTTGCTGCCCCACCAGGTCCGGCACCACCACCAGGCGGTTCACGGCGCCGGAACGCGCCGCGCCCACGGCCAGCAGCGCCGCCGCCACGAGTAACAGTGCGCTCACGCCCCAGCTGATCGAGGCGGGGGAGAGCCGCTCGAGCCACTGCAGCGGCGGGGCGTCCACGTGCCGCAGGGGCCGGGCGGGCTCCTCCTCCTGGGTGAGGGTGAGGGACTCGAGCGGGGCGGCGCCCTCGAAGCCCAGCCGGTACAGCTGAGTGGGCGCCTGGCGCCCACCGGCCCTGAGCACTTCGGTGGACGTGGCGGCGTAGCCGTGCTGCTGCAGCAGCCCCACCAGTTCCGGGTCGCGGCCGGGCACGGCGCCGTCGGGCGGCGTGTGCCACGCCACGTAGTGCGCGCCGGGCCGCGACACCACGTCATGCAGGGCGGCCTTATCGAGTTTCTTCAGGTGTTTCAGCAGCCGCCGGTAGCGCTCGAAATCGCGCTCTCGTTCCGGTGGCAGGTCGAACCATTCGATGCGCAGGGGCGTGCCGTCCGGCGCCGTGGCGTGGAACTGCGTGCAGCCCCCTCCCAGGGGCTGCTCCGCGATCACCTCGTAGCGCCCATCTATCAGTGACATGGCGCTCTTAGGCTACAGGTCCGCACGCGAGCTTCGGTAACGCAGGCTCAGTCGCCGGATTCGCCCACAGGGCGCGGCTCCGGGCGCGGCTCTAACGGGCCGTGGCGGCCATGCTCGGCGGCGTGCTTCTCGCGCTCCTGCACCGCCTCCTTCTCGCGCTCCTCAAGCTCCTGCAGGCGCCGCTCCGACGCCTCCGCGGAAGCTACTATCCACTCCTTGATCTCGGCCGCGCTCTTACCCTCTAGCGCCATCTGGTGCGCCTTATGGATGAGCTTGCCATCGATCGTCTCGCGCTCCAGCAGCGCCTCGGCCACGGCCTCGACCGTCACCCAGTTCTGCTCCAGGAGCTCCTCGGTTTCCAGGTAGCTGCTGCGGAGGATCTCGCTGACTTCCTCCTCCAGCTCGCGGGCGGTCTCTTCGGAGAAGTCCTTACGGCGCGATATCTCGCCGCCCAGGAAGATGGGCCCCTGGTCCGAGCCCCACGCCACGTACTCGCGGTTACCCATGCCGAGGTCCAGCACCATCTGCTTAGCCATCTCGGTGGCTTGCTTCAGGTCGTTGCTGGCGCCCGACGAGATGGTGCCCGTGATCTTCTTCTCGGCCACGCGCCCCGCGAACGCCACCCGCAGCTGCGAGCGGAAGCGTTCCACGTCGTAGAACATCTCCTCCTTGGAGAGGGGCGCCATGAAGCCGCCGGCGCCGCCGCGCGGCATGATGGTGACCTTGCGGATGTCGCCCAGGACGGGCTGCGCGGCGTAAGCCACGGCGTGCCCGGACTCGTGATACGCCAGGTTGCGGCGCTCCTCCTCGGTGGGCACGAGGCTGCCGCGCCTGAGACCTAGCGTGATGCGGTCGAGTGCCTCGTTGACGTCGGTCCAGCTGATGATCTGCTTGTTGTTGCGAGCGGCTATGAGCGCGGCCTCGTTGGTGAGGTTCTCGAGGTCGGCGCCCGAGAAGGCCGGGGTGGCTTCCGCCAGGCGGCCCAGGTCGACGTCGTCGGAGATGGGCTTGTTGCGCACGTGGACCTTGAGGATCTCCTTGCGCTCGGTCTGGGTGGGCAGCCCGATGGTGACCTGACGGTCGAAACGGCCCGGGCGCAGGAGCGCCGGGTCGAGGATGTCGGGCCGGTTGGTGGCCGCGATGATGATGACCGACGTGTCCTTCTCGAAGCCGTCCATCTCGGACAGGATCTGGTTGAGGGTCTGCTCGCGCTCGTCGTGACCGCCACCGATGCCAGCACCGCGGCGCCGGCCGATGGAATCGAGCTCGTCGATGAAGATGATGGACGGCGCCGACTTGCGCGCCTCCTCGAAGAGGCTGCGCACACGGCTGGCGCCCACACCCACGAACATCTCCATGAACTCGGAAGCGGACACGGTCAGGAACGGCACGCCGGCCTCGCCAGCCACGGCGCGCGCCAGGAGCGTCTTACCGGTGCCCGGCGGGCCCACCAGCAGCACGCCCTTCGGGATCTCGGCGCCTATGCGCAGGTACTTCTGAGGCGTCTTCAAGAAGTCGACGACTTCGATCAGTTCCTGCTTGGCTTCCTTATGCCCCGCCACGTCCACGAAGGTGGTGTTGACCTTGTTCTCGCGGCCGAAGGTCTTGGCCTTGGACTGCCCGAACTGCATGACCTGGTTGGGTCCGCCCTGAGCGCGCATGAACACGAACCAGAAGAAGGCGATGAGCACCAGGATGGGCAGGAACGTGAGCAGCAGGCCAGTCCACTGCGGCGGGTTGCGGATGGTGACGGCGTCCACGCTGCCGCGCATCTCTTCCAGCAGCGAGTCCGTGAGGATAGCCGTGGTGCGGAAGCTGCGGATGGTCTGCGGCTCACCTTGGATGGTGACCTGCGTCTCGGTGGTCAGGTCGCCCGTGATGACGCCGTTACTGCGGTCCACCACCACGCTGGCGACCTTGCCCTCCTCGACGAGGGAGGTGAAGGTGGAGTAATTGATGTCGCGGGTGGTGCCGTTCGAATTGAACTGGTTGAAGACGAAGATGCCGAGTATGAGCAGCATCACGACCAGCCAGGGATTGAACGATCGTCTCAACGAAGGCCTCCAGGGGTTAAGGCAGCGCGGGCGCCGCGGGAAGAACGAAAGTAGCGCCTAGGCACTATCCCCGAACCTATATCCTCAGAAGGGTATCACCGCTGCATGAGCCGCGGCTGTATAGGACGGAACCCTAGGTTAATGCCTCTTCACGCCCGGGCGTGGTGCATGCGCGACGCGGCGCGTCTTGGGCCTTACTCGAACCTGAAGCCCTTAGGGACCGTGACCAGGCCGCTTGGGCTGACCGTGAGGCCCCGCAGGCGGTCATGCATGAGGTCCACGCCCACCTCCTCGCCCTCGGGCACCTCCACGTTCTTGTCGATGATGGCGTTGCGAACCACCGCGTGGCGCCCGATCCGCACGTTGTCGAACAGCACCGAGTTCTCGACCAGGGCGTAAGAGTTGACCCGCACGCGCCGGAAGGCCAGCGAGCGCCGCACGGTGGCGCCAGAGATGATGACCCCACCCGCCAGCAGCGAGTTGAACGCCTGCCCGCGGCGGCCCTCCTCCTCGTGCACGAACTTAGCAGGCGCCGAGAACTCCGCGGAGGTGCGTAGCGGCCACTCCTCGTTGTACAGGTCGAACTCGGGCTCCACCGCCACCAGGTCCATGCTGGCCTCCCAGTACGAGTCGAGCGTGCCCACGTCGCGCCAGTACGTGTTGGGGCCCTCCTGGCCCGGGATGGGATTACGCGCGAAGTCGTACGCGAACAGCCGCCGCCCGTCCTCGAGCGCGCGCGGCAGCACGTTCTTGCCGAAGTCGTGCTCGGAGTCGGCGCGGCCCGCGTCCTCCTGCAGCATCTGCACCAAGGCGTCGAGCTTGAACACGTAGTTACCCATGCTGGCCAGGCAGTGCGAAGCGCGGCCCGGGATGGCCTTGGGCGTCTCAGGCTTCTCCTGGAACTCGGTGATACGCCAGTCGTTATCGACCTGCAGCACGCCGAAACGGCGACCGTCCTCCACCGGCGTCGGGTAGGCGGCTATAGTCACGTCGGCGTCGTTATCGAGGTGGTACTCGATCATGTGACCGATGTCCATCTTGTAGATGTGGTCGCCCGAGAAGATGGCCACCAGGTCCACGTTGTGGTTATCCACCAGGTGCAGGTTCTGGTAGATGGCGTCCGCGGTGCCGCGGTACCACTCGGCGCCCAGCTCCTCGTACAGGTACATCTGGGCCGGCGCCAGCGTGATGAAGTGATCATCTAAGAACGTGCCGAAGCGCCAGTGACGCTGGATGTGCTCCGTTAGTGACTGCGCCTTGAACTGCGTGAGCACGTAGATGCCGTACACGCCGGAGTTGATCATGTTGTTGAGCGCGAAGTCGATGATGCGGTACTTGCTGCCGAACGGCACGGAGGGCTTGGTGCGCTTCCAGGTAAGTGGGTGCAGCCGCGAGCCCTTACCGCCCGCCAGCACCATGCCTATCGTCTTGACCTTGCGCGTCAGCATTGACCCTCCCGCCTAGGATTACCGGCCCGCCGATGTCGGTTACGGGCATGATATCGCGCCGCTCAAGCGGTAACCTCCCTGACGTGAGTGCCGAGATACCCAAGCAGCTGGGCGACCTGCCCATGGCCACGGCCGGCGCGGCTAAGCGAGCCAGCCTGCCGAGCCTGTACGACTACGAGGTGGCGCAGTTGCCGCTACCCGCGGGGCAGCCCGGCTTCAGGCGCCAACAGCTAGCCGACTGGCTCTACCGGCAGGCCGCCGCCAGCTTCGCCGATATGACAAACGTGCCCGCCGTCATGCGCGAGGAGCTGGCCGCCGAGTACCTCGTCGACCCGTTCGTGGCGGCCGAACGCTTCGCCTCCTTCGACGGCTCCGTGCGCTACCTATTCACCCTGCAGGACGGTAAGCAGACCGAAGCCGTCTACATGCCGTATGCCGGCCGCCGCACCGTGTGCATAAGCTCCATGGTCGGCTGCCCCGCCGGCTGCGCCTTCTGCGCTACCGGCGCCATGGGCTTCGGCCGCAACCTCACCCGCGGCGAGATCGTGGCCCAGTTGGTAGTGGTTGCGCGACTGGAGGGCATCGAGCCCACCAGCATCCGCAACGTGGTGCTCATGGGCATGGGCGAGGCGCTCCTCAACTACGACAACGCCGTAGGCGCCATCCGCACGCTCATCGACCCGCAAGCGCTCGACATGTCGCCGCGGCGCATCACGCTCTCCACCGTCGGCCTGCCCAACCGCATCCGCAAGCTGATGGGGGAGGGGCTGCCGCTGGTGCTCGCCGTGAGCCTGCACGCGCCGGACCAGGAGACTCGCGCCCGCATCATCCCCACCGCCCACGCGCAGCCGGTGCCCGAGATCATGGCCGCCCTGCACGAATGGCAGGAGAAGATAAGCCGACGCATAACCATCGAATACACCATGCTGGACGGCGTCAACGACCACGTCTGGCAAGCGCGCGAGCTAGCGCGGCTCCTCAAGAACCTCAACAGCCACGTGAACCTCATACCGTTCAACCCCTGGACGGACTCCGGCTTCAGCGGCACACCGCGCGGCCGCCTGGCCGACTTCGAGAACACCCTGAAGCAGGCGGGGGTCAGTGTCTCGGTGAGGTTCAGCCGCGGGCGCGACGCCGGGGCCGCGTGCGGCCAGTTGGCGCTGCAGGGCGCCTCCAGCACGCTGTAGTTGCCGCTTAGAACGGGTGCATCAGGTAGTGCTTTTCACATGCCGCCAGGGCGGGCTCGTTATAGACTTGGCACCGATTCTCGCGTAGCACACGCTGCCAACGGCTGATTTGCTCACTGGTCGGGTCGGCGTACAGCACCGCGATCTGGAGGCTGGAATGGTTCTAGGTAATCGCAGGTGGAGCAGCAAGGCGGTCCTCGCCGTTCTAGCTGCCGTTCTCCTGCTCTCGCCGGCTTGGGGGCAGTCGACGCTGGCCCAGCTACGCGCAGAGGTCCAGGCCAATCCTGGCAGTGTCACCGCCTGGGTGGCGTTGGGGAACGCCCAGTACGAACTAGGCGAGTACGACCAGGCGCGCGAGAGCTTCCTCGAGGCCATAGCCCTCGACTACCTCTCGGGCGACGCCCACTACGGCCTCGGCATAGCGCAGTTCTCCAGGGGCGATTATCAAGCCGCCCTGTTCGAGTTCAACGAGGTCACCCGCCTCTACCCCGAGCGCTTCGACGGGCATTTCAACCGCGCCGTGACCCTCGCGCGGCTGCGCCGCCCCGCTGAAGCGGCGGAGGCGTTCCGCGCCGCCCTGCAGCAGGCCGAACCCGAGGCCAGCGCCGCGGACCGCGTGCAGGCCCAACTCGGCCTCGCCGGCCAGCTGGAACTAACGGGTGACTGGAGTGGAGCTGCCGACGCTTACGGCGCCGCTCTCGAACTCGAACCCGCCAACGCCGAGTACATCCTCAGGCGCGGCCAGGCCCTGCAGAACGCCGGCCGCGGGCTCGAAGCGCTGCCGGAACTCACCGCCCTCGAAGCCGAGAGCGGCGACCACCGCGTTAGCTCGCTCGTTTCCGACATCTACGTCAGCCAGGGCCAGATCGATTACGCCATCTGGTCGCTGGAGCGCGCCCTGCAGAAGGCCGAAGCCGTGAACGACACCGCCGCCCAGGCAAACATCCTCGTCAAGCTCGGCACGCTGCAGCGCAGCCTCGGGCGCGACGCGCAGGGCACCGAATCGTTCGAACGCGCCGTGGCCATAGACTCCTCCTCCTGGGAGGCGCAGTACAACCTCGGCGTCAGCTACCTAGAAGGCGGCCAGACCCGCGCCGCCCTGGCGCCGCTCGAGCGCGCCCAGCAACTGGGAGGCGACCGCGCGGAGGTCTACCTGGCGCTCGCCAGCGCCAACGACATGCTTGGCCAGAACGCCGCCGCGCTCAGTAACGCCCAGGAGGCCATCCGCCGTCTGGATGACCCCAACCTGCTCATCGAGGCGCGCTTCATAGCCGGCCGCGCGCACTACCGCGCCGGCGACTTCACCGCCGCCGACCTCGAACTGCGCCAAGTGCTCGACGCCCGCCCGAACGACCCGCAGGTGCAACTGTGGAGCGGCCTCGCGGCTTACCAGCTCGGCGATTACGCCTCCGCCGTTCGCAACTTCGAGCGCGCGGTGCAACTGAACCCCAACAGCATCGAATCGCGCGTGAACCTGGGTGCCGGCTACCTGGCCGCGCAGCGTTACTCCGAAGCGCAGACCGTCTACGAGCTCCTCATCGACCAGAACCCGGCCGATAGCGAGAGCCTCTACAACCTTGGCTGGGCGCTGTACTCCCAGGATCGCCGCGGCGGTGCCCGCGACGCCTGGGTCGGCGCCTGCGAGGCCGGTTTCCAGCCGGCCTGCACGGCCATCACGTCCTACCTCTGAGTTCCCAACCTCGGTTCCTGACCGGCCGTTACAGCCGCTCAGGAACCGAGGTTGGACCAATTACCTGGCACAAGCCTTAGAATGGGATCCATGGACTGGCTTAGGCGCAACTGGCCCGACTTGCTGATCGGCGTGGCTCTAGTGGCCGTGATCGCCGGTATCATCGCTACCCTCATCTCGGGTGGCTCGTTCTTCCCGTTCGGGCAGGGCGGCGGTGGCACCACCACCCCGCAACCCTCCACGCCCATAACCAGCCCCAGCACGCCCGGCACCACACAGCCCAGCGTTACTCAGCCGGGCTCCCCAACAGGCGCAACCGCGGGCCAGCCGGGCGTAACCACGCCCACCCCTGCTGGCTCCGAGCAGACCGGTTCTGGTTCCGAGCAGACCGGCGCCGCAGGCACCGAAGCCCCACCCGCCAGCCCCAGCAGCGAGGGCATCGCTGTGCTGCCGCCCAGCGGTAGCGGCGCCACTGGCAGCACGCCGGCTACGCAGCCGGGCACGGCAGGTACGTCAGGTACCTCCGGCGGCACCACTGAAGGCGCCACCGGCGCTACAGGCACCGCTGGCACCACAGGCGGCGTGACCGCGTTACCGCCCTCGGGCGCCACGCCCAGCACCACCGCCCCGGCGGCCGGCACGCAGCCCAGCACGACCGCGCCCAGCGCGACTACGCCCAGCACCACCCCCAGCACCACCCCCAGCACAACGGCCAGCACGGCCACGCCCGTGGCCGCCAGCGCGGACGCCGACGAGGCCTCCTACCGCGTGTCGGTCGGCGCCTTCGGCAACGCCGACAACGCGCAGCGCCTCGCCCAGCAGTTCCAGGGCGCGGGTTACCCCGTGCTGCTCGGCACGCAGGGCAACCTGACAATCGTCCTGCTCGGGCCCTACGCCACCGACGCCGAGGCCCGCCGCGTAGCCGGCCAGGTCGACGGCAGCTTCGGCGTGGTCGACCCCACCGTCTACCGCTACGAACCCGACGACGCCGTGGCGTCGGCGCCAGCCACCACTCCGGCTGCGCCCGCTACCGCTACCCCGGCGGCGCCCGCGGCCAGCACCACCACTCCGGCTGCGCCCCCTGCCCCCACCGCCTCGGCCACGGGTCGTTACCTGCAGGTCGGCGCGTACGCCAACCGCGAGAGCTCCCTGCCTCAGCGCGAACGCCTGGAAGGCATCGGCTTCACCGTCACCGAAGTTCAGGAAGGCGAACTCCTCAAGCTCCTCGTCGGCCCCTACCAGGGCGCGGCGCTGTCCGACGCCCAGAGCCGACTGGCGGCGGAGGGGATCGAGAACTTCGCCCGCGGGCTCTGAACATGAGTAGCGAGGCCGACAGCGAAGCCAGGCAGCCCTATGCCTAAACAGATCCCGTCCGTAACGATCAGCCGGCTGGTCGGCTACCTGCGAGTTCTCACCAACCTGGAGCAGAGCGGGGTCGACTACGTGACCTCCGAGGAGCTCGGCGCGGCCGCGCGCGTCTCCGCTCACCAGGTGCGCAAGGACCTCGTGCACGCCGAAGCTAGCGGCACGCGCGGTCGCGGTTACACGGTGGCCATCCTGCGCCGCGAGCTCAGCAGCCTCCTCGGCCTCACCCGCGACTGGAACGTAGCCATAATCGGCATGGGTCGCCTCGGGCAGGCGCTAGTGGACTACCCCTACTTCAACAACTACAACTTCCGCCTCAGCTGCGGCTTCGACACGGACCCCGCCAAGGTCGGTCAGCGCTTCGGCGACCTGCAGGTGTACGGCATGAACGAGCTTGAGCAGCGCGTGCCGGAACTACAGCTGGACATCGCGTTCCTGACCGTGCCCGTAGGGGTAGCGCAGGACGCCGCCGAGGCGCTCGTGCAGGCCGGCATCCGCGGCATCCTCAACTTCACGCCCACCGTGCTGCAGGTGCCGGAGGAAGTGCGGGTGGAGCCCATCGACTTCGTGGCCGGCCTGAAACGCCTCGCGTACTACCTCCAGCCCGGCGGCTGAAGCGCGCACGGCGCCGCGTCGCAGCGCTCTCTGACCAGCGTGGGCACTGGTTATAGTTGACCCCTATGTTCGACCTGATCGCAGCCGACCTGCGCCGCTTCGAGGAGCGCCTCCCTGAGGAACTCCAGTCGAACGTGGCCTTCATAGAGGCCATCGGCGAGGACCTGGTGGCAGCGGGCGGCAAGCGCCTCAGGCCCAGCCTGGCGTTCCTGACCGGCAAGCTCCTGGGCGCCGACGAGGAAGCCACCATGCAGGTGGCGCTAGCGGTCGAACTGCTGCACTCAGCGTCGCTCCTGCACGACGACCTCATAGACGACGCGGACACGCGCCGCGGCAGCGAAGCCGCCTTCAAACGCTACGGCAACGTCGTCAGCGTCATGTCCGGCGACTTCATGCTGGCGCGCGTGCTGGGCCTGCTGGCCCGCACCGGCAGTCCGCACTTCACGCACCTCATGTCAGAAACCGCCGCCGCCATCTGCGAGGGCGAGGTGCTGCAGTTCCAGGTCGCCTCCCTCACCGACTACTCCTACGCGAACTACCACCGCGTCATCGAAGGCAAGACCGCTGCGCTGCTCGCCGCCGCCTGCGAGGGAGTGGCCCTCCTGGCCGGCGCGCCGGAGCAAGAGGTGGTTGCCCTGCGCGACTACGCGCTGGCGTACGGCCGCGCGTTCCAGATGCAGGACGACTACCTCGACCTCCTCGGCTCCGCCGACCGTCTCGGCAAGCCGGTAGGCGGCGACCTGCGCGAGGGGAAAGCCACCTACCCGGTGCTAGTCCTCATCCTCGAGCACAACCTGGCTGAAGCCCGCGCCATCCTGGAAAGGCGCGCCGGGCGCCCAGGCGACGTGGAGCGCATGGTGGCCCTCATCCTCGAGCACGGCGCCCACCACCTGGCGCGCGAGCGGATCGCTGAGGAGGCCGAAAGTGCGCTGCGGTCATTAGAGGTCTTCAGCGCCTCGCCTGCGCTCAACGCCTTACGCAGCCTGGCCGAAAGCGAAACGCTGCGGGTCGGCTGAGCCGGGTCTCGCGCTCCGAAACACACCAGCAGGTGCCCGCAGCCGCAAGAGCTGGGCTGCGCCGCGCGGCTGACCCCCGTCCGGCGCGCTACACTTGCTCCGATGGCTGATACCAACATCGACCAGGTGATGCGCTTCTTCCATGATCATCCGGAGCGCCCCTGGCACGTCCAAGACATACAACGCAGACTGAAGCTGGACGACCGCGGCTCGCTCCGCACCGTGCTGGCTGAACTCGTCGACCGCGGCGACCTGGTACGCACCAGGCGCCGCACTTACGGCCTGCCCCAGGAGATGAACCTCATCGTCGGCAAGCTGCAGGTCGCCTCCGGCGGCTACGGCTTCGTCATCTCCGACGCAGGCGGCAAGGACCTCTTCATACCCGCCGACCGGCTAGGCGGCGCGTGGGACACCGACCGGGTCATCGCCCGCCCCAACCCGCAAAAGGGCGACGACGACCGCCCCAGCGGCGAGATCGTGCGCGTGGTGGAGCGCGGCTACCAGCAGGTGGTAGGCACCCTCGAGTACGCCCGCGGTTACGCCATCCTGCGACCCGACAGCGTTAGGTTACGCGAGCGCATCCTCCTGACCCCCGACTCCGTCGGCAAGCTTGAGGGCGGCTCCCGGATCGTGGTGGGCATGGTGTGGCCCGAAGTATCGGGCGAGAAGGAGCCGTTCGGCGAGGTCCTCGAGTTCCTCGGCGACAGCGACGACCCCGAGGTCGAAACCCGCGCGGTGATCGTCAAGTACGGCTTGAAGGCCGAGTTCGACAACGACACCATGGCCGAGGCCAAGGCCGTGCCCGAGAACGTGACCGCCGAGATGATGGGCGGGCGCACCGACTACCGCAAGGTGAACACCATGACGGTGGACGGTGAGGATGCCAAGGACTTCGACGACGCCATCTCGGTCGAGCGCCTCGACAGCGCTCGCGACGGCATGCTGCGCGTGGGCATCCACATAGCCGACGTAAGTTACTACGTGGCTGAAGGCACCTCGCTCGACGAGGAGGCCGTGGAGCGCGCCACCAGCGTCTACCTGCCGGGCCGCGTGCTGCCCATGCTGCCGGAGGAACTCTCCAACGGCATCTGCTCGCTGGAGGAGGGGCAGGCGCGCCTGGCGCTATCCGTGTTCGTGGACATCACCCGCACCGGCGAGGTCAAGGGCTTCAAGTTCAAGGAGACCGTCATCCAGTCCGACGCGCGCCTGACCTACGAGCAGGTGCAGAAGTTCGCGGACGGTGGCCGCCTACCGCAAGGCAAGCGCAAGCTTGAGCGCGACGTTAAGGTGCTCCTCAACCTCACGCAGGAGCTGCGCAAGGCGCGCATTGGCGGGGGTGCGCTCGACTTCCACTTCACCGAAGCTAAGGTCGACGTGGACGACGAAGGCACCCTGCACGTGACCCCCATCCGTTCCGACGTGGCCCGGCAGCTGATCGAGGAACTGATGCTGCTGGCTAACCGGCTCGTGGCGCAGGAACTTACCCGGCGCGACGTGCCGGCGCTCTTCCGCATACACGAAGACCCCAGCGCCGAGAAGATCGCCGCGCTTCAGAAGGCGCTCGGCAAGCTCGGTTACACCCTCGACCTTGAGCACACCAAGCCGCAGGACCTGCAGGCCATCTTGCGGCAAGCGGCCGGCAAGCCCGAGGCGCAGCTCGTAAGCACGCTGCTCCTGCGGAGCCTCAAGCAGGCCAAGTACTCGAGCGAGGACCTGGGCCACTTCGGTCTGGCGTTCCCCAGCTACCTGCACTTCACCAGCCCCATCCGCCGTTACCCCGACCTGGTCGTGCATCGTGTGGTGCGCGGCATGCTCCAGCACCGCCTCTCGCCCACGCTCAAGGAGCGCATGCGCACGGACTTCCCGCGCCTGGCTGAGCACGTCAGCGAGCGCGAGCGCGTGGCGGAAGACGCCGAGCGCGACCTCACCCGTTACTTCCACGCGCGCTGGGCCAAGGACCAGGTGGGCACGGCTTACACCGGCACCATCGTGGGCGTGACCAACTTCGGGGTGTTCCTCGAGCTGCCCAACGGGGTGGAGGGGCTCATGCACGTGAGCCACCTCATGGACGACTACTACCTCTACCTAGAGGACGCCCTCATGCTCATGGGCAAGCACACGCGCAAGAAGTACCGCCTAGGCGACCGGGTGGAGGTGCGCATACTAGCCGCCAACCCCACGCAGCGGCAGATAGACCTCATACCCGCCGACATGGAGATGCCGGAAGTGGAGCCCGAGGAGCGCGTGGTAGATACCCGCCCGCCCAAGGTGCTCAAGAGCCCCGTGCAGGGCGTGGCCGAAGGCGTAGCGGACGACCCGCGCCAGACGCGCAAGCCCGCCGCTGCCAAGGGTGGCAAGCAGGCTGCCCAGGCCACTCAAACCGGCCAGAACGGGAAGGGCGGCAAAGCCAGCGAGGCCACTCAGCAAGGCAAGCAGGCTACGGGCACCAAGGGTAAGCAGGCGGCCGAGGCCAAACAGAAGCAAGCCGCTGGCGCCAGGGCCAAGGACGCGCAGGCCGGCAGGGGCGCCGCCAAGGCGGACCAGGCTAAGGCCGACAAACCGAAGACCGGCCAGGGTAAGGCCGCGAAGGCGAAGACCGACGATCGCAAAGCCGACAGAGGTACGGCTGAGAAGGGCAGGGGCAGCCAGAGCAAGAGCGCGCAGCCTCAGGCCCAGGCGCGGGAGGCCGAGAAGGCCGCTCCGGCCACGCCCCAGCGTCCGGACGCCGCCCTCGGGGCGGCCGACAAGGGCGCTCAGGACGAGGCGGGCCGGCGCAAGAAGCGCAAAGTACTCAAGTTCGGCTGACCGCGTGGGGGCGAGGAGCCAGGACCGGTCGTCTGGTAGACTTCGCCCCTAAGCAGAGCCAGGAGAACCGCATGGCCCACGAGTACCGTTATCCGCTCACACGTGTCTGCCTGAGGGGCGGCAACATGACGTTGCCGCGCACGATGATCGGGCTGTTCCCTGACGACGGGACCGTGACCATGGTCGATAGCCTGACCGGCGCCGAGCACGAGGCGTACATGAGCGGCCCGCGCGTGGTGTCCGGCCTGGGTGAGCTGTACCGCGAGCATGGTCTCGACGTGAACGACGAGCTCATCGTCTCGCGGCTCAGCGACGCCCGCTTCAGCATCACTCCCGTCGTAAGAGCCGAGATGGAGGCCGCAGCCGCAGCCGAAGCCGGTGCGGACGAGTCGAGTGACGAGGTGGACGCCGGGGCAGAGGTAGGGGCTTCCGCTGGCGCAGACGAGGCTGAGCCCCAGGCTGCCGAGCCTCACATTGCCGAGGATGACTCTGCTGCGGATGACGCAGCGATCGCTACCGCCGCCGGGCCGACGGCCGGCACGGCTGACGGCGTTCCCGAAGGGGCGGACCGTGGCGGGGCGGACCGTGGCGGAGCGGACCGTGACGGGCGCGTAACTGAGGGTGCGGGCACTTTCGGGGCGGGAACTGAAGACGCGGAATCTGACGCCGCGGAAACTGATGACGCGGAAACTGACGCCGCCGCCCCGATGGGCGCCTACGACCGTTACATGCAGGAAGCGGCCGAGCAGGAAGCGAACGCAGCGGCCGAGCCGCAGGCCCACGCGCCGGGCGGGCGCCCCGAACATCCGAGCCTGGACCCACGCCTGGCTGTGCGCGAAGCCGAGAGCGCCCTCACGGAGCTGGAGTCCGAAGGCGCGCGTTCCGAACATGCACGTACCGACGGGGCAGGGTCTGAAGGCCCGGGGTCACCAGAGGCAACCGCTGGCAATCTGCAGCAGGGCACCTTTTGGGACGCGGGTGGTCGTGGTGAGCGAGCAGCTCCGGCTGGCGCTGACGAGACAGGCGCCGCAACTGGCGACGCGCCCACTACGCCGGCTAATACTGCGCCCGGCCCAGCTGGTCCCCTCGCGCCCGCAGCGTCCGACGGATCGGCTCAGCCAAGGACGCCCGGCGCGCAAGTCACCGGCGCACATGCCCCCGGTGCGCAGACGCCCGGCGCGCGCCCTACTCGCGGGCCCACCTACCAGGACGCCGAGGAAGACGCCGCAGCGCTGGCCGCGGTGGCGCTGTCGTCGCGGTTGCGGCGCGCCTTCACGCGTATCGGGTACCGCATAGAACCGCTCGCTACGGGCGTGCTGTTCCTGCACGCCGAGATGGGCCGGCGCCGCTACAAGGTGCTGGTGCAACTGCTGCGCAGCAGGGAACGGCTGGACTGGGCCGGGTTACTGTCGCACCGCCGTAACTCCCCCGCCAACTACTTAGCGGTGGTGGGCGACCACGTGGACCTCATCAGGCTCAGTCACCCGGCCGAACTAGCCCGCGCCACACTCTGGAGCTGGGAGGCTCTCGACCGGCTGGAGGAACTACACAGCAGCGTGCCGGTCACGCCGCTCGACCTCGAGTCGCACTTCGCGCGCGACGGCCTCTTCGAGCAGGGCCTCAAACGGTTCGAGCACGGGGTGGCTGCGCGCGTCGCCGAGCGGGGCGCTGCCTCCGAGGTGCTCACTCGCCTGGCGCGCCTGAAGGCGCCCGCCGTGTTCCTACTCGAGGAACTAGCGCAGGACGTGAACCTGAGCCGCGACGTGGTGCTGCGGATCCTCGACAGGTTCGCTGAGGCGCCCATGCACCTCGTAGCTAAGGTCGATAGTGGCGAGTTCCTACTGCGCCAGAGCGTCGACACCGCCCTAGCGGCGCTGGCGGCCTACGCGGAGTCGTTACGGCAGCGCCTTCCCGTTGGTCGGCGCGAGGTCATCACGGGCCTGGACGACAGCGACCTGGGCGCCGACCTCCTGGCGGCAGAGAGCGTGGCCGAGCCGGCCGAACCCGCGGAACCGGAATCAGCCGACGAACACGTAGCCGACTAGCGAGCAGCCGGCCCCGCCAGTCACGGGTTCGCTAGGTCAAGAATCAGTTAGCTCGATAAGGCGGCTACGGCCAGTCAGTCAACAGCGTTCGCTGCTTGCGCTTGCAGGTCCTGCAGCGCGTACACGCGGGGTTCGGCGGCGGCCCGCGCCGTCAATGCCCGCACGGTCCAACGGGCGCCCTCCAAGGTGGTGCAGTAGGGCACGCCGTTCTCGAGCGCGCGGCGCAGTTCACGCGTGTGCGTCACGTCGAACAGCAGGTCGTAGTCAGGCTCGGCGCTCGCCACCGGACCGCGGAGCACCGTGAAGCCCAGCGCGACCAGGTCGGGCGCCAGCTCCTCCAGAGGCTCGCCGATAAGGCGCACGGCGGCGTCCTTGCCGGGTAGCGGGAAGCGCTGCCCAGCCGCCACGGCGGCCTTGTAGTACGCCAGGAACGGGTCCTCGTCTATACCCATGGTCTCGCCAGTGGAGCGCATCTCCGGTCCCAGGACCGGCAGCACGCCGCCGAACTTCAGGAACGGCAGCACCACTTCCTTCACGCTGTAAACCTTGGGGGTGGGGGTCTTAGTGAAACCGATCTCGTGCAGCGTGCGCCCAGCTGCTATCAGCGCGGCGTACTTGGCCAGCGGGTGATCAACGGCCTTGGAGAGGTACGGCACGGTGCGGCTGGCGCGCGGGTTGGCTTCCACCACCAGCACCTCGTCGCCGCGCACGACGTACTGCACGTTTATCAGGCCGCGCACGCCGATGGCCTCAGCCAGCTTGACGGTGTACTCCCGGATGGTGCTCACGGCGTTGTCCGAGAGGTGCACGGGCGGCGTGATGGTGGCGCTGTCGCCAGAGTGCACGCCCGCCAGCTCGATGTGCTCCATGATGCCGGCCACCACCGTGACCTCACCGTCGCAGAGCGCGTCCACGTCGACCTCTATGGCGCCCTCGATGAAGTCGTCGATGAGGATGCTCGGGTTGTCCGGCAGCTCCGCGTACACGACGTCCAAGTACTCATCTAGCTCCGCGCGGGAGCGCACCACGCGCATGGCGCGGCCGCCCAGCACGTAACTGGGGCGCACCATTACCGGGTAACCGATGATCTCGGCCAGTTTGATGGCATCCTCGGGTTCGGTAGCCACACCGCCCTTGGGCTGCGGCACGCCTAGGCGCTCGCACAGCGCGTGGAAGGCGTCGCGGTCCTCAGCCTCGTGGATAGCGGCCGCGGGGGTGCCCCAGATCGGCACGCCCGCCTCCTCCAGCGCCCGCGCCAGCTTCAGCGGGGTCTGCCCGCCCAGCTGCACGATGACCCCGTCGGGCTTCTCGTGATCAACAACGTTGATGACGTCCTCGAACGTGAGCGGCTCGAAGTAGAGCCGGTCCGCAGTGTCGTAATCCGTGCTCACGGTCTCGGGGTTCGAGTTCACCATGATGGTCTCGAAACCTGCCGCCTGCAACGCCCACACGGCGTGCACGGTGGCGTAATCGAACTCCACTCCCTGGCCTATGCGGTTCGGGCCTGAGCCTAGGATCATGACCTTCGGGTCGTTGGTGGGCGGCAGCTCGTCCTCCCACTCGTACGACGAGTACAGGTACGGCGTGAACGCCTCGAACTCCGCGGCGCACGTGTCGACCATCTTGTACACGGGCTCGCCGCGCTTAGCCAGCCGGTAACGGCGCACGTCGGCCACGGGCACGCCCTTCAGCTGCGCTACGTCCATATCGGAGAGGCCAATGCGCTTGATCTCGCGCCACAGCTCCCACGACCAAGCGGCGGGCTCGGGCAGCTCAAGGACCTCGCGCTCCACCTGCGCGATCTCGCGCAGTTGCCCCAGGAACCACGGGTCAATCCGGGTAGCTTCGTGTAGCCACTGCACGGAGCGGCCGCGGCGCAGCAGCTCCAGCACGGCGAGCAGCCGCCTGGGGTTGGGGTACAGCCGCGCCTCCAACTGTTCCTCGCTCAGGTGGCCGGTCTCGCTGCGCACGTCGAGCTCAAGCGACCGGAGCGCCTTGAGGAGCGACTCCTTGAACGTGCGGCCGATAGCCATGACCTCGCCCACGGACCGCATCTGCGTGCCAAGCGTGTCGGGCGCGTCGGGGAACTTCTCGAACGCGAAGCGCGGGACCTTGGTGACCACGTAATCGATGCTCGGCTCGAACGCGGCTTTGGTCTCGCGGGTGATGTCGTTCGGCAACTCGTCGAGGTGATAACCCACCGCCAGTAGCGCCGCGATCTTGGCTATGGGGTAGCCGGTGGCCTTACTAGCGAGCGCGGAGGAGCGCGACACACGCGGGTTCATCTCGATGACGATGATGGCGCCGTCGTCCGGGTTGATGGCGAACTGGATGTTCGAGCCGCCGGTGTCCACACCGATCTCGCGGATGATGTCTATGCCGTGATCGCGCAGGCGCTGGAATTCCTTATCGGAGAGCGTCTGAGCGGGCGCCACCGTGACGCTGTCGCCAGTGTGCACACCCATGGGGTCGAAGTTCTCGATGGAGCAGATGATGACGACCGTATCGTTACTGTCGCGCATCACCTCCAGCTCGTACTCCTTCCAGCCCAGTACCGACTGCTCGACCAGCACCGTGTTGACGGGCGAATCGTGCAGCCCCTGACTGACGATCGTGCGGAACTCCGCCTCGTCGTAGGCGATGCCGCCGCCCGTGCCGCCCAGCGTGAAGCTTGGGCGGATGATGGCGGGGTAGCCGATGCTGGTCACGAACTCGAGTGCTTCGTCTAGGCTGCCCACCATCTTGCCGGCGGGCGTAGCCACGCCGATCTTGGCCATGGCCTCCTGGAAGAGCTTGCGGTCCTCGCCCTTCTGAATGGCGTCGTAATTAGCACCTATGAGCTCCACGCCGTACTTCTTGAGCACCCCCAGCTCGTGCAGCCTGGAGGCGAGGTTCAGCGCCGTCTGGCCGCCCAGGGTGGGCAGGAGGGCGTCGGGCCTTTCGAGGGCTATGACCTTCTCCACGAACTCGGGCGTGAGCGGCTCCACGTAAGTGCGGTCCGCCACCTCGGGGTCGGTCATTATTGTGGCCGGGTTCGAGTTGACCAGCACCACTTCGTAACCGGCGCTGCGCAGCGCCTTGCAGGCCTGCGTGCCGGAGTAATCGAACTCGGCTGCCTGGCCGATGACTATCGGGCCGGAGCCGAGGATCAGTATCTTCTTTATGTCTTCGCGTTTGGGCATCTACAGTAGGGGTATCGCCACTTCCAGGTGCGGAGTGTAGCACGCACCAGCCTCCCTACTGGCAACGGGGGGAGGGCGCAAGCGCACAGGCTCTAGGCTCCCGTACCGGCGCCCGCTGCAGCGCCCGCGTCCAGCCTGCAATCTGAGGCCATGAAGCGTAGCGCAGCGCAACGGAGGACCGTCCCGCGGGCACGCGGGCATGCGCCCGGCGGGCAACCTGGCCACAGCTCCGCGGCTCTGACCGGCGCGGAGTTCGTGACCCTGCTGAAGCGCGAGCAGGTGGCGGACCCGCATAACGCGGAACTGAGGGCCGGGCGCGCAGTGAGGGCCCGGCCGCTCACGGGGCAGGCGGCGGGCGTGCTGCAGCGGCTCGAGCAACTGCTGGTGCAAGCGTGCGCCGGCACCGCCCTGCAGGTTCGCGCCAGGCCGCTCGTGCGGCTCGGCCCCGCGGACCTGTGGAGGCCGCACCTCGGGCTCATGCCCGCACGTGAGGTCAGCACCATCCACGCCAGCGGCGCCACCACGGAGGCGGCCTCCTCGCGGCTGATCGTCCTGGTGGGCAGGGGCGAGGTCGGGCCGGAGCGCCTGGCTGGCTACGCGGCGGCTGGGGTCGGTGAGCTGTGGAGCGTGTCGCTCTGCGCAGGCTGGACGGTGCGGTACCGCTCCCCGTGGGCGGGCAGGTACCAGTCGCGCACGCTGTGGTACCCGGGCGAGGGCGTGCCGGTGGCTGCCCTCAGCGGGGCGCCGGTCGAAGCCCTTGAGGAAGGCTTCCAGCCGGCCGGGCTCTTCGCGGGTGGGCCGGATTGCGGTGGGCGGCCATGAGGTCCCCGCCGGTCGTCAACCTTCCGGCGGTTCAGCCTCCGGGGCGGGTGCCAGCTCCACCACGAAGGCTTCGCCGCCCGCTTCCACCGTGTCGCCGTCCACTATGCGCCGTTTGCGCCGCGTCTCTACGGCGCCGTTCACGCGCACCTCCCCGGCCTGAATCATGTGCTTAGCGTGACCGCCCGTGGCGGCTACGCCGAAGAACTTCAGCACGTCGTCCAGGCGCATCATCGGTGTTTCGTTCACCGTAGCGTCAGCGGCCGGGTCCGCCTCACGGCTCACCCTACGTCCAGCAGTTCAGCCGCCGGGTAGCTGCCGAGGAACTTCACGAACGCCGCTTTGCGCATGAGGTCCGTCATGGCGGCCGCAACGTTCGGGTCCTCGATGTGGCCGTCGATATCGATGTAGAAGAGGTAACTCCACGGCTTATCGCGCCGCGGGCGCGACTCGAGCTTGGTCATGTTGATGTCGTGCTTCGGGAAGACCTCCAGGCAAGCCACCAGGTCGCCCGGGCGGTGGCGCGTGGCCAGCACGAGGGAGCTCTTACTGTGGCCCGTGGGCGCGGCCGGCTCCGTGGTACCCAGCACGAAGAAGCGCGTGTAATTGAACGGCAGGTCCTCTATGTGCTCGGCGATGACCTCTAGCCCGTACGTTTCGGCGGCGCGCAGGCTGGCTATGGCCGCGCGCCCCTCGCCGCCGTTCTCAGCCAGCAGTTTGGCGGCGCCGGCCGTGTCGAAATCGGTCACGGCCTCGAAGCCGTGCCTGCGCAGGAAGCCCTGGCACTGCGCCAGAGCCTGCGGGTGGCTGTAAACGCGCTTCACGTCGCCAAGCGTCACGCCGGGTTTGACGAGGAGGTTGTGGTGTACGCGCACCACCTGCTCGCCCACCACGTTCAGCACCGAATCGGTGAGCAGGTCATAGGTCTGGTTTATGGAGCCGGCGATACTGTTCTCCACCGGCAGGCACGCGAAGTCGCACTCGCCCGTGGCGGCCGCCTGGAACGCCTCTTCGAACGTAGGGAAACCGACGGTCTCCGCGCCCGGAGCGAAGTTCCCGGCCGCCTCCTCGCTGAAAGCACCCGGCACACCCTGGTAAGCAACGCGGACACGTCTCTCGGTCATGCGGGAGTCTAACAGGCGCTCAGCTCAAGGCCTCGACCTGACGCTGCAAGTCGGTGACGCGGTCCGCGCTAGCGCTCAGGTCGGCGCGCAGCTCATGCAGGTGCTCAAGCTCAGCGCCCACGAAGCGCGTGTACGGGCTGATAGCGCCCGTGAGCTTCTCCTGCGAGCGTGACAGCTCTAGCTCGAACTGCTGCCGGACGCTCTTCTCGATGGTGTCCTGCAGTTCGGTCATGCGTTCCCGCAGCTCGCGCTTAGCCTTGCGCTTCTGGCCAGGCAGCACGAGCAGGCCGGCGCCCATCACGGTCAGCCCTAAGGCTATGCCCGTGATGTCGAGCGCGGCGCCTGTCATCATGGCCACCAGCGCGGCGGAGAGGCCTAGACCACCGACCTCCATGATGCCCGTCTGCACCACGGCGCCCTGCAGGCGCTCGGCTAAGCGGCTGGCTTCCGACTTAGGGTCGTACTCCTCCAGCGCCTCCTCGGCCGTCTCGCGCAAACTGCGCACCAGCGCCTGCCGGTCGTACTGGAAGCGCCCGCCAACCTCGCCTATCACGTTGGCCTGCTCAGCCGCGCGCCGCTCGTTCAGGTAACGCATGACGTCTTCCCACAACTGCAAGTTGCGCTGTATGAACCAGTCGGTGAGGTCGTGCATGGCCGAATCGATCTCGGCCTCGGCCTTGCCGACCACCTTCTGTTGGAACGCTTCCTTCACCCGCTCCGTGTTCATGAGCTTAGGGATGCGGGTCAGGCGGATGGTCTCGTCGAAGAAGTCCTCGCCGCGCTTCTCGATCTGCTGCAGCACGCCCTTAAGGCGCGCAATGTAGAGGCTGAGGTCGCGCTGCATGTCGCGGTCGAACTGCTTGCGCTGGCGGTCGATCTCGGCCAGGGTGGTGTTGTCGTCCTGCAGCAACTCCAGCCGGTTGTCGAGCACCGTCAGGTACTGGTTGGCGGCGTGCGCCGCTACGCCCAGCGGTGAGGCTAGTTTGAGCTTCACCCGGTCAGTGCCCAGCCGCCCGGCTATGGCCTTCTCGAGCGGGATCATGCCGCTGGCCGCGTAGGCGGCCTCGTCCTTAGCTTGCCGCGCCGCCAGGCCCAGGCGGGCGCTGACCCCGAAGACCTCCACGCTGTTCACGCCGAGGGTTTCGCGCGCGTTCTCGCGCACGTAATCGAGCACCTTGCGGCGCTCGTCCTCCTGCTCGAGGATGTCGAACTTGTTCACCACCATGATGACCTTGCGGCCCCAGGACGCTATGAGCTCCAGGAAGGTGCGTTCGCTCTGCGTGAAGGGCCGGTCGGCGCTGGTGACGAACACCACCAGGTCTGCGCGCGGCACGAAGCGCTCGCTCAGCTCCTGGTGCTTGGCCACTATGGCGTTGGTGCCCGGCGTGTCCACGAACGCCACGGCGTCTAGGAGCGGGTTCGGGTAGGTACGGCGCACCACGTTCGGGCCGTCGCTGCTCTCGCTGGCTTCGGGCCCGTAGGTTATGAGCGTCACCCGGTCGGTGGTGGGGGTAACGCCCTCGGGCATGACTCTCTCGCCCAGCAGCGCGTTCACCAGGCTCGACTTGCCCGCGTTGAACTCGCCCGCTACAACGAGCATGAAGAGGCCATCTAGGTCCGCGAGCGCTGTGCGTACGTCGCTCACGTCCTGCGGCTCTGCGTCGAGCTTGCCGAGCAGCACCAGGAGGTCGGTTAGGAGTTGGCGTTCGGTGGCGACCAGGTCGTGGACGCTGTCCGGCAGCTCGATCATGGTGGGAAGATACCACGCACCCAGCGGCATTAACCGCGTAGAAGCCGGTGGCCAACCCAGGGAACGCAGCGGCTCCGGCGCGGTAAAGTCTCCGTAAACCGGAGGCTAAATGCAGGCTGAACCAGAGTACGCGCCAGGCTACGAAGAACTGTACGAAGAGTTCCTCGCCGAGGCGGCCGCCATCAACGATCTAGGCAACGTTGCCGGTCTGCTCTCGTGGGACCAGGACACCTACATGCCCGCAGGCGGCGCGGAGGGGCGGGGCCAGCAGATGGCCACCATCAGCTCCATCCGTCATGCCCGCCTCACCAGCCCGCGCATGGCCGAGCTGCTAGCCGCCCTCGAAGCGGCTGACCTGCCGCCTCACAGCGTGGAGGCGGCCATGGTGCGCGAGGGGCGCCGCGCCTATGGTCGCGCGACTAAACTACCCACCAGGCTGGTGGAGGAACTGGCGCGCGCCGGCAGCAGCGCCCGCCAAGCCTGGGTGCAGGCCCGCGAAGCGAACGACTACCGGCTGTTCGCGGGGGAGCTCGGGCGCATGCTGGCGCTCAAGCGCGAGGAGGCCGACGCAGTGGGTTACACCACCGAGCGTTACGACGCGCTCCTCGACGAGTACGAGCCAGGCGCCCGCGCGGCGGACGTGCGCGTGGTGTTCAGCCAGCTGCGCGAGGATCAGGTGCGGCTACTGGGAGACATCACGGGTAGCTCCGTTACGCTCTCGGACGCCGCGCTGAGGGGCCCCTACCCAGCCGCGGCGCAGGCCGCGTACGTGCAGAGCCTGGCCGCTAAGGTCGGTTACGACTTCAGGCGCGGCCGGCTGGATGAAACCATCCACCCGTTCGCCGAGTCGGTCGGTTTGGACGACGTGCGCATAACCACGCGCTACGACACGGACAACCTGGCCACCGCTCTGTTCGGCACGCTGCACGAGGTCGGGCACGCTCTGTACGAGCAGGGCATAGACCCGGGCCTGGCCCGCACGCCCCTCGCGCACGGCGCGGGCCTGGGCGTGCACGAGTCGCAGTCGCGTTTGTGGGAGAACCTGGTGGGGCGCAGCCTGCCGTTCTGGGAGGGGGCGTACCGCGGCCTGCAGGCGGCGTTCCCGGCGCAGCTCGGCGGCGTGGACCTCAGCACCTTCTACCGCGCGGTGAACGTGGCGCACCCCAGCCTGGTGCGCACCGAAGCCGACGAAGTCACGTACAACCTGCACATCCTCGTACGCTTCGAGCTGGAGACGGCGTTACTCGCCGGCGACCTGGCCGTGACCGACCTGCCCGGCGCCTGGAACGAGCGTTACCGCGACTACCTGGGAATAGAGCCCGCCAACGACGTCGACGGCTGCCTGCAGGACATCCACTGGTCGGTCGGCCTCTTCGGTTACTTCCCCACGTACGCCCTCGGCAACCTGATGAGCGTGCAGCTCTACGAGGCGGCGGAGCGGGAACTAGGCGACCTGGACGCCCCCATCCGGGCGGGCGACTTCGGGCCCCTGCTGGGCTGGCTGCGGCGCAACGTGCACGCGCACGGCAGCCGCTACTCCCCGCCCGAGCTGCTGCAGCGCGCCACGGGAGCGAGCCTCGACGCGGGCCCGTACCTGCGTTACCTGCGCGGCAAGTTCGGGCGCCTCTACGACCTGCAAGCTACACAGGAGTCGCCATGACCAGGGCGCATAACGTGCGCGATACACTTGCCGGAGTGCCTCACCACCGTGCCAACCCCATAACTGCGCCGCTGCGCGCGCTCCTGCTAGCGCTGCTGGCGCTAGTGCTGGCGCCCACGCTGGCCAGCGCGCAGATCGGTAACGACCCGAGCACCGTCCTGGAGCGCCTGGCCGACTACGCCCCGCAGCCAGGCGAAGCCGCCGACTCGTTCCTGGCTGCCGCCGACTTCACCTTCAGCGTGCACCACGTGAACGGCGTCACCGTCGGCGTTAGCGGCGCCGGCCCCCTCAACGACGCCAACATGCGCTTCCTCGGCGCCCTGGTGGGCGCCGCTACCGGTTACGGCGAAGGCATCTCCGGTCCCGTGGCCGATTTCTTCAGGAGTCGCTCCGCCGACCTGATGGGCCAGGGCGAGGTGCCCATCGAGGTCGTCGAGTACCTCATGCACGTGACCGTGGAGCCCGGCGCTGAAGGCGAGGTGGCCACCGTGGCCATCCGTTTCGAGCCCGACGTTATAGACGAGGCGCTCTTCGGCGCGCCCGCGCACGTGCTGGGGCCCGCCGACGCGCGCTACGTGGTGCGCGAGTTCACCGACCTGCAGTGCCCCTTCTGCGCTCAGTTCCTGGAGCAGGGTATGCCCGTAGTCGAGGCGCTACTGGAGCGCGGCGACGTGCGCTTCGAGGTGTTCCACTTCCCACTCAAGAGCATCCACGCCAACGCCGCCGCCGCCGCTGAGGCCGCCGAGTGCGTGGCCAGCGAAGCGGCCGAGCTGGGCGGGGCCGAAGCGGGCGAGGCGGCGTTCTGGACGTTCCACGACGCGCTCTTCGTCAACCAGGCGCGCTGGGCGAACCTACCGGACCCCGTCAACATGTTCGTCACCATAGCCACCGAGGCGGGCGTGCCCGCCGGCGGCCTAGGGCTCTGCGTGCGCGGCGGCAAGTTCACCGACCTGGTGGAGGCCAGCTACCAGAACGCCGTGCAGGTCCTGCGCCTCACCGGTACACCCACCGTCTTCCTGAACGGTCTCAGGGTGGGCGACTACTCCGACATGGAGGAATACCTAAGGCTCATGCGCCTCGCTGGCGCACTGGCGGCCGAGTAGCAACCGTGGTCACGTCAGGTGAGCCCCGTGCCCGACGCGGCAAAACGAAGTACATTAGGGAATCAAACAGTAAACGGCCTGTAACGGAGTCATGGCGACAGGTGGTTGAAGAGCCTGAGAGGGGCGCTCGATGACGGAAGCAAACCAGTACCCGAGCCTAGTGTGGCACCTCAAGAACACGGAACTGTTCGAGGACCTTACCCCCGAAGAGATCGAACAGATGGCGCGCATCACGCCCTACAAGCGCTTCGCTGCGGGCGAGATCATCTATCACATGGAGGACCCGGCCGACGCGCTGTACTTCGTGCGCGACGGCATGGTGAAGATCAGCATGTACTTCCCGAACGGCAAGGAGATGATCCTGGGCCTGCTCGGTAAGTACGACATCTTCGGCGAACTCCTCCTGCTCGAGAGCGAGCGGCGCCCGAACCAGGCGGAGGCGGTGGTCGACACCACGCTCATCGTCATGCCTGAAGCCGAGTTCCAGCGCCTGCTACAGCAGCAGCCGCGCATAGCCATGAAGTTCATCCAGGTCATGAGCACGCGCCTCTGGCAGGCGCAACAGTGGCAGGCCGAGGTGGGCGCGTTCGACGCCCCGGGGCGCCTGGCCAACCTCCTGCTGCGGCTCGCTAACGACTTCGGGGCGGAATCGGAGCGCGGCACGGTCATAGACCTGAGCCTCACGCAGCAGGACCTCGCCAA
>Ga0172382_10003079_pt1 | contig 26794 bp, 25 predicted proteins | sample Leawel138RmetaG_FD_122245 | JGI IMG/M metagenome (GOLD analysis project Ga0172382, IMG submission 122245) | Leachate microbial communities from a municipal landfill in Southern Ontario, Canada - Leachate well 138R metaG | ecosystem: Engineered > Solid waste > Landfill > Unclassified | place...
ATTCAAAGTGACCCTCGATGGCGGACAAGTTGAAACCTTTAAGATTATCAAGAGGTAACTTTAAGAATTAATTTAATTAAAATTATGAATGGCTCGGAATTGATTCCGGGCCATTTTTTATTAAACCTAATTCTACTTGTTGAAAGAATTTATACATTAATAAATACTCACATTAATATTTTATTTAATTTAGTAAGGTTATTAACACAAATAATATTTTTTATGAAACAATTTTACTTATTAGTGACAGCTTTCATGTTGATTCCGATTGTTTTGACAGCACAAAACTTAACAATCGAAGATCAGAATGAAATTAACCAAGCAAATCAAGAATTTGTTTGGACAAGCTATTTAAATCAAACTCCTCATTTTGGAGAAATTGATTTTGGAACTGATGATGCAATGGAAGACTTCATTCCGACCGCAGGTGCGACCCAGACGTTTGAACCGGCTGTTGGCGATTTCTTTTATGATACCGGAGGGCCCGGTGGTGGTGGCCTCAATGCGAGTGGAGGACCGGGAACGGAACTACCCGGAAACTATTTAAACTGCAACTGTATCACCACTACAACTCTAAGCGGAGTCAGTGAAATAGAGTTCCATTCATTCGAAGTATTTGGTGATTTTGATTGGCTAAAAATATATGATGGTACGGATATTAGCGGAACCGTTTTATACGACAGCAATACAAACTCAACGACCGATACATTTACCGGAATGGTGGCCTACAACGGATCCGGCGTTTTTACAGGAACATCCGGATCGATTACATTTGAATTCCGTGCTTCGGGAGTCGTGGATCATGACGGTTGGGAAGTAGAAATTCTTGCTGGCAATGGCGGCGGTGGCGGCGGTGAAAACTGTGACCTTGAAGGTGAATTGGCAGATCCGCTCTTAGGGGGTCCAGTTTGGGATCGACCTTTGGAAGGAGGTGGTGGAATGTCAGGTGTAGGTGTGGGTGTATCTTACCATGTATATGGTCCCTTTACCGTTGATACAGCAGGTGTATATACCATTTCCAGTACCCAAACCGGATGGGACGGATTCATTTTCGTTTACCAATCCAACTTTGATCCTACCAATCCACTGGTTAACTATTTAGCAGGAGATGACGACGGTCCGGGCGGTGTTGGAACCTCGCAAGTGATGCCTAACTTGGCTCCGGGAACAGAATACTTCTTGATTACAACCGCGTTTGCGTCGGATGATTTCGGCCCATTTGTCAATGTCATTACAGGCCCCGGAACCGTTAGCTGTGATGGTGGCGGAGAGGAACCAACAGAATATTGTGGCCCGATTACATTTGAATTTAGTGTGGAGCCGATTACAAGAGTTCATTTTGCGGGAATCGACAATCCCAGTTCCGCAAGCACTTCCAGTCCGGCTCACGAAGATTATACTTCAATCGAAGGAGATGTTTCCGCAGGTGAAACTTATGAAATTGCTGTAGAAGGATTTACGGATGGAAATTGGGAAGATTTCATCACTGTATTCATTGACTGGAATCAAAACGGAATATTGAATGATGCAGGAGAAGTTTATGAAATCGGATCAATTACAAACTCTACCGGAACCGATGGAATACAGGCAGTGAGTGACATTGTGGTACCTGATGATGCAACGGAAGGACAAACGATGATGCGCGTTTTCAAAACCTATGATGTTCCAAATGATTCCAATATAGACCCTTGCGCCTTGGATCAGAATTTCGGACAAGTGGAAGATTATACCTTAAACGTAACCACAGGCGGCTCCGGCGGTGTTGATTGCGGACAAGGAGATGATTCCAACGGTTTCGAAAACGGATACCAAATAGGAGTCGGAACTGATTTCGAAAACTCTGATGACTTCATGGTTTCCGCAGACAATACCCTCAACGTTCAAACCATTGAGTTAAACGTTCTGGCCATGGAACCTATTGTTTCTATTGATTTCACTTTCCGAAACGATGCAGGCGGTTCACCCGGTGCAACAGTTCTTCCTCAAACCATTACCGACTTGGTTCCTTATGATCAAGTATTGGTAGGAAGTGCATTCGGATACAATGTGTATTCAGTTTATGTAGATGTAGACCTCGACTTTACTGGGGGAGCCACCGGAACAACTTATTGGATGCAGCCTCAGGCAACTGCAGCGGGTGGTATTATCGGTGGTGTGTTCTGGGAAATCAGTTCAGTAGGAACTTTGGGAGCACCCATCCATACCAGCGAATTAGGCGGCCCATGGGAAGCGGATCCGGATGGTTTCGATGGTGTATTCAAATTGCATTGTGAAGATGTTGATCCTCCAACACCACCATGTAATTATGCCGTTACATTTGATATTGAACCGATTACACGTGTCGTAGTAGCCGACATCGATAATCCTTCAGATGCTGCCGTAAACGGCTCGCCTGCCTTAGAGGATTTTACAGCGATTGAAGGCCACATGACCCAAGGAGAATCTTATGACGTTGCTTTTGAAGGAAATACCGCCGGGAATTTTGTAAACTTCTTCACCGTATTTGTGGACTGGAACCAAGATGGTGACTGGATTGACGACGGAGAAATGTATGAAATCGGCTCCATTGCGAACTCTACCGGAACAGACGGCCAGCAAGCAACCGGAAACATCAGCGTTCCTGCAGATGCTTTGGACGGCACAACCGTTATGAGGGTCATCAAAAATTACAATGTATCCCCAACCAATCCATGTGGTTCGTACAGCTTCGGACAAGCCGAGGATTACACCATTATCGTAGGTGACGGGCCATCAGATGTAGATTGTAACCAAGGTGACGATAGCAATGCGTTCGAAAACGGGTATCAAATTGGAATTGGAACAGACTTCCGAAATGCGGATGATTTCAATGTATCTGCGGGTAATACTTTGATTATTCAAGCCATTGAAATCAATGTAATATCAATGGGCGGCCCAATTGATTCTATTGACTTCCTATTTTACAATGATGATGGCGGTTCACCCGGAACTACTACCGTTGAAAGCGCAACCGGTCTGGTTCCGTTTAGCCAAGAAATAATAGGTACGGCATTTGGTTTCGATGTTTATAGAATCATTACAGATGTGGAATTGACCTTCGCCGGCGGAGCAACGGGAACAACTTATTGGATGCATCCGACCGCTACTGCAGCGGGAGGAGCAACAGGCGGTTTGTTCTGGGAAATCACTTCATTGGGTACTTTAGGTTCGCCTATCCACACCAGTGAAGCGGGAGGTCCATGGAATGCAGACCCAGATAGCTTTGATGCGGTATTCAAATTGCATTGTGAGGATTTAGGTGCGTCCGATGTGACTGCTTATGATTTTACCTATTATCCGAATCCGGTTAAAGACGAATTGAACATCAGTTCACAAAAACAGATTGAGTCTGTTTCGGTTTACAATTTGGCCGGACAGCAAGTAATTTCGCAAAAAATGAATGTAAACCAAGGAAAACTGAGTACGAATTCACTTGCTCCCGGGGTTTATGTTTTCAGGGTGATTTTAGACGGGGGAATGGTTGAAACCTTTAAGATTATCAAAAAGTAATTAGCAATAATTCACTTTCCAATAAGAATGGCCCGAATTATTTCGGGCCTTTTTTATTGGAAAAATTTGAATGGTAAAATCTTAGAAAAGATTTACATAGAAAATTGAAGCTATGAAAAAAATATATATTTTTATAAAATCTATGAGACTATGAAAACTTGCAAAAATTGTCAATCCAGATTCGAAGGGAAATACTGTAATCAATGCGGCCAAAAATTTTATACGGATAAAGATAAATCTGTATCCTCCTTGGTCGGAGAATCGGTTCACTTTCTTACGCATTTTGAAGGCAGTTTTTTCAATTCTTTGAGAGCGGTGCTATTCCGACCGGGCAAACTTTCGGCCGAATACAGCAATGGCATCCGGAAAAAATATTTCAAACCCATTTCCTTTTATTTGATGATTATTATTTTATATCTGATTTTCCCGCTTTTTCAGGGATTGAATATGGAAATGAGGTATTATAAAAATCTGGAAATTTCCGGAAATTTTATTGAACGTCAAATCGATGAGAAACTCAAAGAAGATAAAATCAATGAGGCTGATTTGGCAGAAAAATTCCACGAAGTTTCGGCCAAAGTCTCTAAAATCTTGTTATTGATATTCATTCCATTTACGGCCATGTTCCTGTATTTCCTCTATTTTAACAAGAAGCGGTTTATGTTTGACAATTTCATTTTGGCAACCGAGTTCAATATTTTTTACCTACTCGTGTTTTATTTAATATTTCCTTTAATCTACTATCTAATTATTGACTGGACCGGATTTTATACCACCGAGCGGATTTTAGGATTTGTGATTTTAAGCGGCTTTTGGATTTATGCATTCATCATCCTAAAATATATCATGAAAGAAAAATGGTGGTTGACTTTAATCAAAAGCTTGGTTTTGATTTTTCTACACAGCTATTTTGTGATGGTCATCTATAAATTTTTCGTCTTTGAAACCACCTTTTTCCTCATGAATTACTTCCACTAAATAAAAAATGAAGAAGATTAACAAAGAATCCCAAATTTCATCAAACAAAAGGCAATTTTACCACTTCCGCCAAAACATTTTTATCACGGATTTGAATGTAAATCCGTGTTCCTACTTTTGAAAAATCAACCGCTACATATCCCAATCCGATTCCTTGTTTCAATATTGGAGATTGGGTACCTGATGTGACGATGCCTAAAGTATTTTCATATTCATCTACAATCTTATAATCATGACGGGGAATTCCTTTTTCAATCATTTTGAATCCGACTAATTTTCTTTCGATTCCTTTTTCCTTTTGTTGGGCGATGATATCCTTGGCAATAAAATCGGTATCCAATTTGGTTACCCAACCCAATCCCGCTTCCAAAGGTGAAGTTTCATCACTGATGTCATTCCCGTAAAGGCAATAACCTTTTTCCAAACGAAGGGTGTCCCGAGCTGCCAAACCACAAGGTGTAATTCCGAAGGTTTCTCCGGCCTCAAAAACCTTTTGCCAGATTGTTTCTGCATCTTCATTTTTGAAATAGATTTCAAATCCTCCCGAACCGGTATAACCCGTGGCTGAAATAATCACATTCTCAATTCCCGCGAATTTCCCGATTTTAAAGTGGTAAAACGGAATCGATGCCAAATCAATATCGGTCAGTGATTGCATAGCTTCAATGGATTTCGGTCCTTGGATGGCCAGCAAAGACATTTCGTCAGAACGGTTTTCCAAAGAAACATTCCATTTATTGTGTTGACTGATCCAATTCCAATCTTTCTCAATATTGGAAGCATTCACCACCAGCATCCATTCTTCTTCCGAAATTTTATAGATAATCAAATCGTCCACTATGCCTCCATTCTCATTGAGTAAACAGGTGTACTGCGCTTGGCCTGCTGCCACCTTAGAAACGTCATTGGTGCCAACGTATTGAAGGAATGCCGCGGCATCAGCACCTTTTACAAAAAATTGCCCCATGTGGCTCACATCGAAAACCCCTACTCCTTCCCGGACTGCCATGTGCTCTTGGTTTACGCCCGCATATTGAACCGGCATTTCATAACCTGCAAAAGGAACCATTTTCGCATTTAAATTTTTATGAATTTGATTGAGTGCTGTTGTTTTCATCATTTGAAATTTTAAGGAAATTCAGGCAAATGTATTAAATAAAGCTGATTTGGGGCTGCAATATGATTTCAATCAAGTAGTTTGTGCTGCATCGCAAAAAGGACGAGTCCTACGCGGCTCTTGACATTTAGTTTCTCAAAAAGAATTTGTCGGTAACCGTCTATGGTTTTGGGGCTTAGATTCATTTCAGCGGCAATATCTTTGTAAGTGCAATCGGCACAACAAAGGCGGAGGAATGTCAGTTCATTGGTCTTCAAACTATCCAACAGGTTTTGGGTATTGCCGCCGTTCATGCTTTTCAATAGTGCGTTACTGGCCAATTCATTATGGTAAAAACCTTCTTTCATAATTCTGTCCATGGCTTGATTGAGGGTATTGGGCGAGACATTTTTGAGCAAATACCCATGGGCACCTAACCTCAAACTCTTGACGATTCCTTCCTCTTCATCATTCATGGATAAAACCAAAACTTTGAATTGATGCTTGCTTTTTTGAATCCATTCCAAAGTTTCAAAGCCATCCATCAGGGGCATATTCAAATCCAATAATACAATTTCTGGTAAGTCTTTCCGGTGAACCTTGAGTTTTTCGATAAAATCCTTCCCGTTTTCCGCGGCGAATGAAACGCTGTACCCCTCCAAGTTATTAACCATTTCAGACAAAGCGCCCGTAAACAAAAGGTGATCGTCCACAATCGCCACATTAATTTGCTTCATGTTTTGTTAGTTTGGTTTTGTAGTTCAATATCAATCTCGTACCCTTCCCGGGTTCAGATTCAAAGTTAATGAATGCGCCGATTACTTTGGCCCTGTTTTTCATATTAATCAGGCCGGTTCCGGGTTTTTCAATTTTACCGTAACCCAAACCATTGTCTTCTGCCCTGATTTTTAATTCATTAAAAGCAAATTCAAAGACGACTTCGAGCCGTGTGGCTTTTGCGTGTTTGAGCGTGTTTGAGAAAAATTCTTGTAAAATCCTCAGGATGGTCAATTCCACTTCTTCGTTTAACCGAAATGGTTTTCCTTTTATTTCAAATTCCGTGGACATAAATTTCAATCTTTTGAACCTTTCCAATTCAATTTTGACGGATTCGAGAAGACCGATATTTTTGATGTAATCGGTGTTGAGGGCTTTGGACAAAGCCCTGACCTCTACAATGGCCTTTTCTATCAATTCCTGTGATTCTTGGATTTTAGGTTTGAATTCCGGTGGAGCATTGTGAATCAGACTATGACTGTAGAGGCTTATGGCAGAAAGGATTTGACCAATATTGTCATGGATTTCCCAAGAAATATTCTTCAAGGTTTGCTCTTGAACTTCAATGCGGATTTGGGTAATTTGTTTCAGATAGGTTTCCCTTCTTTTTTGAAACAAAAAAAACAATACAATCAGGCTTATACAAAATATAAGGAAAGTAGCTGCAGCCGAAATAATCAGTAAGTAAATATCTTTTTGCTCCATAGAAAACCAAAAATAAACAAAAGGTTCTTAAGCAATACCGCGGAAAATAAGATATAAAACAGCGCATGCCTGAATTCGCCCAAGGTTTCTTTCCAACTTCTGATAGTTTGTACGGGTAAAGTTGTAGCGAAAAATATCAATAAACCCAAACAAATCCAAAACAACAAGTTCCTGAAAATCTCTTCCAGCCCGGTGTTGGAACGGAGCATTTGGTTAAACAGCAATATAATCAGCGAAATATGCGAAAATGAAGCTAATACATAGGTGTAAAAAATAGGCTCAACAAAGAAATTTTGGGCACCCACAACACAGGTTACCAAGGTTAGGGAATTAAATACTACTAAGAATGCGAGCAACACTTTCCTGTTGAACCTATTAAAATAATGCCAATAGATAAAGGCTAAAAAATTGAATTCGAGAATATAAAGAATATTGAATAACCAAACATTTTGTACCCGGTAAAAGAACATGCAGAAGATTTCTAAAAATACAATAAAACCCAAATAAAACGGGAAATATTTAAGCACCGTATGTTTGTATTTCGGATAAAGCAGAAGACTGGTAATAAAGGTCATAATTTCTACTCCAACACCTATATGTATCATTAATTCTTTCATATATCATTCACAAGCATTGGGACAGGAGGTCATGGTGTTTCCAATGGAACTTTTCTTGCCGCCTGCGCTTTTTTCCTCCTTGGACTCAGCCACCAATTCCGACAGTAAATCTTTCAAATCTTTTGGTTTACCTTGTTCTGAATAAATCGGGTCAAATGCAATGTTGCGTGTTCCGTTTCCATAAGTAGGCGCAAGCATCAAGGTTTTATCATAAACTTCATTGTTCGGATTGGGTGAACCCGGCTCCGCTTTTTTATATTGAGTGTGGATAAAGTCGATTCCCGTCAATTTAATTCCTTTTTCGGCAGATGCCTGCTCTATGTATTGAATGTAAGCCTTCATTTCTTCAATGGAAATCCATGTCCGTAAAGCATATTCTGCTCCTAACTCCTGTACATGCGCTTCGTTGTAATTTACCAATTGTTCCTTGGCTTTTTCCAAACTAATTAAATTGGTTGGAATTGAGAGCGAGGTTGCGGTTTTCGCTTCCAAGTCCGAATCCGCTGTCGGTGTTTCAGTTGGCGTTTCTTTGGAGCAACCCCATAAAGCGATTGCAATACAAATACTTAATACTGTTTTCATAATAATGTAGATTTAAAAATCAAAGTAATGGATTTTATCGTTCCGTTTTACATCAAACTAAAAAAACAGGAAAAATCCTGTAAAACCTACCGGGTTTTTCCTGTACCCAACACAGGGTTTTTCCTGTAAAAACTACAGGGAAAATACTTGGAAAAGTCAGGGTTTTCCCTGCGTCTTTTTTCAAAACCTAATTCCATCTTTGCATCAAAGCTTCTGTTATGAGACCGGATTTAAATATATCATTTCATTTAGACCATTTTTATTACCACAATGAAAATTATGAATGGACGACGGAAATGCCCCGTTATTGGTTCTCCTTTTTCAAAATCGACGGTTCAGGCTGTAAATTGAATGAATCACTTCGTTTAGAAGGAAAAGCTGTCGTTTATTCACCATTTGAAAAAATGGAAAACCTCAATAGCATAGAACCGGACAAGCAAGATGTATTGCGAATCCCTTATCAATTAGGGTATGAGGAAATCAATCTGAAACCTATACCGGTACCGGAATTTGTAAAGAAATCCGGTATCGAAAGTGTAGAATCCTATGCGGGTTGCATTGTTGTATTGATGAATGAATACTGTGCATCTAATGATGAAAAAAATAATTATTCCCAATTATTGACCACAACCATACAAAATTCCTTGGACAGACTGATTCCCCATTTGAACCATGATAACAAAAATATACCTAAACATTTGGAGACGATGCAACAGGAAATTGATACTGTAATTTTACAAGAATCGGAAAAAAACCAAAGTTTTTGGAAAAGATTGACCACCGAAAGCATCGTTAATTCTACCGTCTGGAAGTTCTCATCGGATGAATTAAGCAATATGAATTCCGTTTCCCTAACCAAATATTGGGGAAGAGACGGGCTTTGGGAACTCTCCGGCGATTTGAAAATTAAAAAGCCTAAATCTCAAAACAGAAGTAAAACACGCAAAATACAGACCATGAAAACACCTTAAACTTTACTCACTATTTCATTTAAACTCTCACGTTGGACTCTTGTCAAAATTATTTTGGCAAGAGTTTTTTTTAGCAATAGGCGAATTCTATATTTGCCTGTCATTTCCAAATTCTTTTCATGAAATTTATATCTTTTTTGAGCGTTTTTATTTTTATATTTTCCTGTAGCCAAAACAAAAAATCCATCCAATTGGAAAACGGCGATTTACTCTTTCTGGAAAATGCTTCCGGAAATTTGTCAAAAGCGATTGATGAAGTAACCCAAACCGAAAATGCCACGAATTATTCGCACATTGCACTGGTTGAAAAATCGGGAGAGGAAATCTGGGTTCTGCACGCCGCTCCGGAAAAGGGTTCTGAACGGATTTCATTGGAGGATTTTAAAAAGTATGCAGAAAACGATTCTTCTCAAATAATCATTTACCGTATCAAAAAACTACATCAATCTGACTTCCATAAAGCAGTCTCCCAAGCAAAAGCCATGCTCGGAAAACCTTATAATTTCACTTATATCCTAAGTGATACCGCCTATTATTGTTCGGATTTCATCCACAATGCATTTCTACAGGACTCGGTTTTCCATATGGAACCCATGACTTTCAAAGACCCGGAAACCCGTCAATTTCATCCGACTTGGATTGAATTCTACCAAAAACAAGGCATTGAAATCCCTGAAGGAATGCCAGGATGTAACCCCAACGGAATGGCCGCCTCGGAGAAATTGGAAAAACTCGGTCGTTTGTAAATCTTAATTGGGCTATCTTTGCAGCGGAAAAACCATGATGGTTTTTAATCTTTAATGGAAGAACATCCTTTAATAAAACCTAAAAAATGAAATTTAACCCTTGGCACCATGTATCGGTGGGTGAAAAACAACCCGAAGTCGTAGAAGCAATCATTGAAATTCCGCAAGGAAGTAAAGCGAAATATGAACTGGATAAGGCTTCGGGGCTTTTACGTTTAGACCGCGTACTTTTTTCATCGGTTTCTTATCCCCACAATTATGGATTCATCCCTCAGACTTTGGGCGATGACAACGACCCGCTGGACATTATTGTAATTTGCCAAATTGCAGTGGACCCGCTATGTATCATTGAAGCAAACGTCATCGGCGTTCTGAGGATGATAGACAACGGCGAAGGCGACGATAAAATCATAGCCGTTGCAAGCAACGACATGAGTGTCAACCATATAAAAGATGTATCAGAACTTCCGCCCCATTTGACCGTGGAATTGCAGAACTTTTTTGAAGATTATAAAAAATTGGAAAACAAAATTGTTGTGGTAGAAGAATTTCAAAATGCCGAAGTCGCCTATGGCATAGTCACCAAAGCGATCCAAAATTACCAGGAAAATTACCTGAAAATCAAAAAGGAAACCAAGAAAAAATAAGTTATTTTTATTCCCCTGAATATTCAACAAAGTTGCGGGGAGTTTCAAACAAGGTGATTTTCAATTCGAAAGCCGTATCTAACTTTTCCCGGATGCGGTTCCAAATAACAACAGCTATATTTTCAACCGTTGGGTTCAACGTTTGAAATTCCGCTATTTCAAGGTTGAGGTTTTTATGGTCTAAATATTCTTCGACTTCATCGAAAATGATTTTTTTCAAGTCGTCCAGATTCATCACGAAACCGGTCTCAGGATTGATTTCCCCTTTTATGGCAACAATTAATTCATAATTATGGCCATGAAAATGGGGATTGGAACATTTTCCGAAAACCTTTGCATTTTCGGCGTCATCCCAACTCGGATTGAACAATCTGTGGGCAGCATTGAAATGGGCTTTTCGACTAACTGTAACTTTCATGTTCCAATTTCGCTAAATATTCCTTAAAAATAATCTTAAACCAAACGGTATATTGTCCCGGATTAGAATCCATATCCGCAATCAATTCATCCATGGAAATCCATTTATACGCACTCACTTCTTCGGGATTGATTTGAATTTCACCATCGAATTGTCCGGTAAAAACATGGTCGAGTTCATGTTCAAACAGGTTTTCATCCAATTTCGCTTTATAAATGAAATGAAATTTCGGCTCCAATTCACAATCGAATCCCATTTCTTCTTGCAACCGTCTGTGTGCTGCTTCCAGATAAGTTTCATTTTCCCTCGGATGGCTGCAACAAGTATTGGTCCATAGCGCAGGCGAATGGTATTTGTCCGAAGCCCTTTGCTGGAGTAATAGCTCTCCTTTGGAATTGAAAATAAACACCGAAAAAGCCCGGTGCAATAGGCCGGCTACGTGTGCTTGTTGTTTTTCCATCAACCCCAATACTTCGTCGTTTTCGTTTACCAATACCACAAATTCTTCCATTCCGCAAAGTTAAACTTTAGAAATGAAATTACCGGAATATACCCTAAACATTTGGCACATCCTTTGACTTTATACCGGGATTGAATCCACTTGAATATTTGTATTTTATTGATTGACAATTGATTTAAATTAAATATAAAATATCAAAAACCAATTTTTTGAAAATTCAATTGAATTTGCTGACACTTTAACATAAACCCTGACGATGAATATAGACAACTTGTCACTTGACCATATTATTAATGAAGAGGTAGAACTCATTCCTTTAATGAGTGAAGAAGATGAAAAAAAATACAAAAAGCAAACCATTCCGGATGCGCTTCCGATTCTCTCGTTAAAAAACACCGTTCTTTTTCCCGGGGTTGTCGTTCCCATTACTGCGGGCAGGAACCAATCCATAAAACTTTTGGAAGATGCTTATAAATCCGACCGGATCATCGGGGTCGTAGCCCAAAAAAACGTGAAAATTGATGTTCCGATTGCAACCGATATTTTTGAAATCGGTACCGTAGCCCGCATACTCAAAATGCTCAAAATGCCAGATGGCAATACCACCGTTATTTTACAAGGAATCAAACGTTTCGAATGGATGGAAATGTTGCAAACCGATCCCTATTTCAAAGCAACTATCCAAATCTTGGAAGACAAAAAACCGAATAGCAAAAACAAAGAATACCAGGCTATTATAGACTCGCTCAAAGATTTGGCATTACAAATCGTCGAAATTAACCCCATGCTCCCTTCCGAAGCGAGTTTAGCTATCAACAGCATTGAAAGCCCCTCTTTCTTAATCAATTTCGTTAGTTCCAATTTGAACTTATCCATCAGCGAAAAACAAAGCCTTTTGGAAATCAATAATTTGAAGGATCGCGCCACGGAAGCCATGAAATTTATGGGCGTGGAATTACAGAAATTGGAACTCAAAAATGATATCCAGTCCAAAGTCCGGCAAGACATGGATCAACAACAGCGCGAATACTTCCTTTACCAACAAATGAAAACCATTCAGGAAGAATTGGGAGGTGTTTCTTCGGAAGCGGAAACGGAAGAAATGCGGCAACGCGCCAAAACCAAGAAGTGGAACGCAGAAACCCAAGCTCATTTCGACAAGGAATTGAACCGTTTATTGAGGTTGAACCCGCAAATGCCCGAACACAGCATCCAACGCAATTACCTGGATTTCCTTCTGGACTTACCTTGGAACGAATTTACCCAGGATGATTTTGACTTGAAAAAAGCACAGAAAATATTGGATCGGGATCATTTCGGGTTGGAAGAAATCAAAGAAAGAATCATTGAATATTTGGCCGTCCTCAAATTGAAAGGCGATATGAAGTCACCGATTATTTGTCTCTATGGCCCTCCGGGCGTAGGAAAAACCTCCTTGGGGAAATCGGTCGCCGAATCATTGGGTAGAAAATACATCCGAATGTCCTTAGGTGGTTTGCACGACGAGTCGGAAATCCGAGGCCACCGGAAAACTTATATCGGAGCGATGCCCGGACGAATTTTGCAATCCATCAAAAAAGCCGGAAGTTCCAATCCTGTTTTTATTCTGGATGAAATCGATAAAATGGGCAGCAGCGCGCATGGCGACCCTTCTTCCGCCATGTTGGAAGTGTTGGATCCCGAACAGAACAATTCATTTTATGACAATTATTTGGAACAGGGATTCGATTTATCCAAAGTATTTTTCATTGCCACGGCTAACAACATCGCCGACATTCCGATGCCGCTTCGCGACCGTATGGAAATGGTAAATATTGCCGGTTATACCATCGAAGAAAAAGTGGAAATTGCCTATAAGTTCCTTTTTCCAAAACAATTGAAAGAACATGGTTTGAAGAAAAACGATGCTTCCATTTCAAAAAAAGATTTGGAATATTTAGTGGAAACCTATACGCGGGAAGCAGGTGTACGGAATTTGGAACAGCAAATTGCGAAACTAGTTCGGAACATTGCCAAAAATGTGGCAATGGAAGAAGAATACCAAAAGAAATTCACGCCAGAAACCATCCGAACCATCCTCGGCCCCGGACGGAATGCCGATAAATATGAAACAAACGAAGTCCCCGGCGTAGTGACCGGACTGGCTTGGACAAGGGTTGGAGGCGACATCCTTTTCATCGAATCGATTTTGTCCAAAGGAAAAGGTACGCTCAGCATCACCGGAAACCTCGGAACCGTCATGAAAGAATCGGCACGGATTGCTTTGGAATTCATCAAAGCACATGCGAAAGAACTCCATTTGGATGAAGATATTTTTGACAAATACAACCTACACATCCACGTGCCCGAAGGTGCAACGCCTAAAGACGGTCCATCTGCCGGGATTACCATGCTGACCTCAATTGTTTCTTCATTTACCCAAAGAAAAGTAAAAGCCCATCTGGCGATGACCGGAGAAATCACCCTCCGAGGTAAAGTATTGGCCGTGGGCGGTATCAAAGAAAAAATCTTGGCGGCAAAACGGGCTAACATCAAAGAAATCATTTTGAGCGAAGAAAACCGCAAAGATGTGGAAGAAATAAAATCTGAATATATCAAAGGACTAAAATTCCACTATGTAACCGAAATGATGGATGTACTGAAAATCGCCCTGCTGAAACAGAAAGTGAAAGGTGCAAGGGTTTTTTAAGAAGTTCAATTGATAGTGCGATTTAGTTGTAAGATGATCTATTCCCATTTAAGTTGTTGTAAGTAAAAATCCTTTTCACCTCTTCACCTTAAAACTCCAAGTAAAAAAGAATTCCGAAACCTGATCGCCCTTTTCATCCGTGCCGATGCTTCGCATTTTCAGGGTCTGGCCTTCACCCGTTTCAACTGCTTTTGCCAAAACCGAATCTAATTCAATGCCTTGCTCACAAGTGAAAATAATTTTTCCGATTGCTTTTTTGGTGAAATTCGCTTCAAGCCCGACCACCAACATTGAAACCTTTTGCCCGGATTTTTGGATTTTGTCGATGCATAAAATTCCGGTGGAAAGTTCGGCGGCCATTCCCTGCACAGCCCAGAACATACTCCTGAACGGGTTTTGATTTAACCAACCGTATGTGACCGAGATACTTGCTTCATTTCCGTCAAAATGATGGAGTCTGAGTCCGGCGATTTTGGCAATCGGAAGTTTAAATAAGAGTATTTTATTGAATTGTGCCCGTGTCATAAACTTTTGTTAATCCTTCAAATATACCCCCAATGGCTGACATTGGTTGTTTTCAAAAATAAATTTATCACATATCTTTGTGAAAATTCAAAAACTTTAATGCAAACAACCATTCTCATCATCATCGGATTATTTATTTTACACTGGTATGCATCTCTTTTTTTCCAGTCTATGTTCCACCATCGGTATGCCGCGCATGGCATGTTCACTATGTCCAATTTTTGGGAAAAAACCTTTCACATCGGTTCCTTCATCACACAAGGTTCCTCTTATTTAAGCCCTTATGCTTACGGGGTGATGCACCGTTTGCACCATGCTTTTGCGGACACGGAAGACGACCCGCATTCGCCTATTATTGACAAAGATTTGTTTGCGATGATGTGGCGCACCCGACGTGTTTATATGGATATTGACCAAGAAATTGCAGTAGTAGGCGAGAAATTCAAGAAAGGCGTTCCAAAATGGCGCAGTTTCGACAGGTTTGCAGAAGCGAAGTTAACCAGAATGGTTTGGGTAGCCATCTATGTAGCGGTGTTTATTCTGCTTGATGCGCCTTGGTGGTTATGGTTTTTAATTCCCATCCAGATACTAATGTCTCCGGTTCATGGCGTCATTGTCAACTGGTATTCACATAAATATGGTTACAGAAACTACGATGTCAAAGACACTTCACACAATCTATTCCCGGTGGATTTACTGATGTGGGGCGAAAGCCTGCACAACAACCACCACAAATTCGGGGGACGGCCCAACTTCGCGGTCAAGTGGTGGGAGTTCGACCCACTCTACCCATTCATTTGGCTGATGGATAAGATGCGCATCATCCGCTTCAAAAACAAACCGGCGACACAATACATGTAAAGCGGAATCACCCTATTATTTCATAAAGAATTCAGATGGTTTCCTTGATTGGAATACTAAAAAGAATTCTAAATTTGCCCACTAAACAAAGCAATCATGAGCGAAAAAATACAAGAAACCCTCATCATAGGATCCGGACCGGCAGGTTATACCGCCGCAATTTACGCCGCCAGAGCCAATATGCAACCCGTGCTTTATACCGGGATGGAACCCGGTGGACAGTTAACCACCACCACGGAAGTAGAAAACTTTCCCGGCTACCCGGACGGCATCACAGGTCCCGAAATGATGGACCAACTGCGGGCACAAGCCGAACGCTTCGGTACGACGGTTCATTACCAGTACATCACCGAGGTGAATTTCAACCGGGAACCGGGTGGAATCCACACTGTAACTACCGATGCGGGCGAAATCATTAAGTCCAAATCAATCATCATCGCAACCGGGGCCACCGCAAAATACTTGGGACTGGACGATGAAGTGAAGTACGCCGGAAGCGGGGTTTCGGCCTGCGCCACCTGTGACGGCTTCTTTTACAGAGGCAAGGACGTTGCCGTCGTAGGCGGGGGCGACACGGCTGCCGAGGAAGCAACTTACCTGTCTAAGCTTTGTTCCAAAGTTTATTTACTCGTAAGGAAAGATGAAATGAAAGCATCTAAAGTAATGCAGGAACGTGTGCTCAATACACCCAACATAGAAGTCCTTTTCCACCATGAACTGATTGGTTTGAAAGGTGAAAAGGTAGTAGAAAAAGCATTGATAGTCAACAACCAGACACATGTGCGCGATGAATTGGTGGTAGATGGCGTGTTTATAGCCATCGGACACAAGCCCAACACCGACTTGTTCCAAGATACCTTAAAAATGGACGAATCCGGTTACTTGGTTACCGAGGGCAAGTCGACCAAAACCAACCTGCCCGGCATATTCGCCGCAGGTGACGTTCAGGATCAAGTGTACCGCCAAGCCATCACGGCGGCGGGTACCGGTTGCATGGCTGCACTCGATGCCGAACGTTATGTTGCCGAACATTTTCATTGATTCAACCTTTGGTTTGAATTGAAATAACAGCAAAATTGAAAAGCCCGGAAACGTCTTCCGGGCTTTCTTTATTCTTGGTAAAAAATGACCCCACATTTGGCCGTGAAATAAACCACGTGTGGTTTGACTAAAAAGCACACGTGGTTTCACCTCAAACCACACGTGGTTTACCCTCACATCACACGTGGTTTGACCCCAAACCACGTGTGGTTTATTTTGGCCTCTGCAAACCCTTTACCAGAAAGGATTCCAGAGGGGGCATTTTATCAAATTTCAGCCTTAATTCGGGTATTTGTTTTGTTTGACAAAACCATCGGTTTTTCTAAGGAATCAATGGTTTCATCCGCCGAAAAGAAACGGTTTATTCCTTGTCTTTGTCCAAATCATCTGCTATTTTTTCTACCCCGTCTTTGGCATCATGATACGTTTTTTCTGCGGCATCGCCCACTTCATTCGCTGCTTTTTCAACGCCCTCTGCGGTCTTTTCCGCACCTTCTTCGATGAAATTGGCGGCGTCCTTAGCGGCTTCTTTTACGGCTTCCCAAGCGCGTTGCGCCTCTGCCCTTGCCTCTCGTGCCCTTGCCTCTGCTTTCTCGTCACCGCTTTCAATGGCTTCTTCCAAGTCACGTTCGGTTTCCTCATACCGCAAGCGGGCATCGCGTTCAGCGTCGGTTTCGGTTACGACCAGCGTATCTTCGGAAATGGTCTTTGGGTCGGACGGATAAAGTTTATCTGTCTTACAGCCAAATAGGAAAGCACAGCCCAATGCGGCTACGATGAGTTTTGAATGGATTGTTCTCATAATTTATGGTTTTAAATTCCCACAAACTTCCGCAATTTCAGTGCCATTGTAAAGGAGGGGAACTTATTTCCTACGACAAACCAAGTGTTTAGCGGTATTCTTTCCAATGTGGAATGATGACGGAAAGGCCGTAACCGATGAAAACAAAAAGGGTGAACATGGAGTAAAGTGTGCCGTCCGGCATGAATTCGGGTTGCATGACGATGGATATAAACAAGGCTGCAATGGTGAGGTAAACGCCGATTTTCCGGTGGAAATAAACCAAGATGATACCCAACAATGCGGCTATTCCCAAGCCCACGGTGGCGAGCGGATACCATTGGGGCATGGTCAAATCCGATAATTGGAAGTGCTCTTTGAATAGGAAATCATTCGTGCTCCAGAGCCGGTAGCCGCGGAAGAGGATGCCGCCTATCAGCACCAGCATTATTGCAATCAAGCCATTGAACCAAATTGATCTGTGTATCATAGCACAAAGTTATTTGAAAATTGCTTTCATCAGACGATTTTTATCATTGAAACTTTCCTCAAGAGAAATCATTGATTCGGTGCGCAGTACGTCATCAATAGCGTCGATCTTGAAGATAACCTCCTTGGCATGGTGGGTGTCCCTTGCCCTGATTTTACAGAAAATGTTGTATTTCCCGGACACGATGTGCGCCACGGTTACGTTCGGGATTTTGTACAATTCCTCCAAAACGCTTTGTATTTTATTGGTCTTGGTCAGCAAAAGCCCGACATAAGCAACGAACTGGTAACCCATTTTGTCGTAATCGGTGATAAGGGTAGTGCCTTTGATGATGCCCGCGTCTTCCAGCTTTTTGACCCGGACGTGGATTGTCCCGGCCGAAACATTCATCTTCTTGGCGATTTCTGTAAACGGCATTCGGGTGTTTTCAATCAGATACATCAGGATGGTTTTGTCCACTTCATCAATGTCATAATTTGGCTTCATAAAAGAAATGACCTTTTTATTGAATTAATAATAAATTAGAATAAAATTTATCAAAAGTATATATTTATTTGGGATTTGACTTGAATTTAATTGAAAAGACATGTGAATTTATGACTTTGTAAATGAATTAACAGTTTCCATAAACAGTAGTTACTTATTTTTTGATGCGGATTGTCTTGTCATTCAACCCATCCACTTGTTTATTTAAAGCGTACGAGTGAATTGTTTTTTGCCTTCTTCGGCTTCATCGACACCTCTTTGGGAATGGTATCTCGTGGCGTGGCCTCAATGGAATCCACGGCTGCCGGTGGTTCCGAAGGCGGCTGGGTTGAATTCAACGGATTGGTATTAGGTGCTGCCGGCACGTCTTTCTTCTCTTTGCGGAAGATGCCGGACAGGTTATCAAATGTGGATTTATAAACGATTCCCGCACCAAAGCTTTGGAAGTTCCCCGTGTTACCCATGTTTTGCACACCGAAGTTGGTAGGCCGGGTAAAGAAGTTGACCACGATGCTTTTGTCCATATTGTTTGAAATATCCCACTGCACTTCTGCTTCACCGGTGGCGGTATCGCCTTGGTAACTACTGCCGACCGGTACGCCTACTGCTCCGTTAAAGGTCCAGCGCGGGCTGAGGTTGACGGTGAGCATCCCTTTAAACCGGTCAGAAGTACTGCTGAGTTCAGAGCCGGGCACGTAATCCATCCCGATGGTTACCGGCCCTCCGGTGAGCAGGGAAGTCAATATCCCACCCAGTTGTTTCAGTGCGATTCCTGCTCCGGCAGAGGTTGCACCGGCTGTAAACACATCAGAGCTGGTATTGAATTGCCCGAATAACAATATAGAACCAAACTGGATCATCTTCTCGTCCGGGTCGAGGTTGAATTTATAATCAACTGCGGATTGGATGTCGCTGCCACCTTTGGGGATAGCCAGTGTAAAGTCCATTTGCGGGTCTTCCAAGGATTCGCTGATGACTATGCCGAGTGTAACGTCATAGGTCTGGCTGTATCCGACCCCTAAGTATTCGCCCACATTGGAAACCGTGCGCTCATAATTGGCGACAATGTACATGTCTGCTTCGTAAGCCGTCCCGTTGTTCCACCTCACAAAACTGCCGGGTTGGATTTCAAAATCCCTGTTCAAGAGCGGAATCTGACGGAGCTGGTATTGTCCGGATTCCAAGACATAAGTTCCGTCCATGGTCATATTTCCTGAGCGGGAAAGTTGAAACCTCAAATCATCAGTAGATCCGTTCGCAGTAACCATATCACCTGTTTCCGGATCGAATATCAGGTTAATCGTAGTCAATGGGCTGGCCGAGATTTCCAAATCGATTTGGATGCCTTTAGGGGTGCCGTCGTCAACTTCCGTTTCAGGCCCTTCGGGAATAAAACGCACGAGTGAACTTTCGGATTCTACCTTTGTTGCACCGGTGTTGATGGTGAGTTCCGAACCTTCGTTTATGATGGCCGTAGCCGAAATATCTAATGTTTCGGGCGGTCCGAAAAGCGAGAAAGCACCTTGGCCAAACACTCTGCCATAAAACAGTTCATTGTGTTTGACCGAGGTATCCATAACCAAAAGGTTATTGGTATTGAATGACAAGTTGAGAAACCAAGTGGCGAAATCCCGAAAGAGCAATTGCCCGGTCACTTCACCATGGGTGTCGAATTTGGTATCGCGGAAGGTGACTTCGTCTAAATAAATAAAGCCTTGCCCACCACTTTGCTTGTAAACCGGAACGGTATTGACTCCGTCAAAAGCATAGTCTACATTGAGGTAACCGACTGTAAAGCCTAAGTCTTCCAAATCCAGCATTCCTTCAAAATCCGGAGAGTCGATGGGACCTGTGAAACGCATATCGCCTGAAACCATTCCCCGCAGGTTATGCATCGCAGCGGAAAGGAAACTTTCGACAAATTTAAAGTCAAAATCATCCAAACTGGCAACGAGGTTCACTTCCGGCGTTTCGGGTTTGTTGTCGATAAATCCGTTTACATAAAGCACTTGAACTTGTTGTTGCTCCAGAAATAATTCCAGATCAAATACATTTTCATCAAAATTATAAATCCCGACAGCCGACAAATCACCCAGAAGGTATTCATTGAGCTTGAGTGTGGTAATGTCTATTTCCATCAAAGGTTTGAATTCATCTTTGGTTCGGACGATGTTTACAATCCCATTGGCTACGCCATCGATGCTTAGGTTGCCCAAAATCCCTTTGGGAATTAATTTAGACAATATGAGTTCTTCCAAATCTGCATTGAGCTGATAATCGGTATTGCTGGCGTAATAACCGTCGAGTAATAATTTTTGCCCTTCGGATTCCAATAAAATATTTTGTAACTGGTAATAATTCTTATCGAAATTAACGGTCACGCGATTGGAATTCCGGTCATTATTAGGATTCAGGTACCAGTTCGTGTCATCGATATTGATGGTCGATGGTGAGAAACCGAACACCAGGTTTTTCTGGCTGTCTAAAGTATGAAAAAGGTTCAAATCAAAATAAGCCGGAAACTCCTTCCCTATCTGAAATTGGGTTTTGACCAAAAGTGAATCCTGAATCGGCGTAGTATATAAATCCAAGTTATAGACCATCACTCCCTTTGCTTGGAGGCTGTCTGAACGCAAATAAATAGGCTCGGTGTCTTTGGAAGTATCAATGTTAATCAAGGGATTGTAAATATTGAACCCGTCGAAACCGATTTCGCTTGAACTCAATTCGGCAATCAAAGTATTGCTGCCGGTATCGACTTCGCCGTCCACAATGGTTCCGGGCGCAATCTGAATGCGCGGATCGATTAGGGAAAACAAATCTTGTTCAACTTCGAAATAAAACACAAAATTCTGGTTCGGAGCAACCGTAACGGTTTCATAACTGAGAAGCGTAGTTCTCCCCACCACATTCATCACTGCATCAGGCAATTGGCTTAGCCTGTATTTCCCATGAATTTCTCCTTTGAGGTAATTCGGAATGTCGAGCTCTAAGTTTTGGATTTCTCCGGTTTTGGAAGAGACCAAATAGGCTTCCGGGATATTGAGTGTATCGGTTTTTGAGGTAAAATGTAAATTTTCAATGTTTAATTTTCCAATAAAATCGTCCAAATTGGTGAACGTAAAATCGCCGTTTATATTCGCCTTCAACTTGGCATTCAAATTTTTAGTAACGCCCATATAATCTAAATTAATATGGCGGACTTCCGAATTGAAGTTCATTTTAAATTGGGAACCTGAAAAATCAAAAGTACCTAAATAATTGGCCTTCAAATGCGCATCTCGAATCGCCAGTACGCCATCAAATACTGACCTTTCCAATTTCCCGTCCACAGAAACATTTTGATAACGTTTGTCTAGCAAATCCAAATAATCCAAATTTCCTTTTGCGGTCAGTCGCAATGTTTTAACGTCTGTCCCTACTCCATCAAACTGCATTTTACCTTTTACAAAACCCAATTCCTTGACTTCGGTGATTTGGCGGAGATTGATGTCGTCGGCAACCACCGTTCCGCTGTAGCGCAAATGATTCCTGTAATTCTGCAATAAAACATTCAAATCCGCATCCCCCAAAGCGGTAATCGCATTTCCATCAATGGTAATTTGTTCCGGGTTCAAGTCAAAACTGCCTGCAAAATCCATGGTTCCGAAACGGTCAATAAAATCCGGCAAGCGGCTTGCTACAAAGGTCGGCAGTATTTCTTTTAAGTTTATGTACGAAGTCTTAAGTTTAATGTTTTCCGCAAAAATGCTAAGCTTTTCTCCATTGGTCATATCGTTCAGCCGGAATTCAGTGGCCGCAACGAAAACACCGTCAGCAACCAATTGCAGGTTACTTACATTGAGGTGATTCAAGGTTCCGGAGACTTCTCCCAATAAATCAACTGTGCTGTTCTTGTCGAAATTATCGACAAAATAACGGATGTCTTTAAAATTCACGCGGGAGTCTTCTTTGAAATGGGCATTCCATTCGACTTTGTTTACAAAATCTTTCAGCTCATCCACTGAATTATAGGAAAAAACCAAATGGCCGCTGAGGTAGGACCCTGTTGTTTTTAAATCCAGTTTGTCAAACCTGATTTCTTTATCGGAATAATGAAAGTCCGTAGAAAAATTTTCAACAAAATAGTTTTCCCCATTTCGTACGGATTCAAAACTCAAATCTTTCAATTCCGCCCATATCTCATTGTCTTCCAACTTGAAATTTTCAATCACCGCATTGAAGTTCTTGGAATTGACCCAATCCTGCCGGTGTGGTTCCAAATTTTGATTCCGAATCAATAATTCCGCATTGATAATTTCCACATCACCGCGCAAGATAAAATCCGATTCTCCTTTCGCTTCTTGGTTTTGAAATTTATTAATCAGGTCTATAAAGTTGCTTTCCGAATCGCCTTTATAAGTAATCACCTGAACCTTTGGATTGTAAAGCTTGAGTTTCTTGATGGTAAGGTTGTTCGGGTTACGGATAAAACCGATTAAGCTCAATCTCGCCTCCAACCTTTCAATTTGAACAAACTCTAATTCCCGATTGTCTTTGGTAGAAACGTCGTATAAGTTGATATCGCCAAAGAAGTCAATATTTACGCGGTCTATGAAAATTTGGGTTCCAAAAGTTTTATTTAATTCGGTGACGGCATATTCGGCAATTCGGGTTTGTACAGCGGGAATTTGAACCACAATCATAACGGTCAACAACAGTGAAAGCAGCGCAATAGCCGTTATCAAAATGATTCTGCCAATTCTTCTTAATGCTTTCAAACTCTAAATTTCCGATATTTGTAACAAAATTACTCTAAATAATTAATTCTGAACGATAAAATGAGTGCATTTCCCATCATTTTAGGAATCGAATCTTCTTGTGATGATACGGCCGCATCCGTTATTCAAAACCGGAAAATCCTTTCCAACGTCATTGCCAATCAAAAAATACACCAAAGCTATGGCGGAGTCGTTCCGGAACTTGCTTCGCGTGCCCACCAGCAAAACATCGTTCCCGTAGTGAATGAGGCTTTAAAGCAAGCCGGAATTGAACGGAATCAACTGAGTGCAATCGCTTTTACCCGCGGCCCCGGATTGATGGGCTCTCTTCTCGTAGGCAGTAGTTTTGCCAAATCGCTTAGCATGGCACTCGAAATTCCACTTATTGAAGTCAACCACATGCAAGGACATATTTTGGCGCATTTTATCGAAGATGCCAACGAATCTTCTCCGGAATTTCCGTTCTTGTGCTTAACTGTGAGTGGCGGACATACCCAAATTGTGAAAGTTTCCAATTATTTCGAAATGGAGATTTTGGGAGAAACCATTGATGATGCAGCGGGAGAAGCATTTGACAAAGCCGGCAAAATTATGGGATTGGATTATCCTGCCGGACCCATTATCGATAAATTAGCCAAAGAAGGAAATTCTGAAAAATTCAAATTTTCAAAACCAAAAGTGGAGGAACTCAATTTCAGTTTCAGCGGATTGAAAACCGCTATTCTTTATTTTATTCAGAAAGAAGTAAAAGAAAATCCGGATTTCATACAGGAAAATCTAAACGACCTTTGTGCTTCCATTCAGAAAACCATCGTCGATATTTTGATGGAGAAATTGTCTCTGGCTGCCGAACAAACGGGAATTCGTCAAGTAGCAGTTGCCGGTGGTGTTTCGGCCAATTCAGAAATTCGTAAGCGTTTAAAAAACATGGAAACACAAAAAAGTTGGAAGGTTTTCATACCTAAATTTGAATATACCACCGATAATGCTGCTATGATAGCAATGACCGGACAATTGAAATTCGAACAAAGTGAATTTGCTGAAATCACTTCAAAATCTGTAGCTAAATATCTCATCTAATGCATTTATTCATTGGAAATATCGAAGGAAATTTTGCCGAAATCAGCGGCGACGAAAGTCATCATTTCACAAAAGTTCTCCGCGGAAAAGTCGGGCAGGAAATTCAAATCACCGACGGGAAAGGTAAAATGGGAAAAGGAATTGTCTCACAAATAAACTCCAAATCCGTTGAAATTGATTTGAATAAAGTCATTGAAAACCACGAAAAAAGACCTTATAAAATCCATATCGCCATTGCCCCGACCAAAAGTATGGAAAGAATGGAATTCTTTATGGAAAAAGCCACCGAAATCGGCATTGACCAAATCAGTTTTCTGAAAACTTTCCATTCCGAAAGAAAAAATATCAACCTCGACCGTTGCCTAAAAATCCTTGTTTCTGCCGTCAAACAATCCCTGAAAGCCTACGTGCCTCAACTGAACGATTTGGTGAAATTCAATGATTTTATCAAAGAAAATCATCCGGAAAACAAACTCATCGCGCATTGTGATGAAGATTTCAACCGATTGAATTTTAGGGAATTTATCCAACCTCAAAAAGATTATCTGATTTTAATCGGTCCCGAAGGGGATTTTTCAAAAGAAGAAATTGAATTCGCACAAGAAAATGGCTTTACCGGAATTTCGCTTGGAAATCAACGCCTGAGAACCGAAACGGCTGCTCTAAATGCGGTTTTCGGATTGAATTGGGTGAATTAATATTGAGTCAATTTTGATGATTATGATTTAGTTGAATGAGTTATAAGTACTCAATAGAAATAAAGAACCTGAAAGAAATAATGAGATAGCAAAAAAAGTAATAGCAATTCGAACCTGCTTATTTTTTTGGGAAAGAACTTTACTTACATACCAATTCTGCTTTGCATATTCTTTCTCTATTTCATCAGTATCCAATTTACTTATATCTTTTATATATTCATTGAGCGACTTATAGCATTTAATATTTTCCCAAAATATCAATCCTTTTTGAGCTCTTGGTAACCTAGGATATAAAACTTTAAGACAAAAAATTATTGAAATTAAACAACAAATACTTATTAATAAATAAAGGGAAGTGATTGCAGTATCATTGAATATTTTAATATTCACCAGACCTCCCTGTAAAATAAAATTTGCTGCCAAAATCGCACCTGATTTCGCATCTGCTACTGTAATAAAATGATTAAAATAATCATTAACTCCTTTTCCAAATCCTTCTGGGATGTTCTTTTTTGAATTTTTATTTTTCATCTATTCTTAGATAAAACGATATTTTTTAAGTTGTCGCTAAAATACAAAATAGAAAATCAAAAATTTTGAAATAAAAACAACTTAGAATAAACTACATGTATTTCAATTTTGTGGCGAAATACTTCGCTGCGCTTTGTCTTTCGCCACAACGTCTCGCCGGATTACATCCGATCTTGTGTCTCAGCTCTACGCTACGCTTCGAACTTCGCACAACAGCAGATTTGCTAAATACCTCCGGTTTTTTTGTATCTTCGATTCAGAAAACCCTCCGGCACTTCGCAAATCCGGCGGGACGAGTTGAGAATTAGCATTGAATTCTTTATCTCTTCAACAAATTAATACTTACCGTAGCCAATTCAGAATCAGGGAATTTTTTAAATAAATTTCCGTCGGGATTTAATCCAGCTTCTTTACAAATTCTATGGAAAACATCGACTTCCACAATGTACTGATCCGAAAATCCGTGCGTGGCATCATAAGCCGTCGCAGCGGTTTTCCCTAAATTTTCAGCTGTAAGTTGTGGAGGCAAAGTATGTAATTCGATTACCAGCAAACCGAATTTCTCCACATAAGGCGTCCATTTTTTCAGATGTTGTAAAAGATTCTCTTCCACTTCACTATTGGACAAACGTTTTCCCCGAAATGCAAAAGCGCCGGTAGAGGAACTGATTCTGTTTTTTCCCAAATCTGAAACATCCTCCCAAATCCGGTTGTGATCGAGAAACGTGCGGATGTTCAGCAAATCACCCAGATGGATATCGTAATCGGATTTTAAATCATCTGACAATAGTTTCGGATTTCCGATGTCACCCCAAATCACTTTTGCCCAGATATCACTTTTAATCAGATTGGCACGCGTCACTTTTAGCGCGGCTTTATTGTAATCGGCCCCAACCAAAAAAAGCGGATGTTCATCCAGATGTTTTCCCCGAAGCGTTTGCCGGTCGATCACATCATACAAATGCTGCAACAAAGTACCATTCCCGCAACCCATATCCAGAATTCCTTTGGGCTGATCTTCCAATGGGCGGTTAAAAATTTCGATAATAAATTCGTCCAAAACCTTAAAATAAGTTGAATGCGCGCCGCCACTTCCCCAAACATTCATTTCGCGGTTTACATGGATTTCCTCCTCACCCATTTCCACTTCACGAATTTCATTGGCACGGCCAAATAAAAGATTTTCCATTTTGGCGAACATTGGCAAATAAGAAACCGTCACGCCATAAGCCGAAGCACGACGGGCGAAAAACAATCCGGTTTCGGTAAACTGAAAATTTCTTCCTTTGCGGCTAAACCAACCCAATTCAGCCAAAGCTTCTAATAA
>Ga0172382_10003082_pt1 | contig 26782 bp, 23 predicted proteins | sample Leawel138RmetaG_FD_122245 | JGI IMG/M metagenome (GOLD analysis project Ga0172382, IMG submission 122245) | Leachate microbial communities from a municipal landfill in Southern Ontario, Canada - Leachate well 138R metaG | ecosystem: Engineered > Solid waste > Landfill > Unclassified | place...
AGAAACCGTCGAAATATTCGAGGAACTGCTCTGCCAGGATGGCGTTGGAAGGGACTTCGCACATCATGATCAGGCGCAGGCCGTTTTCACCGCGCACCAGCCCATGGCTGGCCAGCAAATCGATGACGCGACGCGCTTGATCGACGGTGCGCACGAAAGGCACCATGATTTCGACGTTAGTCAGGCCCATTTCGTCGCGCACTTTCTTGAGGGCCTCGCATTCCATGCGGAAGCATTCGGCGAACTCGTCGGATATATAACGCGATGCGCCGCGGAAGCCGAGCATCGGATTTTCTTCTTCGGGTTCGTAGCGTGAACCACCGATGAGCTTGCGATACTCATTGGACTTGAAGTCGGACAGGCGCACGATGACGGGTTTGGGATAGAAAGCCGCACCCAGCGTGGCCACACCTTCTGCAAGCTTTTCGACGAAGAAGGCCCTGGGGCTGGCATACCCCCTTGCCGCCGATTCGACCGCGCTCTTGAGCTCGGCGTCGACATTGGGGTAATCGAGCACCGCCTTGGGATGCACGGCAATATTGTTATTGATGATGAATTCCAGGCGCGCCAGGCCGATGCCTTCGTTGGGAATCTGCGAGAAATCGAAGGCCAGTTGTGGGTTGCCCACGTTCATCATGATCTTCAGGCCGATGTCGGGCATTTCGCCCCAGCGCACTTCTTCGATTTCTGTTTCGATCAGGCCATCGTAGATGCGGCCTTCGTCGCCTTCGGCGCAGGACACCGTGACTTCACGGCCATTTTCAAGGACATCAGTGGCATCGGCACAGCCCACCACGGCAGGGATACCGAGTTCCCGGGCAATGATGGCTGCGTGGCAGGTACGCCCACCGCGGTTAGTAACAATGGCGGCAGCCAGCTTCATGACGGGTTCCCAGTTGGGGTCGGTCATGTCGGTGACGAGAATATCGCCCGCCCGCACTTTGTCCATTTCAGAAGCATCAGCCACCACACGGACCTTGCCCGCGCCAATCTTCTGCCCGATGGCCCTGCCAGTGACCAGGACTTCGCCCGTGGCCTTGAGGCGGTAGCGTTCCTGGACATCGTTGGCACCTTGCTGCGACTTCACGGTTTCGGGCCGGGCCTGCAGGATGTAGATTTTTCCGTCGATACCATCGCGCCCCCATTCGATATCCATGGGACGCTGGTAATGCTGCTCGATGATGACCGCATAGCGTGCCAATTCGATCACTTCGTCGTCGGTCAGGGAATAGCGATTGCGCTCGGAGACCGGCACATCGACCGTGCGCACGGCATGACCGGTCGTGCGATCGGAGTCAAATTCCATCTTGAGCAGCTTGGAACCGATGCGGCGGCTGATGATAGGGTATTTTTCGGCAGCCAGCGAAGGTTTGAAGACATAGAACTCGTCGGGGTTGACGGCGCCCTGAACAACGGTTTCGCCCAAGCCGTATGACGAAGTAATGAAAACGACGTCCTTGAAACCGGATTCGGTGTCAATGGTGAACATCACGCCCGCGCTGCCCTTGTCGGAACGGACCATGCGCTGGATGCCGGCGGACAGGGCCACTTCTGCGTGGGCATAACCCTTGTGCACGCGATAGGAAATGGCACGATCGTTGTAGAGCGAGGCAAACACATGGCGGATTTTTTCCAGCACTTCGTCGATACCTACCACATTGAGGTAGGTTTCCTGCTGGCCCGCAAAGGATGCATCGGGGAGGTCTTCGGCGGTGGCTGAAGAACGCACCGCGAAAGACCCATTGCCGTCAGCGTCGAGTTCTGCAAAAGCCTTGCGGATCGCCTGCTCGAATTCGGGTTGAAAGGGGGTGTCGATGATCCACTGACGGATTTCCGCCCCCACGACCGCAAGCTCGCGGACGTCTTCCGGGTCTAGCGTTTTAAGCCTGTCGGCAATGCGCTGGTCGAGATGGGTGGATTTCAGGAAGTCACGAAAAGCCTGAGCCGTGGTGGCGAAGCCCCCCGGCACACGCACACCCGCGCCAGCCAATTGGCTGATCATCTCGCCCAGCGAAGCATTCTTGCCGCCGACCGAGTCGACGTCAGTCATGCGCAGCTGCTCGAAAGATACGACATAAGACATAAAGTCACCTGTAGATGAAAAGAAAGCGTGTTTGCTTAGGAACCGTGCCATACTGCGTAAGGTTCCTGAGCAAACCCGCCTCACTTCCTTTTTCTGCCTTGTCGGTCACACCAGGAAGGCAAGAATTGAATCAGGCGGCAAGCGTGTTTCCGGCGTTGAAACCGGTGGTACGTGCGGCGCAAGGATTCGTTCAAGCTTCCTTAATGTTAATCTTGCCGGATTGTACCGTTTTCGGCCGTCCCTGTACCAAGCAGCCATGTCCACACCCGTCACTCAGCGCACCGTCTTCGTCGTATCCGATAGCACCGGCATTACCGCCGCAACGTTCAGCAATTCTGTTCTTTCACAATTTGAGCAGGTGCAGTTCGACACCGTGCGGGTTCCTTATCTCGACAGCATGGATAAAGCCCTGTCCACCGTTGAACGGATCAATCGCTGCGCCGCCGAACAAAATGCGCCACCGCTGGTGTTCAGCACCCTGGTAGACCCTGCCATTGCCAAGACCATACGCGAGGCCGAATGCATCTTCTTCGACCTCTTCGGCACATTTGTCGAGCACATCGAAGACGCGCTGGGTGTCAAGTCCAGCCATTCGGTGGGCCGCTCTCATATGGGCGGCCTGTCCAAGCAGTACAACGCACGCATAGAAGCCATTAATTTCACCCTGGCCCATGACGATGGCCAGTACGTGCGGGGGCTTGAAGAAGCGGATGTCATCCTTATTGGGGTGTCCCGCTGTGGCAAGACACCCACCAGCCTGTATCTGGCCATGCAGTATGCCGTCAAGGCGGCTAACTACCCCCTGATACCTGAAGATTTCGATCGCGGCGGCCTGCCGGCCACCCTGGTGCCGTATCGCAAGAAACTTTTTGGCCTGTCCATCCACCCCGGCCGTCTGTCGGAAGTGCGCAATGAACGTCGCCCCAACAGCCAGTATGCATCCCTCAAGCAATGCCGGCACGAAGTCGCCGAAGCCGAGCGCCTGATGCGTATGGAAAACATTCCCTGGTTGTCGACCACGACAAAGTCCATTGAAGAAATTTCCACCAAAGTCATGACCGAAATCGGTCTGGAACGACGCCAGTATTATTGATTGCAAGATAGGCAGCTGTGGCCCGTTCACTTGGGTGATGCCCGATCAGCTGCGCGGCCCACCCGCCTTGCGGCGCTGCTCGAACAGGCAGATCCCCGCCGCCACGGCCACATTCAAGGATTCGACCGCGGCATCATGCGGGATAAACAGGCGTAGATCGGCCCGTGCCAATAGCGCGGGCGCTACCCCCTGCCCTTCATTGCCGAACACCCAGGCGGCTGATTCCGGCAGCTCTGTATCGTATAAAGGGTGCGCAGCTTCAAGCGCCGTCGCCAACAATGGGATATCCAGGCGTTGCGTCAACGCGTTCAGATCCTGACCTTCGTGGATATCCAGTACGAAGTGCGCCCCCTGGGCACTACGCAACACCTTGCCCGACCACGCCGCCACGCAAGCTGTCGAAGCAAAGATCTCGCGCATGCCCGCTGCCGCCGCTGTTCTCAGCAAAGTGCCCATATTGCCAGGGTCCTGTATGCGATCCAGCCACAGGCAGTTGTTGCGCAGGCGCAGTGGAACTTCGGGTTGCGGCGCGCTTGCGATAAAGATCACGCCCTGCCCCTGCACCACCTGGGATACGCCACGCAATAGCGTGGAAGAACAGATACGCACACGTGCGTCGCCCACAGCGCGCAGCAAGCCGGCGATCTCGGGATGACTCAGGCGTTCGCCATCAAAAAACGCCAATTCCGGTTGGCCCTTGAATTCCAGCCAACTCTGGCATAAATGTACGCCTTCCAGCGCAATACGACGACTATCGCCTGATCGTTCGCCCGGTGCGCGGCGCCCCGCAAGCACACGCTGCAGCAATCGGTAGTCAGCATTATCGCGAGACGTAACTTGCTTCATGGCGCCACAATTTCATAATGCCTGCGCACCGGCGCAAAGCCGCGGCGGTGTTCTTCGCAAGGGCCGAAGTGCCGCAAGCGCTCCAAATGCAGCGCTGTGGCGTACCCTTTATGCTGATCGAAGCCGTAATCCGGAAAACGCATATGCATCTCGCCGCAATAGGCGTCGCGCGCGGTCTTGGCAAGAATGGAGGCCGCCGATATGGCGGGAACAGTGGCGTCGCCACCAATTACCGGGCTGGCTGCGCATCGCAAGCCCGGTGGCACTTGGTTGCCATCGACCAGCACTTGCTGCGGCGCCAGATGCAGGCCCTCGCAGGCGCGCCGCATGGCCAGCATGGTGGCGCCCAGGATATTGAACTGCTCAATTTCAGCAACCGTGGCGCTGGCAATAAACCATGACAGCGCCCGTTCGCGTATTTGGATGGCCAGGCTGTCACGCCGTGCCGCCGTCAACTTCTTGGAATCATTCAGGCCGTCTATAGGAGCGTTGGCGTCCAGTATGACTGCGGCCGCAAAAACCGGGCCCGCCAGTGGGCCACGACCCGCTTCGTCGACACCCGCCATCATCACTTCGGGCAGGATCATGCCCTCGAACAGATCTGGAAGGGCAAGCCCAGGTTCGTTGAACGGCACCCTGCGATCAGCAGCCATGGCCTGCCTGCGCGATCAGGGCATCCGCCACCAGCCGCGGCGTATCCAGCGCCAGGCTGTGATGCATTTCGGTAAAGCGCCGCTCGACCGAGGCCGCATAATCGGTATCAATCAAAGCCCGCCAGGCGGCGTCCGCCAATGCCAGCGGGGTGGCTTCCTCTTGCAATAGTTCGGGCACGACAAAATCGCGGGCCAGGACATTGGGCAGCCCCACCCATGGCAGGGAAGGACGTGACTGGCCGGACTTCCATTCCATGATCTTGCGCATGAGCGGGGTCAGCACGTAAGAAATAACCATTGGGCGCTTGAAAAGCGCGGCTTCAAGTGTTGCCGTACCGCTGGCCACCAGCACGGCGTCGGCCGCTTCCATCACATGCCAGGCCGCCGGCCAGCCAGGCTCGACACCGTTCAGCTTTTCGCGGTCAATGATATGGCAATTTGGCAGCGAATGTTGAGCAAGTATCGATTCGAATTCACGCCTGCGATCTGCATTTACCATAGGAACGGCAAACTGCAATGCCGGGTCGCGTTGCAGGAGTTGCTGCGCGGCCTGCAGAAAACGCGGTGCGAGCTGGCGTATTTCGGAACTGCGGCTACCGGGCATAATGGCCAGCAGACGAGCGTCAGGGTCCAGGCCCAGGCGCCGCCGCGCCGCCTGTCGGTCGGGCTGCATGGGAATGTTCGCAGCCAATGGATGCCCGACACACGTAACGGGGATGCCCTCTTTCTGATAGATCTCGACTTCGAACGGGAACAGCACCAGCATGTGTGATACGGCGCGCCGTATGGTGTGGATACGTTCATAGCGCCATGCCCAGATGGACGGCCCGACAAAATGCACCGTAGGCACGCCGGCGGATTTCAGCTTCTCTTCCAGCCTCAGATTGAAGTCGGGCGCATCCACCCCCATGAAGACGTCAGGCCGGCCAGCGCGCCACCTGCGGCGCACATCCCCATAAATACGCAACAGCCCTGGCAACTGCTTGAAGGCATCGACGTAACCAAAAACGGTAAGGGCATGCATGGGATGCCAGGCATCAAAGCCTGCTTCAAGCATGGCAGGCCCGCCTATGCCTTCACAGCGGACATCGGGCACCTGCTGACGCAGCCCCGCTATGACCTTGCTGGCCAGCAGATCGCCGGAGGGTTCACCCGCGACCATGCCGATATGCAAGGACATCAGCGCACTATGCCCCGGCCGGGGCGTTCAAGGAAGGCCGCCAGGACGTCGATGGCGGCGCTGGCCGCGGGCCGTTCGCGTTGCAGATCCCGCATGGCGGCAGCGGCTTCGTCGATTTTGAGATTGCGCCGGTACAGGAGCTTGTAGGCTTCTTTCAGGCTTGAAACAGTTTCAGCGTCATAGCCGCGACGTTGCAGGCCTTCAGAGTTGATGCCGACCGGACGGAACGGGTCGCCGGCGCCGATAACATAGGGGGGAATATCCTGACGGATGGAGCTTGTCCCGCCTATCATGCTGTGCGCACCAATATGCACGAATTGATGTACGGCTGAAAGACCGCCCAGAATGGCCCAGTCGCCGATATGAATGTGACCGGCCAACTGAACGCTGTTGGCCATGATGACGTGCGAGCCGATCTGGCAGTCATGTGCAATATGCACGTAGGCCATGATCCAGTTGTCATCGCCGACACGCGTCACGCCGACGTCCTGTGCTGTGCCGGTGTTGATGGTGACATACTCGCGCACCATGTTGCCATCGCCGATTTCAAGCCGGGTGGGTTCGCCGTTATATTTTTTGTCCTGAGGCATGCCCCCTATGGAGCAAAAGCGATAGAAAACATTGTTGGCACCAATACGGGTATGACCGTCGATGACGCAATGCGGCCCAACGCGTGTACCAGGGCCAATGGAGACATCGGGACCGATGATGCTGTAGGCGCCGATTTCGACATCGGCTGCCAGCTTGGCATCGGGAGACACCAGGGCTGTAGCATGAACACTACCTGCCATATCAGTCTTCCAGGACGCGTATGGCGCACATGATCTTGGCTTCAGCCACCAGCTGGCCGTCGACGGTTGCCTTGGCTGAATACTTGCAGATGGAGCGGCTGATTTTGTCGGCCACGCTTTCCAGCCGCAACTGGTCGCCTGGCACCACGGGCCTGCGGAAACGTGCCTGATCAACGCCGACCAGGTAGTAGGCCATCTTGGGGTTGGCCGGGCTTACGCCGCTATCACCTTCAAAGGAAAACAGCGCGGACGCCTGGGCCAGGGCTTCGATGATGAGTACCCCGGGCATGACAGGATGATGCGGAAAGTGCCCTGTGAAAAACGGTTCGTTGAGCGTCACGTTCTTGATCGCCACGATACTTTTGCCCGGCACCATTTCAAGCACGCGGTCAACCAGCAGCATCGGATAGCGATGCGGCAGGCGTTCCATGATCTGCTTGATGTCGAGTTCTATTTTTTGGGTGTCCTGCATGAGTATGGCACGATTTTTTCAGAGGGTGGATAAATCATTCCTGATCGCCTGCCGGGCCTTGCGACTGCTGCCGTTCGAGCGTACGCAGGCGGCGCCGCAATGCGCCCAATTGCGTTAAAACGGCCGCATTTCGCTGCCATTCGGAATGGTCGGAATACGGGAACACGCCAGTATAGCGCCCCGGTTTGTGTATGCTTGAGGTGACCGCTGTTGCGCCAGAAACATGGACATCGTCGCCCAGCGTAAGGTGGCCCGCCGTCATGGCCGCGCCTGCGAGGGTGCAGCGCTTGCCAATGATGGTGGACCCAGCCACGCCTACACATGCCGCCATGGCGGTGTAGTCGCCAACCTGGCTGTTGTGCCCGATCATGATCTGGTTGTCCAGCTTGACGCCGTTGCCCAGTACCGTATTGTCAAGCGCACCGCGGTCGACCGTGGTGTTGGCGCCGATTTCGACATCATCGCCCACCACGACACCCCCCAATTGTGCGATCTTGGCCCAGGCACCAGGCGTGCGCGGGTCGGGGGCAAAGCCGAAACCATCGGCGCCCAGCACGCAACCCGTATGCAGGATGGCACGATCGCCAATAGTTACACCATGATAGAGCGTGACCCTGGCGTGCAACAGGCAATCCTGGCCCAGCGTAGAGCCGGCACCAATCACGCAGCCTGGCCCGAGGCGGGTGCCCCTGCCAATGCGCGCACCTGCTTCGACGACGCAATGAGGGCCGATGTTCACACCTTCTTCGAGCTCTGCGGATTCGGCAATGACAGCGGTGGGATGGATGCCCTGCGGAAGGCTGCCCAGCCGATGACGATCAAACCACTGCGCCACCAAGGCGTACAACAGATAAGGCTCGCTGCACAACACAGGCAGAAACCCAGGGGTTTCGTCACGGATGCTTTCCCAGACAGCGGGCGTGACAATCACCGCCGCTGCCTGGCAGTCGTGAAGCTGGGATTGCAGCCGGGGGTTGGATAGAAAACTGATTTCTTCCGGCCCGGCCGCCGTCAACGAGCCCAGTCCCCTGATAAGAGGCTGGGACGTGTCAGGCTTACGGGTGGACGGCAGTTTGCAATCGATCCCAACGGTATTGGCTTCGGCGAGCAGCCTATCAAGCGGGGTACCCTGCCCCGGTGGAAGCAGTACCGGCATGGATGATCAGCCGCCCAGCGCCTTGAGCACCTGGTCGGTGATGTCGACGCGCGGGCTGACGGTTACGGCATCCTGGATGATGAGATCGTAGCCCTGCTGTTCGGCAATGCTCTTGATGGCGGCATCGGCCTTTTCCACGATGGCGGAAAATTCTTCATTGCGACGGCGATTGAAGTCTTCCTGAAACTCGCGGCGCTTGCGCTGCAGGTCGGAATCCAGGTCGGCCAGCTGGCGCTGGCGTTTGATGCGTTCGGATTCGGATATGACAGGTGCATCCTTGTCGAACTTCTGGGCCTGGCCGCGCAGGTTGTTTGCAAGGCGTTGCAGTTCGTCGTCGCGCTTTTTGAATTCGGCTTCGATCTTGGATTGTGCTGCCTTCGCGGGCTTGGAATCACGCAGGATACGTTCTGTGCTCACGAAGCCGATCTTGGTGCCCTGCGCCTGTACCGGCGCCGGGACAGCCAACACCGCAGCTGCCGCCAGTGCCGAGGCAAACATCCATGCACGACCGCTGCGGTCTAAACCTCGCGACAACGCGGAAACTTTCAATGCGATTTGGGACTTCATGAATACTCTACCTTGCAAGGAGCGAAGATCAAAAGATTATTGTGCCATTAAACGCACGGCGGGAGGAATCCCGCCCCACCCCAGGAAAATCCGGATTCCCGAAGTTGGGGCTGGCTGCCTGTCCCTGCTGGCCGGCCCTTGGCGATCAGGTTCAGAAGGCCGTGCCGATCTGGAACTGGAAGGACTGCTTGTCGTCGCCGGGTTTCTCGTTGATGGGGCGGCCATAAGAAAGCTGCAACGGGCCCAGTGGCGATTCCCACGACAGGCCTATGCCGGCCGAGTACTTCCAGCCGCAGGGATCCGACACATGGCCATTCACCCCTGCATAACACGTGCCACCCCCCGTGGTGCTGACCTGTCCGGCGTCTGCAAACAGGAACCAGCGCAGCGTGCGGTCGCGCGTGGCACCAGGGAACGGCAGATAAAGCTGGGCATTCCCGATAAGACGACGTGAGCCACCCAGGTAGTCGTTGGTTTCGATATCACGCGGGCCGAGCGAGCCACCTTCATACCCACGCACCGTACCAATGCCACCCGCATGGATGTTCTTGATGACCGGGAAGGACTTGCCGCCGTATGTCTTGCCCCAATCAGCCATGACATTGAGCGCCAGCGTGTAAGACCGGCCCAGCGGAATATAGTGCTGATGCTGCCCGTGCAGCATGTAGTAGCGCAGGTCCATGGTCGAGAAGTCGGCCGAGAGCCGGGAATAATACCCCTTGGAAGGTGCCAGTGCGCTATCGCGGGTGTCTTTGGACCAGCCCACATTGAACACAACGGAATTCGTGCCTTCGCCGTATTCCTGAACAAAGTCACGATAGGCACGCGGCGTGTTCTGATTCAGGCGGCTAAGCTTGTTGTGCTCGAAGCTGATACCCGAAAAGATACGGTCGTATTCCGTGATGGGCACGCCGAAATTAAGGCCCGCCCCATATGCCGTGATCTGGTAGTCGCCCCAGGAATCGTAGGCATCATAGGGTTCGGTACGGCGGTAGTACAGCGAAGTTGTCTTGCTGATGCCGTCGTCTGTCCAGTAGGGGTCGGTGTGAGCGATAACCAGAGCACGGTTGCGCTTGCTGGTGTTCACGTTCAGCGACAGCGTGTTGCCGCTGCCGAAGATGTTTTCCTGGCTGATACCGGCCGACAGGATCACTTTGTCGGTCGAACCATACCCTACCCCCAGATTGACGAGCCCGGTGGGCTTTTCCTTGACATCCACGTTGATGTCGACCTGGTCGGCGCTACCCGGCACGGGCGAAGTGCTGATATCGATTTCGTTGAAATAACCCAGGCGATCAACGCGGTCGCGCGAGGTACGGATGCTGCTGGAATCGTACCAGGCTGCTTCCTGCTGACGAAACTCGCGGCGGATGACCTCGTCACGGGTACGCGTATTGCCACCGATCTGGATGCGGCGCACATAGACGCGCCGACCTGGATCGACATAGAAGGTCAGATCGGCATGGTGTGCGTCGCGGTCCAGAACAGGGTTGGGGTTGACGTTGGCAAACGCATAGCCCAGGCTGCCCAGATATTCCGAGATGGCCTGGACGGTTTCGTTGGTCCTGGCGGCGGAAAACACTTCGCCTTCCTTGACCTGTACGAGTTCCTGAATCTGGGGTTCGAGTTCGAGCAGTTCGCCTGCCAGCCTTACGTTGCGCACGGTATAAGGCTCGCCCTCGTGCACTGTAAGGGTGATGAAGATATCGCGTCGGTCGGGTGAAATCGTGACCTGCGGGGCATCGGCGGAATACTCAAGATAGCCGCGGTCAAGGTAAAAGGAGCGCAGCCGCTCCATGTCGCCTTCGAGCTTTTCGCGTGAATATTTATCTGTGCCCGTGTACCAGGTCATCAGCCCGCTGTCGGTGAGTTCCAGCTCGTCGAGCAAAGTGCCCTGCGAGAAGGCCTGATTGCCGACTATGTTGATTTCCTTGATGCGCGCCAGGTCGCCTTCAAAAATGTCGAAGGAAACACCCACCCGGTTGCGCGGCAGCGGCGTGATAACGGGCGTGATCTCGACGCCGTACTTGCCCTTGGACAAATACTGCTGCTTGAGCTCGAATTCAGCCCGTTCGAGCATGGAGCGGTCGAATACACGGCCCTGGCCGAAGCCGACCTGCAGCAACGACTTGACGATGGCCTTGTCGTCGAATTCGCGCATGCCATTGAAACTGACCGACGCAATGGTAGGCCGTTCCTGTACCGAGATCACCAGTACGTCGCCCGTGGTGTCGATCTGGACATCACTGAACAGGCCGCTGGAATACAAGCGCTGAATGGCTTCTGCTGCCTGATCTTCGGTGAAGGTTTCACCGACGCGGACTGGCAGATAGGTGAATACGGTGCCGACATCCACCCGCTGCACGCCATTCACCTGGATATCCTTGACCACGAAGGGTGTGAACGCATTCGCGATCCCTGTTGCGAGCAAGGTGCTCAGCAAGACTGGCAATACGCGTCTCGCAAATGGAAATTTCCGGCTAAACGACATCCTGGGATATCCTTGGTCGACTAAATGGTGGAAGATTGTACGGCACAACGACTTTAGCTGAAAAGACGAGTCAAGTCGTTAAAAAACGCGAGACTCATCAATGCGGCCAGCAGACCCAGCCCGATACGCTGGCCTGTCATCAGCCAACTGTCTGGCAGTGGCCGCCCACGCACGGCTTCCATCGCATAATAGAGCAGGTGGCCGCCATCAAGCATGGGAATGGGAAGCAGGTTGAGCACACCGATGCTGACACTGATGAGCGCCATGAAGCTGATGTAAGCCGCCAGCCCCACGCGCGCGGTCTGGCCCGCATAATCGGCAATGGTAACCGGCCCGCTGACATTTCGCAGCGAAATATCGCCCAGAATCATGCGCCCCATCATTTTCAATGACAGTACCACCGTGTCCGCGGTGCGTTCAACGCCACGCCAGACGCTTTCAATCGGGCCGTGTTGAACGGTCACCATGGGCAGATCGCCGCCCAGCATCACGCCAATCCGCCCAACACTCTGGCCTTCGGCACCCGTTTCGGCTTGCGGCACAACATGCAGGTCTATGATTGCCCCTTCGCGCTCTACGGTGAGCCGTATCGGCTGCCCAGGCGACAGTTGTACCTGGCGTACCACTTCGGAGGCGGTCGGTTCTTGTACATCGGCCACAGCCAGCAGGATGTCGCCCGGCAGCAACCCGGCAGCCTGCCCTGCCCCACCTTCAACCAGTTCACGGACCATGGGACGCGGCGCCATGAGCGAGAACCCGGCCTCCGACATGGGGTCCGCCGCATCCGGCTCGACGGCGGTAACGGGCAGCACAACACGGCGGGAACGCGCCAGACCTTCTTTGGTCTGAACGTCGATGTCCATCGTTGCGCCGCGGGTGAAACCATCCATAAGCTGCCAACGTGCATCACCCCAGGATTCGACAGCCTTGCCCTGGATGGCGGTGAAACGGTCGCCCGCCTGAAAGCCGGCCAGGGCCGCAGGTGTGTCGGCCGGTGGAGCAGCAATAACCGCCGCAGGCTGCTGCGTTCCCATCATGCCGAGGAAGGCATAAAGCAGGACGGCCAACAGCAGATTGGCAAAAGGGCCGGCGGCCACAATGGCGGCGCGATTGCGCAGCGGTTGCTGATTGAAGGCGCCGGCGGCAAGTTCAGGAGGGTCGCCCGGCGCGGGGTCGTCCCGGAACTTGACGTAGCCGCCCAGCGGAATGGCAGAGAGTGCCCATTCCGTCCCATTGCGATCACGACGGCGCAGGAGCACCTTGCCGAAACCGACCGAGAAGCGTTCCACGTGGACGCCGCAGCGCCGCGCCACCCAATAGTGACCGTACTCGTGAAAGGTGATCAGAACGCCCAGCGCAACGGCAAAGGCCAGCAAAGTGAAAAGCATGTTGACTCGTTCGAATGGGGCCGGGTCAGGCCCTTAGCATACAGAGCTCGGCAGCAATCGCCCGCGCATGATGGTCTTGTTCCAGAACGTCTTCCAGGCTGCCAGGGACCTCGCAAGAGCTTGTGTCCATGCGTTCCAGGCAATCGCCGATGATATGCGAGATTTCAGTATAGCGAATCCGGCCGGTAAGGAAGCGTTCCACTGCTATTTCATTGGCGGCATTCAGGCTGATGCATGAAGCCTGGCCGGCACGCAGGGCATCGAAGGCCAGCGCCAGGCAGGGAAAACGTTCAAAGTCAGGTTGTTCGAAATCCAGATGCTGCAACTTGGCCAGATCAAATAGACCCACCCCGCTGGGAATGCGTTCCGGAAAACCCAGGCCGTAGGCGATGGGGGTACGCATATCCGGCTGACCCAGTTGCGCCAGAATCGAGCCGTCTTCGTATTCCACCATGGAATGCACCAGGCTCTGCGGATGGATCAGCACCTGTATGCTGTCGGGTTCCATCGCGAACAACCAGTGCGCCTCGATGACTTCCAGGCCCTTGTTGAGCATGGTGGCCGAATCGACGGAAATCTTGCGGCCCATGCTCCAGTTCGGGTGTGCGCAGGCCTGATCTGGTGTGACGCCATGCAATGCATCCAGCGCAACCGTGCGAAACGGGCCCCCAGACGCGGTCAGCAGCAGGCGCCTGACACCCCGCGCAGGTTGCTGCGGTGCACGGGCCCGGTCTTCGTCCGCAGGCAGGCACTGAAAAATGGCGTTGTGTTCGCTATCGATAGGTAAGAGCTCGGCACCATGCTCGCGCACCGCCTGCATGAACAGGCCGCCTGCCGCAACCAGGGCTTCTTTGTTGGCGAGCAGCACCCGCTTGCCGGCGCGGGCCGCAGCCAGCGCTGACGGCAAACCCGCCGTACCGACAATGGCGGCCATGACGGCGGTGACCTCGGTGTCTGCAGCGGTGTCCGACAGGGCTTGCGCCCCCACACGGATCTCAGGCCTGTTTTTACCTACCGGCCACAGACTGCAAAAGCGCTGCCGTGCGGATTCATCCGGTACCACGACCACTCTGGCGCCTGTCGCAACCGCCTGCGACACCAGCTTGTCGACCCGGCTGTAGGCGCTCAGGGCATAGACCTGATAGCGGCCCGGGTGCCGGGCAATGACGTCCAGAGTGCTTTCACCGATGGAACCCGTGGAACCCAGCACGCAGACATTCTGTAGCTTCATTGGAAAATGATTCCTGTCAGCATGATTGCCACTGGCGCCACCGGCAACAAGGCGTCGATGCGGTCATAGACACCGCCATGGCCTGGCAGCAGGCGGCTGGAGTCCTTGACCCCTGCACGACGCTTGAGCAATGATTCGAACAAATCGCCAATGATGGAAATGGCGGCCAGAAAGCTGGCCAGAGCAAACACGATCGGCAAAGACCATTGCTGTGCGAGTATTGCCCCAAAGCTGCCGGGCACGAGTGCTGTAGCGGTAGTCCAGACGGCAGCGGCCAGCACCCCGCCTATCGCCCCTTCCCAGGTCTTGCCGGGGCTGACGGCCGGAGCAAGCTTGTGCCGGCCGAAAGCACGGCCCGTGAAGTAGGCGGCAATGTCGGCAAACCAGATCAGCGCCATCAACGACACCAGACACCAGGCGCCGAACTCGACAAACAGCAGCACCAATGCACCCCAGGCGGATACGATAGCCAGCACGCCGAACAGACTCATGAGTGCTGGAAAGCGCCTGTCGGCCGTATGACCTTGCAGTACTTGCGGCAATGCCAACACCGCCCACGCAACCACCGTTACAGGCATGAACCAGGGGTGAATCAAACGGCTTGCGGCCGGCAAGGCCACCGTGGAAGGCATCCATGTCCAGACCAGCCAGCACATCACCACGGATGTAAAGACCGCCACCCAGGGAGCAGCAGGCTGCCAGGTCGGTGTCAAAGACAGCCTCAGCCATTCCCATAATGCGCAGCCCGCCAGTACCACCAGCACGGCAATCAGCGGCCAGGGGCTGGGTGCCATCAGCGCGCCTAGCAGCACCATCAACAGGACAATGGCGGTCAACACTCGCTGCAGCAGCATGGAGCCCCCTTCTAGATGATTGAGTTCTTTCAGGCGCTGCCGACCAGTTGTGCACTGGTACGGCCAAAACGGCGCTCCCGCGTACGATACCACTCGAACGCGTCATCAATGTCGCGCGCAGAAAAATCGGGCCAGTACCGGTCGGTGAAATAAAGTTCGGTATAGGCAAGCTGCCATACCAGGAAGTTAGAAATGCGCTGTTCGCCGCCCGTACGGATGAACAGATCGGGTTCGGGGGCAAAGGCCATGGACAAATACGGGGTCAGCATGGATTCATCAATGGCCTGCGGATCTTCCCGCAATTCGGGGTGTTCTGCCAGCATGCGCCGTGTGGCTTGAAGAACATCCCAACGCCCCCCGTAATTGGCAGCGATGGTCAGATGCAGGGTGTCGTTGTGGGCCGTGCGCGCCTCGGCTGCGCGGATCAACGCCTGCAGTCGTGGTTCGAATGCATCAATGTCGCCGACCACGCGCAAGCGTACGCCTTGTTCGCCCAGCTTATGGACTTCTTTTTCCAGCGTCTGTACAAACAGGCGCATCAGCAGCGAGACTTCTTCCTGGGGGCGTCGCCAGTTTTCAGAACTGAACGCAAACAGTGTCAGATACCGGACACCACGCCGGCCGCAGAGCTCGACCACGCGACGCACGGCCTGCACCCCGCGCGCATGCCCGGCGGTGCGTGGCAGAAAACGCTGAGTCGCCCACCGCCCGTTGCCATCCATGATGATCGCCAGATGATGCGGTACGCTGGCGTGGCCGGGGACGGCTAGGGTGGAGCTTGGGTGCATCGCGCGACTAGCGGCATGACGGCTCAGACCGTCATGATCTCCGCTTCTTTCTGGGACACGACCTTGTCGATATCCCCAACATATTTGTCGGTCAGTTTCTGGATCTCATCCTGCATGCGACGCTCGTCGTCTTCGGAGATTTCCTTGTCCTTAAGCAGCTTCTTGAGGCTGTCGTTGGCTTCGCGACGCAGGTTGCGCACGGCGACCTTGGCATCCTCACCTTCGCTGCGTACGACTTTGGTGAGGTCGCGGCGACGCTCTTCAGTGAGCGCCGGCATGGGCACGCGGATGCTTTCCCCCATGGATATGGGATTGAGCCCGAGATCGGATTCACGAATAGCTTTTTCGACCGGGCCAGCCATGTTCTTTTCCCAGACCTGGACATTCAGGGTGCGCGCATCTACCACTGTGACGTTGGCGACCTGGTTCACAGGCACGGGCGAACCGTAGTATTCGACATTGACGTGATCAAGAATGCCGGCGCTTGCGCGGCCAGTGCGGATCTTGGCCAGACCCGTGCGCAACGCTTCCACGGATTTTTCCATGCGGCTATCGGCCGACTTCTTCACCTCTGAAAGACTCATTACGATTCCTTAGTTTTCAGACATGCACCAGAGTGCCTTCGTCTTCGCCCGAAACAGCGCGCATAAGCGCGCCCGGCTTGTTGATCGAAAAAACCTTGATGGGCAGCTTCTGATCCCGGCACAGGGCAAACGCTGTTGCGTCCATGACTTCAAGACGACGGACTATGGCCTCGTCGAAGCTGATGCGGGCATAACGTGTAGCGTTGGGATCCTTGTTGGGATCGGCGCTGTAGATGCCGTCGACCTTGGTGGCCTTGAGCACGATTTCGGCGCCGACTTCCGCCCCCCGCAGTGCGGCGGCCGTGTCGGTGGTGAAAAAAGGGTTGCCGGTGCCGGCCGCAAAAATGACAACCTTGCCTTCTTCCAGGTAGCGCAACGCTTTGGGGCGGATGTAGGCTTCGACGACCTGATCAATCCGCAGCGCCGACTGCACACGCGCATCGACACCGCCATGCTTGAGCGCGTCTTGCAGCGCCAGCGCATTCATGACCGTGGCCATCATGCCCATGTAGTCGGCCGTGGCCCTGTCCATCCCCTGCGCCCCGGGCGCAATACCGCGGAAGATGTTACCCCCACCGATGACTATGGCCAGTTCTATCCCGCTCTGAGCGACAGTGACGAGTTCTTCCGTCATGCGCAAAATGGTGGAGCGGTTGATACCGAACGCGTCCTCGCCCATCAGGGCTTCGCCCGAAAGCTTCAGGAGCACGCGCTTGTACGTTCTGGTCGTCATGGAAGAGATCCCGGAAAGCAAAACAACGCAAAGTAGTTTAAGTGAGAAACTCCGTAAATGGCGGGTGGAAGGCAGGATACCGGGTCAACCGGCCCCTGCCCCACCCCGCGCGGGCCGGAGCAAAGGCGAAGATCAGGCGTTGCCGACAGCGGCAGCCACTTCGGCAGCGAAGTCGTCGACCTTTTTCTCGATGCCTTCGCCAACGACATAAAGCGCAAAGCGGTTTACGCGGGCGCCCTTTTCCTTGAGCATTTGCTCAACACTCTGTTTGTCGTTCTTGACGAAAGGCTGCGACAGCAGGGTCACTTCTTTCAGATACTTCTGAACGGAACCTTCGACCATCTTTGCGACGATCTCTGCAGGCTTGCCGGATTCGGCCGCTTTCTGCTCAGCGACGGAACGTTCGCGGTCGATATCTTCGACGGGAACGCCATCCGCACTGAGCGCCTTGGGCTTAGAAGCAGCCACGTGCATGGCAACGTCTTTGCCGACTTCTTCGGAACCTGCCACATCCACCAGCACACCAATGCGGCCACCATGAACATAGCTGGCCAAGCTGTCAGCGGTTTCGTAACGCTCGAAGCGGCGTACCGACATGTTTTCACCGATCTTGCCCACCAGCGCGGCACGCACGCTTTCCACCGTGCCTTCACCCAGCGGCAATTCGCTCAGGGCGGCAACGTCGGCAGGCGATTTTTCGGTAACCAGGCGGGCCAGATCGTTCACGAAAGCGATGAAATCGTCGTTCTTGGCCACGAAGTCGGTTTCGCAGTTGACTTCGATCACTGCACCGGTCTTGCCGTCAGCAGCGATGTGCAGGCCGATCAGGCCTTCAGCCGTGACGCGGGCGGCTGCCTTGCTGGCCTTGCTGCCCAGTTTGACGCGCAGGATTTCCTCGGCGCGTGCGATATCGCCGTCGGCTTCCGTCAGCGCCTTCTTGCATTCCATCATGGGCGCGTCGGTCTTCTCGCGTAGTTCCTTGACCATGGTTGCGGTAATTTGGGCCACAGTATTCTCCAGTTCAGTAAAACACGCCCCGGCGCAGGCCTGGGCGGCTCGAAGCATGTTCCGGCGCCGCTAGGTACAAGCGCCGGAAGCCGCGCGAATGTTCGCGCGGGTTCGCTTATTCGCGGCCTTCCTCGGACTCGATCTCGACCTCGACGAATTCTTCGCCTTCGGTGATTTCTTCAACGATGCCGTTCAGCGCCTGCTCACGACCTTCCAGCACAGCATCAGCCATGCCGCGTGCGTACAGCGCGATTGCCTTGGCCGAGTCGTCGTTGCCGGGAATCACCTGATCAATGCCTTCGGGGGAGTGGTTGGTATCGACCACCGCCACGATGGGAATGCCAAGGGTGCGCGCTTCAGCAACGGCAATCTTGTGATAACCGACGTCGATCACGAACAGGGCGTCAGGAAGGTTGTTCATGTCCTTGATGCCGCCGATCGACTTGTTCAGCTTGTCGAGCTCGCGCTCGAACATCAGCGCTTCTTTCTTGCTCATGCGCTCGGTCACGCCTTCCGCCTGCTGCGCTTCCATTTCCTTGAGGCGTTTGATGGATGTCTTGACCGTCTTGAAGTTGGTCATCATGCCACCCAGCCAGCGGCTGTCGACGTAAGGCATGCCGCAGCGTTCGGCCTCGGCAGCCACGAGTTCGCGAGCAGCACGCTTGGTGCCGACAAACAGCACTTTGCCGCCGCGTGCGGCCAGCTGGCGCAGGAACTTCTGGGCTTCCAGGAACTTGACAACACTCTGTTCGAGGTTGACGATATGGATCTTGTTTCGCTGGCCAAAGATGTACGATGCCATCTTCGGGTTCCAGTAACGGGTCTGATGGCCAAAGTGCACACCAGCTTCCAGCATTTCACGCATCAAGGACATAATATTCTCCAAGGGTTGGTTCTAATACCCGGTGCAAGTCATCCAGGCCCTATGCCCTGCATTGCTGCAGATACATTGGCCCCGGACACCCCGGCGCACACGCGCCCGTCTATCGGCCATTTTTATAAGGCTCCCAGACAGACGCGCCCATCACTAGAACCCGCCACATTGCATGTTGCGCCGGCAAACTACCTGGCGATTCAACTGCTTGTGACCCGTTACTTGCGATGCTGATTGCGGGCACGCTATTTTTCCGGCTTGTGGTTTCCCCGAAAAATTCGGGCATCCCGCGCCCCAGGCTAACTGAGGGTTACGATGCTCTAATTCCCGGAAAGCCTATAATTCTACTATTTTTTCGTTAAGGCAGTACAGACCCATGAGCAGTCTCGTCACCGACTCCGCCGACCTCGACAAAATGCGCGCAGCATGCAGGGATGCGGCCTCCGCCCTGGATCACCTGGCCCAGCATGTGCGACCGGGCATCACCACGGGCGAGCTGGACCGTATCTGCATGGACTACATCACCAACGTGCTGCACGTTGAATCCGCCACAGTCGGCTACGCGCCGCCAGGTTACACGCCCTTCCCGGCCTCTATCTGCACCTCTGTCAACCATGTGATCTGCCACGGCATCCCGGGCGACAAAGTGCTGAAGAATGGCGACATCATGAATATTGACGTCACCATCATCAAAGACGGCTGGTTCGGCGACACCAGCCGCATGTTTTATATCGGCGAACCGTCCATTCTGGCGCGCCGGCTGACTGAAATCACCTACGAATGCATGTGGCTGGGCATCGAGCAGGTGCGCCCCGGCGCCACCCTGGGTGATATCGGCCATGCCATCCAGAAACACGCCGAACAGCAGGGGTTTTCAGTGGTGCGCGAATACTGCGGGCACGGCGTGGGCCGCAAGTTCCACCAGGATCCCCAAGTGTTGCACTACGGGAAACCCGGCACCGGTGTACGGCTGGAACCCGGCATGATCTTCACCATAGAACCCATGATCAACGCGGGCCGCCGCGACATCCGTACCCTGGCTGATGGCTGGACAGTCGTCACCCGCGATCGCAGCCTGTCAGCCCAATGGGAACACGCCGTCCTGGTTACTGACAACGCCTATGAGGTCCTGACGGTGTCGCCGGGCATGCCTGCGCCGCCTGCCTTCGTCACAGGTTTCCAGACCGCCTGACAACCCCTCATGGCCGCCACAGACCACCGTCATGACTGGCAAACCATCTGCTGCTGATACATGGCGCGAGCGTTCCGGGCCGCAGGCCGGGCTCCCTCATATTGACGAGCTCCGGCAGCGGCTGGTCGACAACCGTCGCAATGCTATTCAGCTGTTCCGCGAGAACCGCCGGCCCGACACCCTTCTGCAGAACCTCAGGCGCGCGGCAGACCGCGCCCTCAAAGGGCTGGTAGTCATTCGCCCCCTGCCACCCGGTGCCGCTCTGGTCGCTGTCGGCGGCTATGGCCGCGGTGAGCTCTATCCCTATTCCGATGTCGACGTGCTGATTCTTCTGCGCGAGTCGCCGGACGATGACGCGGCCTTGAGGATCTCCGCTTTCGTGGCGGCCATGTGGGATCTTGGCATCGAACCTGGCCATAGTGTGCGCACCATAGAGGACTGCCGTCAGCAGGCAGCCGCCGACATCACTGTCGAGACCTCCCTGCTCGAGGCCCGCTGGCTGGAAGGCGACCGCAAGCTCATGCCGGAATTGCATCGTGCCATGGATGAACAGCGCGACCCGCAGATTTTCTTCCAGGCCAAGCGTGCCGAGATGCAGCAGCGCCATGCACGCTACCAGGACACGGCTTACGCCCTGGAACCCAATTGCAAGGAATCGCCCGGTGCCCTGCGCGACCTGCAGGTGGTGCTGTGGATGGCCCAGGCCGCCGGCATGGGCATGAACTGGACGCAGATTACCCGCAATGGCGGGCTGACATCCACCGAATTGCGAGCCTTGCGCCGTGCAGAACTCGCCTTCAAACGGTTGCGCATTGAGCTGCATCTGCTGGCTGGCCGCCGCGAAGACCGCCTGCTCTTCGACCTGCAACCCGCACTCGCGCAGGCTTATGGTTTCGAAGGGACCAAGAATCGTCTGCCAAGCGAACTGCTGATGCAACGCTATTACTGGGCAGCCAGAGTGGTATGCCAGCTGAATGCCATTCTGCTGCAAACCATTGAAGAGCGGCTGTTCCCATTGCCACAGGATCAGTTGCTGCGCATAGACGATGATTTTGATGCCATACGCAATCGGCTATCCATCCGTCGCGACGACGGCTTTGACCGGAACCCCGCGCTTATTTTTCGTGCCTTTCTCACCATGCAGGAACGCAGCGAGCTTACCGGCATGACGGCACAGACGCTGCGGGCACTATGGCACGCACGTCGCCACATCGACGTGCAGTTCCGTCGCAACCCGGTCAATCGGCATCAGTTCATCCAGATACTGCAACAGCCCCGCGGCCTGGTGCATGCCCTGAGACGCATGACCATGCTGAATATCCTGCCGCGTTATCTGCCCGCCTTCCGACGCATCGTGGGCCAGATGCAGCATGATCTCTTTCATGCCTACACAGTAGACCAGCACACGCTGATGGTGATCCGCAACCTGCGTCGCTTCACCATGCCCGAGTACGCTCAGGAATACCCGCTGGCCAGCCAGCTTATTGCCGATTTCGAAGACCATTGGCTGATTTACGTGGCCGCGCTGTTTCACGATATCGCCAAAGGGCGCGGCGGCGATCATTCCGAGCTCGGCGCCCAGGAAGTCCGCCGCTTCTGCAAAGATCACGGCATCGTCGCCAAAGACGCTGAACTCTGTGACTTTCTTGTCCGGCGCCACTTGCTCATGTCCCAGGTCGCCCAGAAACGCGACCTTAGCGACCCGGCCGTAATTGCGGATTTCACCGCTCAGGTCGGCGATGAAAGACGGTTGACTGCGTTGTATCTGCTAACGGTTGCCGACATTCGCGGCACCAGCCCCAAGGTCTGGAATTCCTGGAAAGGCAAGCTGCTCGAAGACCTGTACCGGCTCAGTCTGGCCGCAATGGGTAGCAGCGAACCCGATACTGGCGCCGTGCTTGCCCGCCGCAAACAGGACGCCATGGATGAGATCCGCCGCATGGGCCTGCGCGATGAAAGCCGCGATGCATTCTGGTCGCAGCTGGACGTTGCCTATTTCCTGCGCCACGAGGCTGGCGAAATAGCCTGGCACACCCGCCATCTTTACCACTGCGTGGATACGCCCGAGCCTGTGATCAAGGCCAGGGTCCTGGGTCAGAACGAAGCCTTGCAGGTGTTGGTCTATACGCCCGATCGTGAAGATCTGTTCGTGACACTATGCCGGTATTTCGATGAAAGCCGTTTCAGTGTGCAGGACGCCCGCGTGCACACTACCCATCACGGTTGGGCGCTGGACAGCTTTGTGGTCCTGCTGCCCGACAACGACAAAGACTATCGTTCCTATGCGAGCCTGGTCGAGCATGAACTTGCCGATGCCCTGCGTCAGCCGGCTGGCACGCCGCAGCTTCCTGAAACCACGGCCTGGCGCCCGCGCTCGCGCCGCTCAAGGGTGTTTCCCATTGTGCCCGGTGTTGAACTGCAGCCCGACGAACACAGCGCTTCGTGGCGGCTTTCCATTACCGCTGCAGACCGGCCAGGCCTGCTGCACAGCCTGGCGCAGGTTTTCGCAAGACACGAGGTCGATCTGAAAATGGCCAAAATCATGACCTTGGGCGACCGCGTCGAGGATATCTTCATCATTGGCGGCGAAAAACTGGAGCAACCGCGTGTACAACTGCAGTTTGAACGCGATATCCTGGCCGCCCTGGACACCCCATGATCAGTCTGATGTTTGTCGACTTCAGCCGCAGCTTTCTCTTTGCGCTGGCCACGCTGCTGCCCATACTCAATCCGCCGGCAGCAGCCCCCATCTATCTGACGCTGACGCATGGCGCCAGCCATGATGCACGGGCCCGGCTGGCACGCAAGGTCTCGGTCAATATCGTCATCATGCTGGCCATTGCCCTGATTGCAGGCAACATGGTGCTGGCTTTCTTCGGCATTTCCTTGCCCGTCATTCGCGTGGGTGGTGGCCTGCTTGTGGTGGCAACCGCCTGGCAACTGGTACATGCTTCCGACCCGGACACCCAGCATGCGCAGGACATGGCGGGCACTTATTCATACGAAACGGTGCGTTCCAAAGCGTTCTACCCGCTGACTTTTCCAATGATTGCCGGCCCGGGGTCGCTTTCGGCGGCCATCACCGTCGGCGCCACCGTGCAAGACAGCGTGACGCTGCGGTCAGTTGTCAAGCTGACGGGTTCGCTAGTGGGCCTGATGGTGGCTGGCATTGCCGTTTATTTCGTGCTGCGTTTCGCCACTGAAGTGATCGGGCGGCTGGGGCCCAACGGGACCGCCGTGCTCATGCGCTTGTCTGCTTTTCTCCTGCTTTGTCTCGGAGTCCAGATTGTCTGGGACGGCGTTCACGACCTCATTATGAGCCTGGCTCAGGAAATTCAACGCGCATGAAATCCGCCTCTATCCGCATTCTCAACCTCATTGCCCTGTTGTGCGTGGGCGCAGTCGGCGTCGCACTAATATCGCAACACCTGTTCGACATGCCACCTTGTGCCTGGTGCGTGTTCCAGCGCCTGCTATTCCTGTTGATCGCTGCCATTTGCTGGGCTGGCGTGTTGTTCGGTCGAAGCAGCACCGCTCTGCCCCGGCTGGCCGGCATGCTGACGGCACTGGTGTCGTCGGGCGGTGTCCTGGCCAGCTGGTATCAACATACCGTAGCGGCCGAAATGTTTTCCTGCGACCGGACCTTTGCCGATCGTTTCATGGTGGAAAGCGGCCTGGATGCCGGCATGCCTTGGCTGTTCGGTATCTTTGCCAGTTGCATGGACGCCCGCGTCGAGCTATTGGGCGTGGAATACGTGCTCTGGGCCATGGCCTTGTTCATCGTCACTGCCGTACTGGGCCTGGTCGCCGCCTTTCAGCGATCACGTCGCTGAAAGGCAGATGCTTCATTCACGTAAGCTCATAAAGGGGTGATGGCGATGATGTCCGGGTTCGCCTCTGCGTAGGCCAGCGCGTACTCAAGCTCGCCCTGGCTTTCCGCATGGACAGTGCATAAGGGCTGATTGCCTTCAACCACATCGTCCAGGCGTACATGCATATCCATGCCGGCGGAAGCATTTTCGGGCGCACCCGCAAGCTTGGCCAGACGAGCCAGCTTACGATTGTCGATGCCGTACACCCGGCCGGCTTCCGGCGCGCGCAGAACCTGCTGCAGCCTTGCCATGTGAGGCTCGCTCATGCCGCCCTGGGCTTCGCAGATAGCGACAAATTTATCCCAGGCACGGCCATCGGCGACGGTTTGCAGTGCCAGTTCATACCCCATCCCCGCCGCGGCCTTCCCCCCCATTTCAAGCAGCACACCAGCCAGACGGCATGATCTTTCCCTGAGGTCGGCCGGTGCGCCGCGCTGGTTGCGAAGGATAGCCAGCAGGTCACGTGCCTCAAGGGCTGGGCCGATTCCACGGCCGACAGGCTGACGGCCATCGGTTCTGAGTACGGTCGTGCGGATACCGAAGCTGGTCGCCACGGATTCCAGCAGCCCCTGCAAATGGTCGGCCGCCGCAGCGCTGCGCACCTTCGCTGTCGGCCCCACCGGTATATCCACCACCAAGTGAGTCGCGCCGGCCGCAATCTTCTTGGACAGGATGGAAGCGACCATCTGGCCGTCGTTTTCCAGATCAAGGCTGCGCTGCACACGTATCATCACGTCGTCGGCGGGGCTCAGTTGCATGGCGCCGCCCCAGACAATACAACCGCCCTCGCGCTCGACCACCTTGCGAATATCCGCGATGGGAAGATCGACGGGCGCCAGCGTTTCCATCGTATCAGCGGTACCGGCGGGAGAAGTGATGGCGCGCGACGAGGTTTTGGGTATGGTCAGGCCATGCGCGGCAACGATGGCTACGACCAGGGGAGTGGTACGGTTACCCGGCAGGCCACCCACGCAATGTTTATCAAGCACCATAGTGGTTGGCCAATCCAGCCGGATGCCGGTATCCACCATGGCACGCGTCAGGTAGCGGGTTTCGTCGAGGTCGAGCGGCAGCGTGGTGCAGGCAGTGAGGAATGAACCGATGTGCACGTCGGAATAACGGCCGGCGGCAATGTCGCCTATCACCATGCTCAGAGAGGTTTCATCCAGCCGGTTACCGAAAATGCGCCGGCGCAGTGCGGAATGAGAATCCAGCGGCCTAGGGTGACGTATAGACACTGTATCGCCGTCCCGCAGCCCCAGCTGATGCCAGGCGGATTCCGACAGCCCTGCTTCGTTCAGCCCAAGATCGTCGCCATCCACCTGATACAAAGTGGCGATGATTTCACGAGCGCCCGAGCGCAGGGCGACCCGGGCTTGCGTTTTCAAACCTTCCGCCCTGGCTACCGGGCTGTCCGAACGCAGAAATACAACGGCTTCGTGAACAGCATGAATACCTAGTCGCCGCGCATTCAGCGGCGCCATGACGTTTTCGCCATGGGAACGCCTTACCTTCATCGCAGTGAGAATTCCTCTAGGTGTTCAACAACCTGCACCTTCCACCCCATTTCGTCCTTGATGCGCAGACGCAAGGTGTCGGCCGCCTGCGGCTCGCCGTGGTTCAGGAAACAGTGACTGGGCGCAGTTTCAAAACCGCCCAGCCAACGCATGATTTCGTCTGTGTCGGCATGTGCTGACAGCATGGACAGGTTGTGGACTTCGGCGCGGATGGGAATGTACTGGCCATGGATCTTCACCTTGGAAGCCCCGCTTACCATGGTGGCACCCCGGGTGCCGGCAGCCTGATAGCCGGCAAAAAGTATGCTTGAACGCGGGTCGGGCGCATAGTGCTTCAGATGATGCAGCACCCGCCCACCGGTCGCCATGCCGCTGGCCGAAATAATGATTTTGGGCATGGGTGAGATATCCAGTGACTTGGATTCCTGGACATCGCGTACATAGCGTGGCATCTGAAATGCCGCCTGCAATTCAGAATAACCATGGCGCAACAGGCGGGTATTGCGGCGATAAAGCTCGGTTGCATTGGTCGACATGGGGCTGTCGACATACAGCGGCACGCTGGCAGGCAGCCGCCCATCACCCCGCAACTGGTACAGATACCACAACAGCAGCTGCACCCTTCCGACAGCGAAGGCGGGGATGATCACCGTGCCACCCCGCTGGACCGTGCGAAAAATAAGCGCATGCAGGATTTCCAACGGGTCTTCGTCGGTATGCCTACGATCACCGTAGGTAGATTCCAGCACCAGATAATCGGCGCGCTCGACAGGGGTAGGGTCAGCCATGATGGCATCATCGTAACGGCCTAGATCCCCGGAAAAAACAATGCGCCGCCCGCCATGGTCGATTTCGACAATGGACGCACCCAGAATATGCCCGGCGCCGCGCCAACGCACACGCAGACCAGGAAGGACTTCTTGCCAGCCATCGAACTCGACCTTGCGGAACAGCTTCAGTGCCTGTTCGGCATCGCCCACGGTGTACAGGGGCAGCGCGGGTTTATGCGAGGTGAGATTATGGCGGTTCAAGAATTCGGCATCCGCCACCTGAATGCCGGCGCTATCCATCAAAAGGATTTGGGCCAGGTCGGCAGTTGCATCGGTGGCATAGACCGGCCCTTTGAACCCCAGCCTTGCCAGCCGGGGCAGATAGCCGGAATGATCCAGATGCGCGTGCGTCAGGATGACTGCATCAATGCTTGAGGGTTCGACGGGAAACGGTGCCCAGTTGCGCTGCCGCAGGTTTTTGAGCCCCTGGAACATGCCGCAATCAATCAGCACGGTGTGCCCGCCGGCCCGAAGCAGCGTACGTGAACCTGTGACCGTCCCCGCGGCCCCCAAGAAAGACAGGCTGAACTCTTGATTCTGGCTCATGTAGCCCCTTTATCGATACAGAATATCCGGGCC